>Ga0308157_10003513_pt1 | contig 22599 bp, 18 predicted proteins | sample PhyBR1_FD_201035 | JGI IMG/M metagenome (GOLD analysis project Ga0308157, IMG submission 201035) | Phyllosphere microbial communities from UC Gill Tract Community Farm, Albany, California, United States - DLSLB.R1 | ecosystem: Host-associated > Plants > Phyllosphere > Unclassified | place: USA...
AAGATGTGGATGTGGCAGATATCGACTTGAGCAAAGCCGATATCCCGAATTTGGATGCCCATCAGATCGTATTGATCAATGGACAATATGTGTTGGCATTCTCCTCCTTGGAAGATGAGATCGGATTGACTGTAAAATCGATCGAAGACGCCCAGGATGAAGAAAACTTCCAAAAGCACTTTGCCAAGCATGCCGACAAGACCGGCTCCGCGATGGTGGCTTTGAATACGGCCTTACATACTTCTGGGGTTTACCTTTCGGTAGCTAAAAACAAGGTTGTTTCCAAACCTATCCATATTGTTCATGTGGCCACTGGCGCGCAGGATTTCTTTGCACAGACCAGAAACCTATATGTTGTTGAGCCAAATGCAGAGGTGGAGATCATCGAGAGCTTTATCGCCTTGGATGATGCAGCCAAAAACCTGAACAATAAAGTAACAGAGATCGTCGTGGAAGAGAATGCTAAACTACAGCATTATTACCTGCAGTTATCATCCGATACCAGCAGCTACATCAACCACGTAGAGATCTACCAGACAAAACATAGTCTATACAATAACTACAACTGTAATTTCCCAGGTGTGGCCTTCGTACGTAACGACCTGAATGTTCGTATGGATGCGCAGGAGGTAGAATCCCATTTATACGGGATCAACCTGTTGGCGGATAAGCAGTTTGTAGACAACCATACCATCGTGGATCACATGAAACCTCATGGTGAATCTTATGAATGGTATAAAAATATTCCACAGGACGAGTCGACAGCGGTATTCAATGGAAAGATCTTTGTGCGCGAAGATGCACAGAAGACAAATGCTTTCCAACAAAACAACAATATGTTGATCGGTGATAAATCGACTGTTTACACCAAACCTCAATTGGAGATTTTTGCTGATGATGTAAAATGTTCACATGGATGTACCATGGGGCAGTTTGATGATGAAGCATTGTTCTACCTACGTGCAAGAGGTATCGGTGAGGAGAGCGCTCGTATCCTTTTGGTACATGCCTTTGCATTTGATGTGACTTCCAGGTTCTCTAACGAAGTGGTTAGGGCATTTGTTGAAGACCGCGTAGCAAAGGGCTTAGAGAGAAATTAGTAGTGTAGTTTTAGTAATAAAGCGTCTAGGTTTTTGGCTTAGACGCTTTTTTTTGATATTTACCCTATGCAAAAGGAAAAATGGTTTAAGACCTATCTATTTATCTGGTTCGGGCAGTTCATCTCCTTACTGAGCAGTTCGGCGGTAAACTTTGCGATCATTATCTGGTTGAGCCTGGAATACAAGTCGGCCGAGATATTGGGCTATTCTGCGATTGCGGCCCTGCTTCCGCAGGCTTTGATCGGACCTTTTGCAGGCGTATATATCGATCGTTGGGACCGGAAGAAGATCATGATCTTTGCAGATGCCTTTATTGCTATTTGTACCATCATGATGACCCTCGTAATCAAAGATGGACATGTGCAATTGAACCTGTTGTATCTGTTGATGGTCTGTCGGTCTATCGGTTCGGCTTTCCACTCGCCTGCCATGCAGGCCATTGCCCCCTTGATCGTTCCGGAAAACCAGTTGCTGCGGGTTTCTGGTATCAACCAGATGTTGCAATCGGTGAGTTCCATCGCTGGTCCGGCATTGGGGACCCTGGCGATCGCCAATTTCCCGATCAATAGGGTATTGTACCTGGATGTGATCGGTGCGGTATTTGCCATTTGCAGCCTGTTGTTCATCAGTATCCCCCATTTGAAGGTGGAGGTTTCGGGATCTATTGGTCAGGTGTGGAAGGATCTCCGGATGGGCATGGCAGCGATTTATCGGAATAAGGGTTTGGCTTGGATGTTCCTGTATTCGGTATTGGCGACCGTGGGGATCATGCCGGTGGCTATTATGTTTCCTTTGTTGACCATCGATCATTTTGGAGGGAAGGAATTTGAGATGAGCGTGATCGAGGTGATCTGGGGAGTAGGGATGTTGATCGGTGGATCTATATTGAGTATTTTTAAGTTTAGTTTGAGGAAAGTGCTATTGATCAACTGTATGCATATTTTGTTGGGATTGACTTTTGTGTTTTCAGGGATTTTAAGTCCGAATCTTTTTATTGTTTTCGTGGTACTTACAGGGATCGGGGGGATGTCAATTTTTTCGGCTGCTTTTATGACGACGATACAGGAGGAAGTAGCGCCGGAGATGTTGGGCAGGGTGTTTTCCTTGTATTTTAGCTTTGCGATTATTCCGAGCTTGATCGGGTTGATTTTTGCAGGTAATATTGCGGATTATATTGGCGTAGCCAATGCTTTCGTGATCGCTGGTTTGCTGGTGATCGGTTTGGGGATTTGTTCCTTTTTTACTCCTTCCTTGATGGCCTTGGGTTTGAAAAAACCTGAGGAGTAATTTTTAAGCTTTAAGGTTTTAGCTGCTTGTTTTTCTATGTAAAAGGTATGAAAACGCTATGAAAATAGGGTTTAAGTATGGTTAAAGTAGGTTTTTAGTATGGTTGGTATAGGAAAAGCATACTTTTACATTACTTTCAGTATGGTTTTAGGTCGGAGCAAAAGGGGAGGTTGGAGCAAAGGGGGGTGCAGGGGGGGCGTCATTGCGAGGAACGAAGCAATCTTTACTCAAGTTGACAAAAGGGAGACGTATATCGAAAGATTGCTTCGTCGTGCCTCCTCGCAATGACGGAGGAAGCAAAAAAAAGCTTTCTGATTTTTCAGAAAGCTTCAAGTTTTAAACTCTGAGCGAAAGACGAGATTCGAACTCGCGACCCCAACCTTGGCAAGGTTGTGCTCTACCAACTGAGCTACTTTCGCATTAAACGCTACCTCATTTCGCGTTTGGTGATACAAAAGTACAATAAAACCTTATTCTTGTCAACCCCAAAACACATAATATTTCAAAATCTACCCAATATCCTCCTTACACCTGAATCGCATCAATACAATTCATCCCATCAATTGCTGCCGATACAATCCCGCCAGCATATCCAGCACCTTCCGCACAAGGATATAAACCAGCGACTTGCGGATGTTGGAAAGTATCCTTATCCCTCGGTATTCTCACCGGCGATGATGTCCTGGACTCCACACCCACCAAAATAGCCTCATTTGTATAATATCCCTTCATTTTCTTCCCGAAAATGGGCAAGGCCCCGCGTAATGCCTGATGCACAAATCCGGGCAGCACCTCCCTCAGATCCACCGACCGCGTTCCAGGCTTATAAGAATTTATAGGAAGATCCAACGAAACCTTCTGCTGTACAAAATCCACCATGCGCTGTGCCGGGGCAACTAGATTCCCGCCCCCCAGCTGAAAGGCCCGCTGCTCGATTTCCTTTTGAAAATCCAACAAGGCAAAAGGATCAACAGCTGCATTTTTCACATCCTCTAGATTGATCTGGATCACCGTTCCGGAATTGGCATGTGGGTTATTCCGTTTGGAAGGCGACCAGCCATTGACCACAATCTCTTCATGATCTGTTGCACAGGGAGCAATAATCCCTCCCGGACACATGCAGAAGGAAAATACCCCGCGACCGTCCACCTGTTCCACCAAGCTATAGTAAGCAGGGGGTAGATTCTCCGGTCGGATGGAACAATGGTATTGCGCCTGATCGATGATTTCCTGCGGATGTTCGATCCGAACCCCTAATGCAAAAGGTTTGGCTTCCAATAACCAGCCTTTTTTCCGAAACAGTTCGTAGATGTCCCGCGCAGAGTGTCCCGTAGCGACAACCACCTGTTTGGCCATGATACGCTCGCCTGCATCCGTCAAAACACCTTCCACCTGTCCGAATTGTTCCAAAATATCGACCACTTTGCAGTCGAACAACACCTCGCCACCAAATTCGATGATCCGTTCGCGGATGCTTTCAATGATATGCGGTAATTTATTGGTTCCGATATGCGGCCGGGCATCCACCATGATATCAGGGGTGGCGCCATGCTCCACAAAAATACCCAGCACCTGTTGCACATCGCCGCGTTTGTTCGATCGAGTGTATAGTTTTCCATCCGAATAGGTTCCGGCACCGCCTTCCCCATAACAATAATTGGATTCCGGATTGACAATCCCTTCGCGGTTGATCTTCGCCAGATCCCGACGGCGGTCCTGTACCTTTTTCCCTCTTTCGATCACGATGGGTTTTAGTCCTCTTTCCAGGCAGCGGTAGGCTGCAAAAAGACCTGCAGGTCCTGCCCCGATGATGATCACGGGTTTAGCCTGGCTAACATCCTTTAATTTACTGTGGAAATCCGGTAGGGAAACAGGTTCGTCAATGAAATAAACGATCCTCAATCGGAAAAGCACTTGTTTGCCTCGGGCATCAATAGAGCGTTTCCGGATATGGAATCCTTGGATACGTTGTACAGGGATACGAAGTTTTTTGGATCCTTCGGTTAAAATACGTTTTTCATCGTCTATGGCCTCAGGAACTAAGGCAATTTCAATTTCTTTCTGCATAATTCTGTTGGGGTTTTATCCCAAAAACGCTACAAAGTTACCAATTCCTGCCATAATTTCACGTTTTACAAGGATTGGTATATCGTTTGATATGTTATTTTTATAAAAACAATTTCTTAATTTTAAAGAATACAAGTTAAAACATTACACATGAAAAGATTATTAATCGCCTTAGTAGGTTTATTCACAGCACTTTCTTTCAGTTCTTGTGGTTACAACACCATGGTTTCCCAAGATGAGAATGTTAAAGGAAAATGGGCACAGGTTGAAAATGCCTACCAACGTAGAGCAGACCTTATCCCGAATTTGGTAAATACGGTAAAGGGAGCTGCCAACCACGAGGAAAGCACTTTGACAGCCGTTACAGAAGCTCGCGCAAAAGCAACTTCAGTAACTGTTGATCCATCCAACTTGTCGGAAGAAGCGATCGCAAATTACCAACAATCGCAGGATGCTTTATCGCAGTCATTGGGTCGTTTATTGGTAAGTGTGGAAGCATACCCAGACTTGAAGGCGAATGCGAACTTCCAAGAATTGCAAGCGCAGTTGGAAGGAACAGAGAACCGTATTTCCGTAGAACGCAGAGCTTACAACGAAGCGGTTCAGGAGTACAATACCACGGTTCGTTCATTTCCTAACAATTTGATGGCTGGTATTTTTGGATTCAAAGCTAAAGGTACGTTTAAAGCAACTGAAGGATCAGATAAAGCTCCAACAGTTCAATTTTAATGAATTTTATTGTTGTTAATATAGAAAGATGAATGCTTGGAGCAATCCATCCGCATTCATCTTTCCTTTTTTTAGCTCATGGAAATATTTAATCAAGAGGAACAGGAAAAAGTAGTTCAGGCCATTAGTTTGGCAGAGAACCGTACATCAGGAGAGATCCGTTTGGTGGTGGAGAGAAAGCTACATGGCATGGAGGCATATGAGCAGGCAACGGCCTATTTCGAGAAGCTGAAGATGCACCAGACCTTATTGCGTAATGGGGTATTGATCTATTTAGCGACCGATGACCATCAGTTTGCGATCATTGGCGACTCGGGGATCAATGAGAAAGTTCCTGCGGATTTTTGGGAATCCACAAAAGAATCCATGTTGGCATATTTTAGGCAATCGGATTATGTGCATGGACTGATTGCGGGTATTGAACAGGCAGGGGAGCAGCTGGCACATTATTTCCCAAGAAGGGATGATGATGTCAATGAACTTCCAAATGATATTTATTTTGGATAAACAACAATTTATGGACAAGAGAACTCGTTTATTGAGTACGTCTATCAAGATATTCCTTGGATTATTTGTAGGGTTAATCGTTCACTTTACGGCCTTGGCGCAGGATTTTCCTGCTGTTCCGAACCGATTGGTCAGTGATTATACCAATACGTTGAGTGCTAGTGAACAACAGGCGCTCGAGCAGAAGTTATTGGCTTTTGAAGATAGTACAACTACCCAGTTAGCCGTGGTGGTGATGAATTCTACGGGGGATTATGATATTGCTGATTATGGCGATCGCTTGGCAAAAAAATGGGGCGTTGGTAACAAGAAATACGATAATGGGATTCTATTATTGGTAGCCTTGGGCGATCGTGCCGTAACGATCCGTACGGGTTATGGAATTGAGGGTGCAGTGCCCGATGTAATTGCCTACCGGATCATTGAGAATGAAATAAAACCAGCCTTCAGACAGGGCGATTATTATACAGGTATTAATAATGGGGTGGATGCGTTGATTTCCCATGCAAAAGGGGAATATAAAGCAGAACCTAAGGAGACCTATTCTACAGAAGGTGGAGGCGGTATTCCCATTATTTTCATCATCATTGTCGTATTTGTCATCATATCCATTATTTCCAAACGTGGTGGTGGTGGAAACAATGGTGGCGGACGTGTGATGGGTGGTCGTGGTTCTTCAGACTTGTTCTGGTGGACCTTGTTGAATTCCTTGGGTCGCGGTGGCGATAATGACGGAGGTGGATTTGGTGGCGGCGGCTTTGGAGGCGGCGGAGGCGGTGGCTTCGGCGGTTTCGGAGGAGGCGGTTTCGGTGGCGGTGGCGCCAGCGGAAGATGGTAAAAAACATTTAATCGGATATAAATTAAATACATGAAAATGAAAAAATTAATTCTAAGTGCACTTGTTGCAGTTCCTTCCTTGCTCTTTGCACAGGAAGATTACTCTATAAAAGGTAACATCGGTACCCACGATGCGCCAGCAAAAGTATTTTTATCGTATTCGGATGGAGGTCAACGTCATTTGGATTCTGCGAATGTGGTAAAGGGTGCATTCACCTTCAATGGGGTGGTATCGCAGCCTACCCAGGCACAGTTAGTGCTTTCGCCAGAAGGTAAGGGTATTCGTCAATTGAGTAATCCAGATGTGGGTGGTTTGTATTTGGCTAAAGGCGTGATCAATGTAAAAGGTGATAAATTAAGTACTGCAACAGTTTCAGGAAATGATATCAACAAGGATTTCGCGGATTATAAGAATGCCATCAAATCAGTGACCGATCAATTCGCGCAATTGAACAAAACTTTTTCTGAAGCAACAGCAGAGCAGCAAAAAGATGAGGAATTTGTGGGCGGTTTGCAGAATCAAGCCATGGCTTTGTTTGAAAAGCAGAATGAATTGAGCCAACAGTTTGTGATGAGCAAACCAAATAGCTATGTAAGTTTGAACTTATTGGCTGATTTGATCTCTGCGGAGAATGTGAATGATCTAGGAATTCCAGCCTATGAGAAATTGTCGCCTGCATTGAAGAATACGGAAAAAGGTAAAGCAATTGCTGCGAAGATTGAGAAATTGAAAGGTGTAGCGATCGGTGCTGTGGCTCCGGAGATTGCATTGCCGGATACCGCTGGAAATGTGATCAAATTATCTTCGTTAAGAGGAAAATATGTATTGATCGATTTCTGGGCGAGCTGGTGTGGACCATGTCGTCATGAAAACCCGAACGTGGTAGCGGCTTTCAATAAATTTAAGGATAAGAATTTCACTGTATTTGGCGTTTCCTTGGATCGTCCGGGTAAAAAGGATGATTGGGTAAAAGCTATACATGAGGATAAATTGGAGCAATGGCCGCATGTGTCGGATTTGAAATTCTGGCAATCGGAGGTCGTTCCTTTGTATGCGATTGAAGGAATCCCTGCTAATTTCTTGATTGATCCTAGTGGAAAGATCATTGCTTCGAATTTGAGAGGCAAGGCCTTGGAAGAAAAATTGGCTGAGGTTATTAAGTAGGCTTTCTCGTCATTGCGAGGCTCTTTACCCGTCATTGCGAGGCGCTCTACGTCATTGCGAGGGACGAAGCAATCTTTCGAATAGTTTAAAGATTGCTTCGTCGTACCTCCTCGCAATGACGTATAGTTCCTCGCAATGACGGTTTTAACCGCCCAATTCCGTTTCCCCTACCCAAATAATATCCTGAAAATATCTTCCAATTGCGCTACGGGCCGCACCAATATCCCATACTTCTTCACATCCAAGCCCTTACTATTATACTTCGAAATAAAAATCTGCTCAAAGCCCAATTTTTCGGCTTCCTGAATCCTTTGTTCAATCCTATTCACCGCTCGAATTTCCCCAGATAATCCCACCTCTCCCGCAAAAGTAATATTCGCTGGCAAGGCAATATCCTGTTGGGAGGAAATAATCGCCGCAATCACCGCCAGATCAATAGCCGGATCTTCCACCCTTAATCCTCCTGCAATATTTAAAAACACATCCTGCGCACTCAGCCTAAAACCAAACCTTTTCTCCAATACCGCCAACAACATATTCAACCTTTTCGTATCAAAACCCGTAGAGCTACGTTGTGGAGTACCAAAAGCTGAATTCGACACCAAGGCCTGTACCTCGATCATCAAGGGCCGGATACCCTCCAGCATGGCCGCTACAGCAATCCCACTGACAGGCTCCTCCCGCTGGGACAGCATGATCTCCGAAGGATTGGAAACCTCCCTCAAGCCCGATCCCTGCATCTCATAGATCCCCAATTCCGAGGAAGAACCAAAACGATTCTTCACTGCTCGCAGAATGCGGTAAACATGATGTCGGTCGCCTTCAAACTGAAGTACGGTATCCACCATATGCTCCAGCACTTTAGGCCCTGCAATACTACCATCTTTCGTGATATGCCCTACAATAAAAACTGGGGTATTGGTTTCCTTGGCAAATCGCAATAACTCCGCCGTACATTCCCTTACCTGCGATACAGAACCCGGAGCAGATTCAATCTGCGCGGTATGTAAAGTCTGTATGGAGTCTATCACCACTACATTCGGCTCCACTTGATCGATCTGTTTAAAGATGTTCTGCATGGAGGTTTCCGTCAGGATATAACAGTTGGCATTGGAACTCTGGGAGAGTCGTTCTGCCCGCATCTTGATCTGCTGTTCACTTTCCTCCCCGGAGATATATAATGTTTTTACCTGCGGAATGGATAATGCAAGTTGCAACATCAGGGTTGATTTACCGATGCCCGGTTCCCCACCGATCAGGACCAAGGATCCCGGAACGATCCCTCCGCCCAAGACGCGGTTGAACTCCTTGTCGGGACTTAAGATCCGTTGCTCTTCCGAATAAACGATTTCATGGATGATCGCCGCTTTATTGCTGCGTTTATTGGTTCCGGGTACTGTACTGGTACTTCGCCATTCGGGAACCCGAGAGGAACTTTTTTCCACCACTTCTTCCACAAAGCTGTTCCATTGTTTACAGGATGGACATTGTCCTAGCCATTTCGGTGATTCATAACCACAGGATTGACAGAAATATGCTGATTTCGTTTTTGCCATTAAGCGAATTTAAAAAAATGTACCTACAAGTTGTAACATAAGGGCTATATTGTCGACAAATAGCCTAAAATGAATACTAACCTGGAGCAAGAATTTGTGGCGCTGCTGGAGGATAACCAAAATATTCTTCACAAGATATGTAGGCTATATGCCTCAGATGTGGCTTCGCACCAAGATCTTTTCCAAGAGATGGTCATTCAGTTATGGCGGTCATATCCGAAGTTCAAGGGCGATTCCAAGTTTTCGACGTGGGCTTACCGGGTTTCCCTGAACACGGCGATTTCCCTCTACCGATCCAAACGCAATAAGATCAGCACGGTGGATTGGGACCAATCATTTGCCAATATCAAATATGAAGAATATAATTCGGAAGAGGAAGAGCAACTGAAATTCCTTTACGATGCTGTCCGACAATTAAACGATATCGACAAGGCCTTGGTCTATATGTACCTGGAAGATAAGGATTATGCAGAGATCTCCGAAACATTGGGTATCTCCGAGGTGAATGCCCGGGTGAAGATGAATCGCATCAAAGGAAAAATAAAAGAAATATTGGCTAAAAAAGGAATCGTATAATGGATGGCTTAGATTTACTGAAACAGCATTGGAATAAGGATGGGGATTTTCCGAAAGTAAATAAGGAGGAGATCCGTCGTATGCTCTATAAAAGCTCCTCATCCCTGGCGAAATGGATTTTCTTCGTTTCCGTCATAGAGCTTTTTCTAGGACTCGCTTTTAATGCTTGGTTCTTTTTCTTTTCAGATGTAGAAATGGGACGTGATACGGATCCCCTTTGGTTGAAGATCATCGATCAATCGGTCAATGTCATTTCCTATGTGATTACGTTTTATTTTATCTATACCTTCTTTCAAGCGTATTATAAGATCAAGAACACCAACAATACCAAGGATTTATTGAACGATATATTAGCTTCCCGAAAAACCGTAAACCAGTATATTTCCTTTAATATCTATCTGATTATTATTTCCTTGGCCATTGGATCGATATCCTTCATTATCGAAAAGCATATTTTTGATAAAAGTACGGGAGAAATGATGCTTTATGCCATATTTACGATCATTGCCGTAAGTATCATAGGATTTTTTATCATCAAATTGATGAAATTCTATTTCCGATTGATCTATATCCGACTGGTTAATAAGTTGGATAAAAACTACGATGAATTGGTACAATTGGAGGATTGAGCTATTTCCTTTCGTTTTCCTTTAGGACCCGTAGGAAATTCAACCCCATAATCTTCGCGATATCGGCCTTTTGATACCCTCTTTCCAATAATGCCTTGGTCAGGTTTGGAAATTTGGAAACATCTTCCAAGCCGATGGGTGCTGAATTGATGCCATCGAAATCAGAGCCGATCGCTACATGATCTATGCCTACCTTGGAGACCAGATAATCAATATGTTTGAGTACCATTTCCATAGGTGCATCCACCTGTTGTCTTTGTTTCTTAGTCAATTGGGCATACATCTTATCCAAGGATAATTTCTTGGCAGGATCTACTTTATGGTTTTTCTTAAATACTTTTTCCACACGGTTTTTATAGCCGGAATCCAGGAATTCCGAATAAAAATTAACGCCTATAACGCCGCCATTCTTTTTGAGGGCAGCCAATTGTTGATCGTCCAGGTTGCGATAATGTGGGGTCAGGGCAGCGGCATTGCTATGGGAGACCAATACGGGTTTGCTACTGATTTCCATCACATCGTAGAAGGTTTTCTTGCCCGCATGGGAAAGATCAACCATCATCCCCAGTTCGTTCATTCTTCTGATGATGGCCTTTCCATTTTCGCTCAACCCTTTTCCTTTATCCCCTTTGGTCTTTACCTCTTCGGCAGCGGCGGTTGCCCAAGGGAGATTGTAGTTCCAGGTCAGGGTGAGGTATCGGGCACCACGATCGTATAATTTATCAAGGTTTTTGATGTTCTCTTCGATCATGTTTCCCCCTTCGATACCGATCAAGGCGACGATTTTACCAGCCTGATGAATGCGTTCGATATCAGCAGCACTCTTCGCCAATTCGATTTTATCGGGATTGTTCTGCAGTAATTTTTCCAAGGCATCCAGTTGATCATTGGCATGCTTAAAGGCATTTTTCTTCCATTTCTTATCATCAGACCAAACCGCGAATACCTGCACATCCACACCCCCTTCTTTTAATCGCGGAAGGTCGGTATGCCCCGTTTTGATGCGTTTGCCAATATCTAATCCCGGAAGGATACTTTCAATGATGACGTCGTTATGGCCATCGATCAACAGGAGCTCCTCATGGATTTTTTTATAATCCTTGGCTAACTTATTTTCTTGTGCCTTGGCTGTAAGCAGGGACAGGCAGCAGGCGATTAGGCTGAAAGATAGGGTTTTCATTTCTTGGCTTTATTGATGGTTTCATAGATCACATCCTGGATCCGAGAGCGGATATTGAGATCCAATAATTTCGTGGAAACTTGTGGATGCACGCGGTTGGACAGGAAAATATAGACCAATTGGTTCTTCGGATCGATCCAGATACAGGTTCCGGTATAGCCGGTATGGCCATAGACAGAACTATTGGCCAGTTTAGAAGGATAACCAGATTTGGAGTTCGGGTCAAAGCGGTCGAAACCCAATCCCCTGCGGCTAGTGGCCGATTGTTTGGAGGTGAAAAGATCTACGGTTTCTGGCTTGAAATAGGTTGCACCACCGTATTCTCCCCGGTTCAATAATAACTGTCCATAAATGGCGAGGTCATTCGCGGAAGCAAACAGCCCGGCATGTCCGGCAACTCCACCGGCCATGGCAGCCCCCTCATCATGTACAAAGCCCTCCAATAGGGTTTTACGGAATAGGGTGTCATTTTGGGTGGGAACGATGCGGTTCTTCGCGAACCGTGTCCTTGGGTTATAGCCCGCTGTTTTCATGCCGATCGGGCGGTACAGGATCTGTTGTACATATTCCTGCATGGGAACGGATGTTTCATGCTCTGAAACCTCTTTCATGACATACATGCTGATATCCGAATAGACATAGTTGCCGATTGGTTTTACGGATGATGCCAGCATTTCTGGCCACATCACATCCCGGTAATAATTATTCTTTAAATAGGCATTATCCGCCACTTGTACCTGATGGTTCTCATCGGGGCTATGGACAAGATCGCCCGGTTTCAGGTTCCGGTAGAAAGGAATGAAAGGGGTGAATCCAGCTTCATGCAGCAGGACGGTCCGAAGGGTGATATTGGCCTTATTGCTTTTCTTGGCCTGCCACAGGTAATGCCCCATGGTGCTGTCCAGGTTAATGATCTTCTTTTCCTGCAGGTGCATAACCACAGGGGTAGTACCAGCGATTTTACTTACCGACGCCAGGTCGTAGATATCATGGATGGAATTGGCCTGTTGATTTTCATAGGTATGGTAGCCATAGGCTTTTTCAAAGATGACCTGTCCGTCCTTAACGGCCATCACGGTCATGCCAGGAGCACCTTTTTGTTCGATGGCTTCTTTGGCAATGGCATCGATCTTTTGGGTCATTTCGGCGATGTTCAATCCCGATTGTTTGCCCTGGGTATATTGTAAACGGGTTTGGGTGGTCTTGATCTTGCCTTCGGTCACGCCTAGGCCACCAAAAATGGACATAGCAGCATTGACCTGGCCTTCAGCATCCGTTTCGGGGCTATAGACCAAACTGGCAAAGCGACTTAGATTTTGGCTATTGAGACCAATGTTGGTATAATTCTGATCGGTTCCAAATCGGCAGAGGATCACATTTTTGTTGTTTACTGCAGATTGTAAGACCATAGCGGCATAATCTGACCTAAAATCACTGGCAGATCCGGCAACGATGATGCTGTTGTAATATTTCGTATTCTCATCGAAATGCTGAAAATCGCTTACCGTTACATCCGCATAGCGCTGAAGCTGTTGGATAAATGGCGCATATTTTTGATTATCCGTGGTTACCACGGCTATGCGGTATTGATCTAACTTCTTGAAAGGAAGGATAGATTGTTTGTTATGGATAATCTGTGTTTTGTTGACCAATACCTGTTTATATTGTGCATTGGCGGCTTGGAATAGACATAAAAGCCCTAGGACAGCAAGGTTTATCTTTCGGATCATGTTTGTTTTAGGATTTATACTGTAAATGTACTAATAAAACGCACAAACATGCATTAAGAGCATAGAATAATTGATTATCTTTGAGATATGCCCGAAATCTTAGCTGATAAAACCGTTTTTACCCTATTGGAAGTATCGCGCAGCATTCAGAAAACGATCGCTGAACGATATAAAAGCCTGTATTGGATAAAGGCGGAAATGAACAAGCTGAACCATTATACCCATTCGGGACATTGCTATCCCGAATTATTGGAAAAAACGGACGGCAAGGTGGTTGCTGAAATGCGGTCCATCCTTTGGAAAATGGATTATCAACGGATCAATAGGCAATTTATGGAAGTTCTGGGCGAACCCCTTCGGGAAGGGATCACCATGCTCTTTCAGGCAGGCATATCCTACGATCCTTTATATGGGTTTTCTTTAAAGATAGTGGACATCGACCCCACCTTTGTCTTAGGGGAACTGGAGAAAGAGAAAAGGGAGAGTATCCGAAAATTAAAGGCAGAAGGCCTTTTCGATGCCAACCGATCCTTGCCCTTTCCCATGGTTCCCAAGCGATTGGCGATCATATCGGTGGAAACCAGTAAAGGGCTTTCCGATTTTTTTAAGATCATTCATGGCAATCCTTGGGGCTATACGTTTAGCACGACCTTGTTCCCTGCGCTATTGCAGGGGGATAAATCCATCCCGAGTATCATCAAACAATTGGAGGTGATTGCGGAGCGCATTGAACATTTCGATGCGGTGGCTATTATCCGTGGTGGCGGTGGGGATGTCGGGTTGACTTCCTATAACAATTACCTCCTGGCGAAAGCCATTGCGATATTCCCGATTCCGGTACTGACAGGGATTGGGCATTCCACCAATGAAACCGTGAGCGAAATGGTGGCCTATAAGAATGCCATTACCCCTAGCGAACTGGCGGATTTCCTGCTCCAAAAGTTTCATAACTTTGCCATTCCTGTTGATCAGGCAACAGAAAGGATTATCCGGGCTGCCCGAAAGATCTTTGAGGATGAACACATCAAGTTGGCAAATCTGATTAGTTCCATTACTTGGAATTCAAAGACTGTTTTGCTGCAGGAAAATACAAAGATGGAACAGGCCAGAAATCAGTTGGCCCAATTGAGCAGAAGAACCATCAAGGACGAGCAGTCGGCCTTATTGCAGATGGAACGGATGTTGGCTTTGTTGAACCCGATCCATGTGTTGAAAAGAGGGTTCAGCATCGTGCGGTTTGATGGAAAAGCGGTGCATAAATTGGATCAGGCACAGGTTGGTGATCGGTTGGACATTCAATTGGAGGATGGCAAATTGATTACGGAGGTACTTTCAAAACAAGAACAAGATGGAAAATAAATACACTTACCAAGAGGCTTATGAAGAGCTTCAACAGATCGTATCGGAGATCGAGTCGGGCGATGTTGCCGTCGATGAATTGACCGCAAAGATCAACCGGGCTACAGCCTTGTTGACCATCTGTAAAGCCAAATTGACAGCCTCGGAAGAAGAGGTCGAGAAACTCCTCAAAAAATTAGAAGAAGAGAAAAATTAGTCTATTATTTAGAATTAGTTTAAATTTGCGGAGGTTTTTCAGAAAAGAACAGCATGAAGAGGATAATGTTCATTGCATTGGCAATAGGATTGACAGTTTTAAGTACCGCATTTTTATCAGATAAAGGATTATCTGATCTGCGTGCGCTGTACAGCAAACCAATAGCGGAATGGCCAAAACCAACGATCGACTCTGGAGCAAATTGGTCGGAATTTAAATCCCTGCCCAAGATTGATACCAGTTATTTCTCGCTGATGGAAAAACCGGACGTGAAATTGGGCAAGTTCCTCTTTTTCGATCCGATCCTTTCAGGTTCCAATCAGATTTCCTGTAGCTCATGCCATAATCCACAGACTTCCTGGGCAGACCATTCTACCGTTCCGGTAGGTCATGACCATTTGGTCGGAACGCGAAATACCCCCTCTCTATTGAATGTGTATGCGCGTAAGACCATGTTCTGGGATGGAAGAGCCCATTCCTTGGAAGAACAGGCCTTAAGCCCGATCGAAGCCCATAATGAGATGGCGATGGACCTGACGAAATTAGTGCCTAAATTAAAGGCTATTCCAGCTTATAAACAATTGTTCCTGGAGGCTTTTGGAGAGGAAGATTTCTCCATGCCCGAGATCATGAAGGCCTTGGCTTCCTTTCAGCGTACCTTGACCAGTAGAAGGAGTCGTTTTGATGAGTTCTTGGATGGTAAGCACAATGCCTTGACCGATGATGAGATCGCTGGGCTGCACCTCTTCCGGACCAAAGCCCGTTGTATGAACTGCCACAATGGACAATTTTTGACCGATGAAGATTTTCATAATATTGGGTTGACCTATTACAAGCGTAAATATGAGGATCTGGGGCGCTATATCGTGACCAAAGATCCGAAGGACGTGGGGAAATTCCGTACGCCTTCTTTGCGTGACGTGATGAATACCGATCCTTGGATGCACAATGGTTTATTTGACAATATGATCGGTGTGTTGAATATGTACAATAGCGGCATGCAGATGAACAACCCGAAAACGGAAGCCCAATTGGCCGATCCGATGCATCCACGCATTGATCCTTTGATGAAGAAACTTGACCTCACAAAAGAGGAAATCCAACAATTGGCAGCCTTCCTACAGTCGGTGACCGCCACGAAATACCGCATGAACCGGCCGGAGAAATTACCTCGATAAGGGTAGGAAATTCACGACTTTTGCCTACCTTTGATGGTTATGCAAAAAACTGCAAATCATAGTCCTAGGACACATATTCAGATAAAAGGAGCGCGGGTTAATAATCTTAAAAATATTGATGTTGATATCCCTAAAAACCAGTTGGTGGTGATTACGGGGATGTCCGGTTCCGGGAAATCCTCATTAGCATTTGATACCTTATATGCCGAAGGGCAACGGAGATACGTAGAAAGTCTTTCTTCCTACGCGCGTCAGTTCATGGGCAGAATGAATAAACCGGATGTGGATTACATCAAGGGTATTGCTCCTGCAATTGCCATTGAACAAAAAGTGATCTCCTCCAATCCCCGATCGACGGTAGGCACATCCACCGAGATCTATGATTACCTCAAACTACTTTTTGCCCGTATCGGTAAGACCTATTCGCCCATTTCGGGCAAAGAGGTGAAGAAGGATACGGTGACCCATATTGTGGATCGTCTACTAGCTTATGAGGACGATTCGACCATCACGATTTATAGTCCTTTAATTCCGACCAATAAACGGAAATTAAAGGAAGAATTGTCGCTGCTTTTGCAGAAGGGTTTTGTGCGGATCAAGCATCAGGGTAGCATACAGAAGATCGAATCGGTACTGGAGAATAAAGAGGTCGCGAATTCAACTTTTAAAGAGGGTGATATCTATATCGTGATCGATCGGGTGATGTTGGATCACAGCGATGACACCATCAACCGATTGGCGGATTCTATCCAAACAGCCTATTTTGAAGGAAAGGGCGAATGTTTGGTGGAAGTGAACTCGGAAAGTTTCTCCTTTTCGGATAAGTTTGAACTGGATGGGATGACCTTCGAAGAGCCGACACCCAACTTCTTCAGTTTCAATAATCCTTACGGTGCCTGTAAACGATGTGAAGGTTATGGAAAGATCATTGGAATAGATCCTGATTTGGTTATTCCGGATAAAAGTCGGTCCGTATATGATGGTGCGATTGCGCCATGGCGTGGGGAGAAGATGGGGCTATGGTTGGAGAAGCTGGTTCGAAACGCACTGAAATTCGATTTTCCGATTCATCGTTCTTATAGCGATCTTACCAAAGCACAGCAAGAGGTATTATGGACGGGGAATAAATATTTCCGCGGTTTGAATGATTTCTTTGCTGAGCTGGAGGAACAGACCTATAAAATCCAATACCGCGTAATGCTTTCCCGCTATCGTGGAAAAACGGATTGTCCGGAGTGTAAGGGCACGCGCTTGCGCAAGGATGCGAGTTTTGTAAAGATCAACGATCATTCGATCACCGATATCGTGCTGATGCCTTTAGATGAGGCTTTGGCCTTGTTCCAATCCCTAAAGCTTTCAGATCATGATGCCATCATTGCCAAAAGGTTATTGGCAGAGATTACCAATAGGTTGCAGTTCTTGAGTGATGTGGGATTAAGTTACCTGACCTTGAACCGCTTGAGCAATAGCCTTTCGGGAGGGGAATCCCAACGGATCAACCTGGCAACCTCCTTAGGTAGTTCCCTTGTTGGTTCCATTTATGTGCTGGATGAACCGAGTATCGGATTGCACCCACGGGATACCCAACGATTGATCGGTGTGTTGAAATCCCTTCGCGATGCAGGGAATACGGTGATCGTGGTGGAGCATGAGCAGGAAATGATGGAAGCTGCGGATTACCTGATCGATATTGGTCCTGAAGCAGGGATCAACGGGGGTGAATTGGTGTTTGCAGGGACCTATAAAGAAATATTAACGGATAAGAAGAGTTTGACAGGGGAGTATTTGAGCGAGAAGCTTCAAATTCCTGTTCCTGATAAAAGAAGAAAATGGAACGAATCCATCCGTGTGCTTGGTGCACGGGAAAATAACCTAAAAGGGATCACAGTAGATTTCCCCTTGAATGTCTTTACGGTCGTTTCTGGGGTTTCAGGTTCGGGTAAGACCTCTTTGGTGAAACGGATTTTATACCCTGCTTTGCAAAAGGCTGTGGGTAGTTATTCCGGGGATCAGACGGGTTTGTTTGATGGTCTGGAAGGGGCAATCGATCAGGTAGAACAGGTCGAGATGGTGGATCAGAACCCCATCGGTCGTTCGACACGTTCCAATCCGGTTACCTATGTAAAGGCTTGGGATGAAATCAGGGCTTTGTTTTCCAGTCTTCCAGCGGCTAAGGCCAATGGTCTAAAACCATCAGCTTTCTCTTTCAACGTAGAAGGTGGCCGATGTGAGATCTGTCAGGGTGAAGGGGTCGTGAAGATCGAGATGCAGTTTATGGCAGATATTGTCCTTCCTTGTGAGGCTTGCGATGGTAAGCGTTTTAAACAGCACGTGTTGGATGTGCAGTACCAAGGTAAATCGGTGTCGGATATCCTGGACTTGAGTGTGGATGAAGCGATCGAATTCTTTGCGGATCAGCCTAAGATCATGAATAAGCTGAAACCTTTGCAGGAGGTAGGTTTAGGCTACGTGAAGTTGGGCCAATCTTCCAGCACATTGTCTGGCGGTGAAGCGCAAAGGATTAAATTGGCTTCTTTTTTAATAAAAGGGAACAATCAGAAAAAAACTTTGTTTATTTTTGATGAACCTACAACCGGCCTACATTTCCATGATATCAGCAAATTGCTTAAGGCATTTTCAGCATTGATCGAACTGGGCAACTCTGTGCTGGTGATCGAGCACAACCTGGATATGATCAAATCAGCAGATTGGGTTATTGATATTGGTCCTGAAGGAGGTGAGAAGGGGGGTAATCTGGTATTTGCAGGAACACCGGAAGACCTGATAACATGTAATCAATCCTATACGGGTGACTACCTTAAACGTCACCTCATTTCTAAATAAATTAAATACACATATGATGCGTAAAAAATTTAGTTTTCTTTTGTTGCTGGCTTTGTTCAGCAATGTCGTTGCCGCACAAGTAGAAAGGCCTAAATTGGTTGTTGGCTTAATGGTAGACCAAATGCGATGGGACTACCTTTACCGTTTCGCAGATCGTTATGGTAATGATGGTTTTAAAAGGTTGCTTCGTGATGGTTTTTCCTGCGAGAACACCCTGATCGACTATGTGCCTACTTTTACGGCTATCGGACATAGCTCCGTCTACACAGGAAGTGTTCCTGCGATCCACGGGATTGCAGGTAATGACTGGATCGAGCAACAGACCGGTACATCGATGTATTGTACACAAGATGATGCGGTAGAGGGTGTTGGGACCAAGGAGAAGGAGGGGAAACAATCCCCAAGAAACCTGTTGGCTTCAACGGTTACAGATCAGTTGAAATTGGCTACCAATTTTCAATCTAAGGTGATTGGTATAGCGATCAAGGATAGGGGAGGAATTTTACCTGCAGGTCACTTTGCTGATGCCGCTTATTGGTTTGAAGCAAATTCGGGCGATTGGATCAGTAGTACTTATTACATGCAAAACCTGCCGAATTGGGTGCAGGATTTCAATAAGCAGAAATTGGCGGAGAAATTGTTGAAGCAAGATTGGAATACCTTATATCCGATCGAAACCTATAAGAACAATAGTGTGGATGATGATAATGTGTATGAAGGTAAATGGGCAGGGGAGGAAACTCCTACATTTCCGCGTAAAACTTCGTTGCTGATGAAGGATGCGGGTTATGAACTGATCAAAACCACACCTTTCGGCAATACATTTACATTGGATTTTGCCAAAGAAGCGATCAAGCAGGAGAATCTGGGCAAGAATCCGACAAAGGCTACAGATTTTCTAGCGGTGAGTCTTTCGGCTACGGATTATGTGGGACACCGTTATTCGCTTTCTTCGGTGGAGATTGAGGATATCTATCTTCGTTTGGACCAAGAATTGGCTGAATTCTTCAATTACTTGGATAAAACTGTGGGTAAGGGGAATTATACCTTTTTCCTGACAGCGGACCATGCGGCTTCCTATAATTCCCGTTATTTCATGGATATGCGTGGTAATGGGGGCTATTTCTTTTCCCGCCAGATCATGCGTAATCTGAATGAACAGCTGCAAGCTGAATTTGGAGCGGATAAGATTGTTTCCAGTTTGATGAACTATCAGGTTCATTTGAATTATGGCTTGATTGAAAAGCAGAAATTGGACGAGGAGAAGATCAAGAAGTCGATCATCAAGATGCTGCGTCATGAGGATGGGGTTGCTTTTGTAGTGGATATGGAAGGTGGTGAGAATATGATGATCCCTGCCCAGCTGCGCGAGAAGATCGTGAATGGCTATAACAGGAAACGGAGTGGAGCGATCCAGATCATTACGGAACCGCAATGGTATGACGGAACGCCAAGATCTACCGGAACGACCCATGGTACTTGGACGCCTTATGATTCGCATATTCCATTGGTTTTTATGGGTTGGGGTGTGAATAAGGGCAAGACGAATAAAATGGTGCACATAACGGATATTGCGCCTACGATCAGTGCGCTATTGCACGTGATGGAACCAAATGGTTCTATAGGGCAGCCTATTGTGGAGGTCTTACAGAAATAGTCCTTAAATTTTCATATTTTTGAGGATAAGCTAGTAGAGGAAAAATATGCTATCGAAGAAAACAAAATACGCTATCAAAGCCCTAATGGTATTGGGAAGGAATTATGGAAAGGAGCCTATGCAGATCGGAAAGATTGCGGAGGAGGAACGTATTCCGAAGAAATTCTTGGAACAGATACTATTGGAGATGCGTAATGCGGGAATTTTGTATTCCAAGAAAGGCGCTGGGGGTGGTTATAGCTTGAACAAGGCGCCAGAGGATGTTTACCTATCGCAGGTGATGCGTTTGGTGGATGGGCCGATTGCGTTGTTGCCTTGTGTGAGTTTGAATTTTTACCGCTCCTGTGAGGAATGTGTGGAGGAGCATGCTTGTGGGATTCGGGATACGTTTATTGAGGTGAGGAATGCGATGCTGCAGATCTTGAATGATACAAGTATTTTGAATTTGATCAATAAGGAGAAGGAATTGAATTTGGAGACGGGGAGGTAGATTTCTTTGTCATTGCGATATACTCGTCATTACGTTATACTCGTCATTGCGAGGGCTGCGTCATTGCGAGGCACGAAGCAATCTTTCGATTAGCATAAAGATTGCTTCGTCGTACCTCCTCGCAATGACGGGGGCTCTACAAAACCTCCATTAATCTTTCAAAAGCCATTCCACGAGAGGCTTTCAACAAAATCATAAAATCATTTATCGGATCCTTAACCAAAGCCGCTTTTGCTTCTTCCGTTGTTTCATAAAATTCCACCGCTTTTGTTTCATCAACCATCACGTTCTCCACATCTTTTTCAACTTCATCCTTTTCAACTTCATCCTTTTCGCTCTCCAAAACTTCATCTCTCAATCCATAAAAAGCTTTCCCAACAAAAATCAACCTATCCAGTCCAACAGCTTTAGCTGTTGCAATGACCTTCCTATGCTCCTCCACACTCTGATCGCCCATTTCGAACATATCACCCAATATCGCCGCTTTCTTTTCCGCCTTGATCACCTTAATATTTTCAATTGCCGCCGCCATACTACTCGCATTCGCATTATAATAATCTGCAATAATGGTATTACCTTCAGTCTTTGTAATCTGTGAACGATTGTTCTGAGGCACATATCCCTCCAGCCCTGCATTGATCTCCTCCGCACTTAATCCAAAATGCAATCCCACAGCAACTGCAGCCAACATGTTCTCTGTATTATAAGCCCCCGTTAAATGCGTATTCACCTCATGCGTTCCATTCTCCCCCCGCTCTTTCCAAAAAATAGTCAATAAAGGATCAGCAACAACCAATCCTCCCTGAACATCGTTCTTATCCGAAAAACCATAATAGACAATATCTTTCAATTTCCTATCCTCCGCCATTTGCATCAGAAACTCATTATCCCCCTGAACAAAAACCTGCCCATTATGCTCCTTCAAGTAATCATAAAGTTCCCCTTTGGTTTTCATCACCCCTTCAAAAGAACCAAAACCTTCTAGATGAGCCTTGCCCACATTGGTGATCAGACCATGGCTTGGCTGCGCGATATGACATAGAAATTCAATCTCTCCCTGGTGATTGGCGCCCATTTCAATAATGGCCAGTTCCAGATCCTTGGGCAAAGAAAGAATAGTCAAAGGAACACCGATATGGTTGTTCAAGTTTCCCTTCGTAGCAAAAGCCTTGAATTTTTGGGAAAGGACGCTATACAACAATTCCTTGCTGGTGGTTTTTCCATTGGTACCCGTAATCCCCACAAAAGGAATATCCAATTGTTTCCGATGATGGGTTGCCAAGGCCTGCAAACTGCTCAACACATCCTCTACCAGGATATAAGCTGGACCATCCTGAACATATTCCCGATCATCCAGCACCACATATTTTGCCCCAGCCTCCAATGCTTTTTCGGCAAAGGTATTACCATTAAAAGATTCCCCTTTAAGGGCAAAAAATATACAGTCTTTAGTGATCTGACGCGTATCTGTACAGATGGTTGGATAGTTTAGGTAGATTTGATAAAGTTCAG
>Ga0308157_10003516_pt1 | contig 22594 bp, 36 predicted proteins | sample PhyBR1_FD_201035 | JGI IMG/M metagenome (GOLD analysis project Ga0308157, IMG submission 201035) | Phyllosphere microbial communities from UC Gill Tract Community Farm, Albany, California, United States - DLSLB.R1 | ecosystem: Host-associated > Plants > Phyllosphere > Unclassified | place: USA...
CTTTCCGAAATAGATGCGACGTTTTGGAAATTACTGCGACGACAGGGCATGAAGTAGCGAAATCCACCGCTTCTTGCTGAGTTACACTGGCGACGACGAACTTCTGCTTTCGGCCAGGAGCAGACGTTGGGCGCGCTGACTTTTCCATCATCGACTAAAGAAAATCATGTACGAAAGCAACTTAAACGACCTATTGTCAGGCTTGTCTGAGAGGGTCGAGTTTTTGTTGAGGCAGCATGGGACATTGGACATGAAGAATGGGGACTACTGGATGTACGGAATAGATTTAACCATTCCTTCAGTTGATGTGCTTGTCTTTCAGACAATAAATCTCACTCCTGATCTCGTTTCGGATTGCGCGTGCCTCTTGGATGAATATTCCGAAGATTTTCGACTGCGATTTATCGAAGGTGGCAAAGATGGAAAACCATTGGTGCCGTTGGGAGGTCTCAAGCTCAATCGCTATGGCGGCGAGCCAATCTAGTTGGGATCTAAGGGCTTACCGGAAAAGGCATTCGTACACCGTTCGTGAAGGTCCGCTTCGGGTCATTAGCAGCCGGTCGCGGCCCCGCTAGTGGGGTTGCGGAAGTTGTCGGATCAGGGACGCAGTGTGTCGCAGCTATTTCGATATCCGTACGGGTCAGTCGCAGCTATTCAGCGAAAATTCGTCGCACCTATTAGCAAATCTGGTGGGCGCAGCCCGGTGCCGCATTACCTTTTCGTCGCATCTATTTCAGAAAGTCACAAAACATACACGATGAATACCGGATATGGACTATTCCAAGAAGTACAGAATTCTCTTTGATGCAGCTGTCGAGGCCGGCAGAGAGCTGGGCTTTCCTCATGCCCCTTTGACTGCAAGTGGAAATGCAGTTGAGCCGAGCCTGCTAATGGCAGTGCGGGACGTGCTAGCTGACTTTTCCCATCACTTAAACGATGTGATACCAGGCTATTGGGGGAATTCATGCCAGGCATTGTCGACGCAGATTTTTGGTTTCCTTAATGCGCATGGAATCCCAGCTGAAATCGTGACCGGTAACGTCATCATCAACAACACGGACGTTTTCAGCACTACCCTGGAGTCGTTGAGGAACGAGTATCTAGCCGATGAGCCTTTGACCGGGAGTCAGTCATTGCATGCCTGGGTTTCGCTCGGGGATGACACGATTGTCGATGCCGCCTTGCCGCCGCGACTGGTAAAAATTCACAGCTATCCAGCAAATCGCGGAGACGCGATCCTTGTGGGAAGAGCTGGTATCTTTTCGGAAAAGTTATTCCTGCAGTATGAGCCGATTTTTGTCGGTTCAGACTTCATCGCGAAGACAAACCCTCCAGACCCCTTGTTGATTACGAAGCAATGGCAGCGTGTTTTGGGCCGTGGCTGATTGGTAAAATGGCGAAGACAGCGTGAACGACGATATCCAAACGATTCCTGAAGATGGCCAAGCCAGCGCCTTCCTCCTCGCCATTGTTGAGGTAGACAAAGCCGACCGGATCCAGTGCCAGGCAGAAGGATGCGGCCATTCCGTCTACAAGCGCATCCACGTCGTCTTGGCTGGACTGAAATTCAAGGTGCTGGGGTCGCAATGCTATGAACGCCTGTACGGCTATGCGTCTTCGGAGGGGTTACCGCAATTCGGATCGGCAACCGGCAGGCTTCTTACTGCAGAAGAGAGACAGGTCCTTGTCGAGAACACTGCAGCATTCATCGAGAGGCTGGAGGCAGAGCGCATTGAGCTTGAGCGGGTGGCGGCGCTGCAAGCGACAAGAGAACGTGAAGCAGAGCAGGCGCAGGCCGCACGCCGATCAGCAATGCAGATAGGCCAGCCAACTCGGCGGCCTGATCTACATCGCAAGATCGACTCGGATGAGCACTCTCCCTTGTACGAAGGGGGCGAGATGCTCTGCTGGAAATGGAAAAGCGCCGAAGAAGTGGCGGCCAGCATCGCCGAAGCCGATGCTAACCCTCCGCAGGGTCCATACCAGGCCAGCGTGATTGCATGCTTCAAAGGTCAGCGGCGCCCGACACCTTATGCGTTCGCGCTCGACGTCGAGATGCGACAACGCCTCCCGAAAGCGTATATTTTCCGGGCGTTGGACGAACTCAATCTCATCGAGAGAACTCATCGGTAAGGTCGGGGCTGACTGCCGCTATAATTGGCCGATTCCTGCTCGGCAAGCGCCCAGATGACCCCAGTTCCACGATACCCAAAGCTTGACCTGCGCAGGATGCTACTGGTATTGGGCGCTATCGACGCGACGACGCCAGCAACACTGGTGAAGGTGAGCGCCCTGACAGGCCTAGACAAGAAGACCGTCACGAGGCTGATCGCGTCTGCTCAGGAGCAAGCTGGGGTCGTGATCGACAAGACCGACGCGGTGTACACGATTACGAGTTGGGGCCCGGTACTCAAACGGTCGGGTTGCCGCCTGGCGCTGGTCGGCGGACTTAAAGGGTAGGGCGCCGTTATCAAATCGTCCAACTTGTTTCCTGACAGTAGTGTTTTTTCTTCAAAGCTCCTGTACAATTTCGTCACCGCACAGCGGACATGCCCATTAGCGCCTAGCCTCATCAATAGGGCGCGCACCTCAAAGCCTCGATTCGCTCGCTCGGATCACCCGGCGACTGCTTGACCCTTTCCTCGATTCGCAATCGGCCCTTTTGCGGCTGAATTCGCACGCGCCTGAAAAACTTAGTTTTCGCACCTGTTCCTCAACAGCTGCGAGCGCAGCTCGACGATTTTTCAACGCCGTCATACGGCAAAAATCGCAAGGAGCCCCAACAATCATGCGCGAGCTAACCCAAGAAGAAGTTGACCAGGTATCGGCTGGCCCTACGCCGTACACACCTATCGTCGCCGTCCTCACAATCCCCCACGCTGCTGCAAGCGGCGTGCCGACCTACCATCCGTTCACGGATGCCACTCCGTTTCACCCCACGCCGCTGCGCGAGGGGAAGCTCTCATGACCGCGAGTTCGGATAACGCAACTGACGGGCCTTCGGAAGCTGGCGCCAGTTTGGCTTCAAAGGTTTTCATCGTCCGCGGTGACAAGAAGCTAGTGCGCCACCTTTCGTTTGCAAAGGCCGCTGGCCAGCGCCCTAATTCGATCCGGGTTTCGGTCGGCTCGAAACACGGCACGGCTCTGACGCTCAAGAACGCAAGTTTCTCCCGGCAGTACCAGCGCGCGATCGACAAGATCGCGACTTTCTACGAGATACCTGAAGGTGATCCGCTTCGCAAACAGATGGAAAGCACTGCCGGTAATTTTCTGGCGTATTACAACCTGCATACGGAGCCCTTCAAATTCGAGCGCCAAGGCGAATTGAAATCGATTGGCGACGTAGCCTTCCCGAACGACGCGGAGGGCGCCGAGGAGCCTCCTATGCCTTCCAGTGGCCCGTCCGTGCGAACAGGTCCCAGTGCGATGCTCGCCAGTGGGCTGGTTCGTGGCATCACGTACAGGTCGCCAAGGAACGGGCAGCCCGCGCTCATGCAGGTGCGCCTCTGGCGCGGCAAGGGGTTTAACCTGAGCCTCGAAAACGCTTCGTTCGCCCAGCAGTATGCGAAAGCCGTAGACGCCGTAGCCAATTCCTTGGGGATGGCTGCCAACGATCCAACGCGTATTCACATGCTCGAGGCCGGACAAGCTTTCCTCAAACACTACCGCCTGGTCACCGCCGCCGTCACGATTCCTGACGTCGTCTTTTCCCAGAACCCCAACCAGCAATCTTAACGTTGGAGCATCTCTGGCCCCTTGTGGGCTGGCGATGCCTCTTTACCCGCCGCCCTCGTTCTCGCGCCAGCCCTGCTGACGTGAGCATCCCGCTCAAGCCTTCCACCTGCCGATCACGGCACCGTCCTCAAGCCCAGCCGCTGCGCATACCACGCCAGCGACCCCTCCCGGAAACATCATGAACGACAACAACACACTCCTGCTTTTCGCCGAGAACGAAAACGACGCCGCACGCATTGAAGCGGTCGACCAGCTCCATAACGCTACCAACTACTATACGAACGATGACGTGGTCGAGCAGCTGCTTGATCACACCGACTGGCCGCACGATCGAGGTCGCATGGTCGACGCTTCCTGCGGCGCCGGCGCATTCGTGGCCATCGCCCTGGCCCGGGCGCTCGCTGCGCGTGTTTTCACTGACGAGGAGCTTCCAAGTTTTTTGGAGGCTTGGGAAATTCACCCGTTTGCCTGCGCTCAGGCCAGATCCCGCGTCGCGTCTGTGCTGATTTCGTTCGGGCGATCGCCGGCAGCCGCTGCCGGGCTGGCCGAACAGATAGTTCACAACAAAGACTTCCTTACGGATGCTCCCACAGGTCCAACCTTTAATCACTTTTTCTCAAACGTGCCTTATCTGCGGCTTGCGAATGTGCCGCAATTATTGAGGGATGAATATGCTGGCCATGTGCCGAAATATGCGTCCGCAGATCTAGCACATAGCTTTCTCGACCGCGCTGCGCGCACCCTTTGCGAAGGGGGCAAAATTGGCGTCATCGTCGCAGATCGAATCCTCATCAATTCGACTGCTGGCGCTTTGCGTGAAGTCCTCGGCGCCCGCTTGGGAATCGAGCACGTCGAACGACTCAATGCCGAGTCGGCCTTCCATAAACCGAAACAAAGGCGCAAGGGTACACCTGCACGCGTGCACCCCGTAATGCTGGTCCTAAGTCCGTCTGGCGCGATTCCGCTTACCAAGGAGCCGGTCTATCCTGGCGTGGATGAAACGCCGTATGCGGGATTGCCTACGCTGCAGGAGCTGGCACAAGTTCGGCTTGGCCCGTGGTTAGGATCGCCAAAAATCTTTTCAATTTCTCCGGAGGAGGCGATCGCTAAAAGGATTCCACCGGAAGTCTTGGTTCGAGCAATCGATATCGACGACATCATCGACGGCGACAAGCTTGGCCCCCCGAAACGGTATGCAATCCGCACGCATCCTGACCATCGGCCGTGCGAAGCCGTTATGGCTCACCTGGAAGAGACAATGCACCTTATGGCCGAAGGCGGGAAGAAGGGCACCTTCTGGTGCCCGCCGGAACGCTGGCACGCACGTGACTTGTCGCAAACGACTCTCATGGTGCCGCGCATCGCTAAAACCCCGCGCGGCATCTGGGTCGAACCAAATATGCTACCAGTGAACCACAACTTGTCCGTCATTTCCGGCGACTTGCACCTGTTGACCCGGATCGAGCGTGCTTTGCGCAGCGACCTGGCCGCCAAGTGGCTGCAGGAGCATGCGCCTCGGATCGAGGGCGGCTTCCATACGCTCGACACGACGTTGCTGCGCAAGATGCCCATCCAGCTGGACTGATCCTTACAACCCCGCCCGGCCTTCGTGAGAAGCCGGGCACTTCCCTCCCAAGTAACTTTCCCGCGCTGTAGCGTCGGCAAGTTCGTCAGAACTCAACTTTTTCTCAGCCGGCTTTCGGCATCCACGTCCCTCCGGGATCTACCAGCAATAGGCCCGCCAACGCGGCCGCACAAGGAAAAAGCATGACCACTACGAACATCCCCACACTTTCCGCAAGCACCTGCGCCATCGCCTCGGCGCTCATCCAGTCGAGCTCGGGAACCACGAATCAACCACCGACCTGGACCGTTGCTACCCGCCCCGGCGAAACGGAAGACGCCGCTCGACGTCGCGCGGTCGATTTCCACGACAAAGCAATCCAGAAGGGTCTGGCCGACAAAGCTACTGCTGCGTGGCCGACTTGGCTTCAAGTCGACAGGCTGACCCGCCTCGGCACGGTCGAGAGCATCAGCGCTGCAATGGACCTTTACTACAAGCCCGAACGACTCAATCGGCCGGGCGGCATGCGCGAAACACTCATCGGCTCGCGCCAGCAGGAATTCGCGCAAGGTTGGACCATCCTTGCTTCGCACCACGACGCAGTAAACGGCCGGGGCCTGTACATCCGCAAGGAAGCGGGCGCACTGGTCCTCTACGCAAGCGAACTGTGATTGGACCTAGAATGCACCTCAACGAAAAACCCGAAGTCGTGGCAATTAACTGGGAAGGCTTTACGGCACATCGTGACGGAATTCCCTACTACGCAAACCCGCACGCAAGCGACCTTTTCAAGCGTGCCCTCTGGTCGAAAGGCTGGAGCGATGCGCAGCAGGAGCGTCATGCGCCCGAAACGGCGTTCGACGCGTACTGGATCGTGGAGGACGTGCTCGATGGCCAGACCAAGGAAGGCTTTCAGGTCTACTACGGTTGTCCGTTTCGTGCAGTCGGTACGAAACAAGGCGAATACGCTCAGCTTGGCCTGGCGCTGGTGGGCACCCCTGAAAATGAGGCGGCCTATCGAGTCAAGCTGGCTCGCAGGCACGGCGAACACTCCGTTTCGCTGATTCGCAAACCTCAGGAGGCAGGAAGTGGAAAGCGTCGCAAGAGCAGCCCAGCCATTCAAAATCCGGCAAAAGTCTTCGACCAGGAGAAGATCACCTGGGAGGGGTTAGTAATAGCGGCCATGGAAGAACAGGGGCAGATCGACCATTCAGACGCGCAAGGTATTCTGGAGGTACAGATTGCGCTGGCCGACACTCTTTACATAGAAAAAGTCGCACCTGAAAAAGTAGCGGCTCAGATTCTGGCGCATCCTCAACGCCGAGCTGTTTGATACCCGATGTAAAGACATTAGTTAGCTATAGCTAACTCGACTTAATAGCCCACCCTCACCGGTGGGCTTTTTTTTCATCACATCCAATGCTGAAGTGATAAGATAGGTGCATTCAACGCACCATCTAGTTCATATGAATCCGCTGTTTCACTTCCACCACGAAATCATTGCCTAATGATGAATGGTGCGCCAAAATGCTATGTCCGCATTGGACTGAATTAGACTTAACTACGGCAATCTTTTAAACGGCAACGATGGCGATCTTAATTATCTTGGCAGCCTTGGTAACTGGCAGCCTCGGGTACTCCCCGCTTCCGATTATGGTCATCGGTGGTGTTGCGTTATCGATCACAGCGTATAAGATGTCGCGGAACAGAGCTTTATTGCGCATGAGCGCAAGTCTTGCCTTGTTTGCATGTGGCGCTCTTGTGATCAAAATAACACTGGGGCCGGTGCTAGCGCATGGCGCAGCAAGTTTTGAGCTAAAAGCGCTCCAGTTCGTCACTTCTGCGGAGCTGCTTATGGTGATGTCCGCGGCGGTAATACTCGCGTCGGTCATGCTGGGAATCTCCGGCAGCACACCTAATGCGACGTCCAAGCTTATAGGCTATACGCTCAACCAAGACGATCAGAAAAACTGACTTATGAAAATGAACAGAAGAAACGCAATACGTGGAACCTTCGCAATCGTCGCGCTGGCCACTTCGGTGCTCAGTGGCTGTGCTAAAAACGGCGGTAATGATTTCCTGGGTACGTGGCTTGAGAAGGGTCAGAAAGTCACTACTATGGAGATCGAGCGCAACGGCGACGGTTACCTGATGAAAACGATCAGCGTCAATAGGCGTGGACAGCAAAAAACTGGCTCAGTTCCTGCCACCATGAAGGACGGCACGCTTAATTTTCCCAACGGCCCGGTTACGGGGACAATCACGTATGTTAAGGCTCAGGACGAGCTTATCGTCACGTCGTTCGCGGGTAACTTCACTTTCTCCCGCGTGAAATAAATTTGTTTGGCTCTACCGCAGCTAGTTATTAATCATCTTACCTCTAAGGAATGAAAAACGATGATCGATCTTTCGCAACACACCCTCGCAGACCTCCGTAAACTGCAGGAGCAGGTCAAAGAAGAAATGAAAGGCCGCGAGGCTCAAGAGGTAAACAAAGCCCGCGAGCAGATCCTTGCTATCGCGCAGAGTGTGGGTCTTTCAGTACAAGACTTGGTGGCCAAGGCCGGAAAGGTGGGCAAGAAAACTGGCCCCGTCGCTGTTCGCTTCCGGCATCCGCAAGTCCCGGAGCAGCAATGGTCGGGCCGCGGTCGCCAGCCAAAGTGGGTAAAGGATTGGGTTGATGGCGGCCAGCCTCTCGAAGGCCTGCTCGTGTCGTAAAGTATTTGTCAGCGAGCATGGGCGTCGCCTAGCATGCGCCCATGCTCGCTGACATTAAGGCCTCGACTTCCGTCCACGGTTGGCTTGGCTGCCCGTGTACCAGGATATTGTACTTGGCCGAATTGCCCTGTAGAATCTTGTCGTCGCTCAGCGGCAAGCCACTCCAAAGTAACTTCCCTCTACCAAACGAGTAGGGGCGAGTTCTTCAAAACTCCTCGATTTCCCTAGCCGCCTCTGCGGCATTTTCTGTTCGGACTGCCGAGCATTCAACTCAAAAACTGCGTCGTCGGACTCACCATCCGGCTTCGGATAGTGGTCTGCCGCGCTTCGTCCTGGAGACCTGATGAAACTCACAAACCGCAACCCCCGAAATTACATTGGTCGTACCATCATTTGCCGTAGCGGCGCCTGGCGCATCGACGGTGTCGACAGCGAGCATGTCCTGCTCAGTAAGTCCGGCCTGGATACAAAGGGCAAACTCGGTCTTCACCTGTTCGGCAGCTGTACTCTGTTCCCGAGCGCAGGAGAGATTCAAACCCGCTTCCCGAAACTGCTCCGCGCCTTGCGCACGGTCTGCAACTTGACTTCCGGCGAGGCAGAGAACGCGCTCCTTGGAATGATTACGAACGGGCCGTTCTTCGCCGGCTCCGAAGCACTCGCGCATCTCGGCGGGTCGGCAAACGCTGTCGGTCTCTGCTGGCGACACCGCAACCGTGTACGCGAATCGTTCGCACGGTATGCGAAGCTGGCGGCATAGGCGATGCGTACCTTGTCGCTCCAACTGGGCAAGCTGCTTGGCAATGGCCTCAAGGCCCGTCGCCGTCGGCAAGCCGACCCATACCGGGCATCCCGCCCGACAACAAAGAAATTGGCGGCAGCTCATGGCATCGAGATTGAGCCGATGAAGCCTGGCTTTAACGTGTGGCCGCCCAAGGCACTCGCGGAGGAGGCCGATCCGTTCCCGGGTGATCATTATGCGAACGATTGGGACTCAGTTCTCGAACGTGTGAACGCGTATGTAGCAGCTATTTCGCCTGTCACCGAGCAGGTCTAACAAAACGTACTTTTTACCCATGGGTTACCACGCCCGATGGGGCGTGGTGCCTCCTCATTTTTACGGAAAAACCATGTCCCTCAAAGCACAAATCCATTCCATCTGCGAAATCAAAGCTGCGGGCTTCAAACTCGTTAACAGTAAAAGCATCCCAACCGAGGACGGCGCCTGCTGGGAAGCGACGTTGGCCTTTGGTTCCCAAAAGCTCATACGCGCTTTCGACGGTGGCCACGGCGGCGAGATGGAAGTTGACCAGCTAGCGACCCCGAAGCTGTCGCCAGAACTGATCCGCAGCCGCCTGGCCGCATTCTTCGCGTTGCCGGCGACGCAGGCCATGCTCAAGAAAAGCCTGATCGAGGGCGAGGGCTACTCGCTCGAATTCCACACCATCACGCAAGCTGAGTTCGAAGTCAACAAGGCGAAGATCTTGGCAGACGACGTGGGACTGACCAATGCGAACCTCGAACTGGCGATGCAATCCCTGGCTGACAGCTACGAAACCATCGCTCACATTAAGCGTGCGCTTAAAACCTACATTTGCTTCGTGCAGCAAGGCGATGACGAAAAGGGCGACTGGCGCCGCGTCAAAGCGGCCGACACGGAGGCAAACCGGGAGTTCATCCGCAAGCGCGACAATGTCGACTACTTCCTGGCCGACCTGATCGCTGGTCTGTAGGAGCCGACTATGACTGGACGCGCCAAACAGTACATCGAGGCCCTGCAGGGCCGCTACCCGGCCCCGAGCCAGGCAAAGGAGCTTTACATGCTCCGTGACCTGGACGTTTCGGATTTGCAGAGCAAGCCTGTGATTACGCTGGCCGATGTGCAAACCCTTGAACGCCAGGGCCGGTTTCGCATTGCAAACGAGAGCTTCAACAAGTGCGACGCAGAGGCACAGGACGCGCTGCGCAACGATCCACATCACAGTGTCCGCGCTGCTGTCGTGACGTTTGCACGCGCCTTCCCATCCAATAACTACACCGCAGCCGCGGCGTAACTTTCCACCTGTTCCCCTCGCCAGTCGGTGAGGGGAGGGTCTTTCCAAGCCCATGGCTTACGTCGAACAAGATCGACGCCAGCTCACGAATTCATCCGCCGACTTTCGGCAAATTCACGATGCTTTTTCTGCCCAAAAATTATGCGCCGAGCTGGCGCTATTCAACAAGGACGACCTATGCTCACAGACGGATTTACCCGCGAAGAACTCGCTTCTTGCCCCATCGGCTCCACCCTCAAGTGCACCGAGACAGTCACCATGTACGGAACCAGCGAAGTTACTTTTACCGCTGGCCAGGAATACAAGATCGAAGCGAGCAGCGAGACGATCTGGGTCGTCAAAAACGACCATGGCCGACGCCACATGATTTACGGGCTTTTCTTCCGACGTCACTTCGTGGCTTGCACAACCGGCGCAACTCGGCAGGTCGTGCATCTCTCCGAAACTGGTGTGAACGCTGGCCGCCGCCTGTGCGGGGCTTCTCGCGATGATGGAAGTCGCAGCGTTCACGCGCTGTTCGCGCCGCTGCATGCGCCTGAGTTTCGCCAGAACGTGTGCGAGGCGTGCCTCACAACCTGGGCTGCCGAAGCATACCAAGAGGGCGATCCAATGCCCGAGTACATCGCTGAAGCGCGCCAAAACTATCAGGCCGCAGCCGACACTCCGTGCGTAGTCTCATCCACGCCGCAGCTGGCGCTGGAAATGCAATGAATGCCCGCGTGATGATCGATGACGAAACCGTCGCTCGAGCACTGGCAGCCGACAAGACCTGCGCGAGGGTGCTGGCAAAAGGCTTGCGGCCTGCTGCTGGCGATCTCGTGGGAGTCCGGTTAAACCTCAACCTGTTCAAGTCGCAAAAGATCCCCGTCCAGACGATCCACAAGGGCAATCGCTCCGGACGTTATAAGCAGGGAACAGGTTTTTATAACGGGGAGAGTTTGTGGTATCAGAAGGCTGTCGTTTTGGCAGGCTGCTACTTCAATGTATCCCAGCCTGGCCGCAGCAAGATCGCCAGCGGTGAGGTTTCCAAGTTCCCGATGGCCTCTTGCGACGGACAGCTCGTGGAGGACGCGGAGCCTTCGCTTGATGGCGTGGAGATTCGTTTCGATCCGCGCCGATGGCATCTTTTTGTAGACGCAAACAACCGGCCCATCCGATGGGCTGAGATGGTCACAGTCTATGGGCACAGGGCCTACGCCCGTGGCGTTTTGGTCTATTACGACGAGCAATCGGCGCCCGCGAAATGCGGTAGCGCGACAAGCGAAGTCGTTTTCTGACTTCGCCCACGATACCGTTCACAACAACCCCGACGCGACACGATCATCCTCTGGATTGATCGTGTCGGAATCGGTCACCACCGACTATTTTCCTTGCGGAAACTCATGTATTATTGAGGCTCGCTCTCGCGGAAATGTCACCAATTGAACGCTTCTCTGTCCACGACAGATGAGCGCTGCTCAAAGCTTTTCTACGCCGACCATTCGGCATACATCACGGCTGCTCCATCGCAGCCCTATCAAAAAGCCCACCGGGATTCGCATTCCGGTTGGGGTGCGGGTTCCTCCATTTCCGGAGATTCGCACTATGAAAACCATCAACGCCGCAATTCGCTCGAACGGTAACCTCGCACTGGCACTGGCATCGCGCCGTGACAATGGCCAGCACGCCGGCTCCATCAAGCGCCAAAGCAGCCGCCAGATGCGTCAGCGTCTCACCGCTGAACTGCGTCAGCAGATCGACGGCATCTTCCTCGAAGCTGCTGAAGTGGCACGGACTCGCCGCATCTACAATCGCTGGAGCGACGATATGGTCAAGCTGTTTGACTACGCTCCGCACGCTCCTCAACCAGCTGTGGAAGCGATCCGGGTCGTTCGCGAAGTGCTGGTCGTGCGTAAGCCAGCCGGTAATCCGTTCGCGCGCAAGCAGATCCAGGTCCTGGCCCTTGCTGCCTGATCCCATCAGCTCGCCGGTCTACGACCGGCGCAGCCCTTCATCGACAAATAATGCCCTGCCAATGGTGGGGCATTTTCTTTATAGGTATTCCATGTCACAAAATACGGGCCTTCCCCTGACGGCCTTCGTGCAGGCTAGCACGAAACGCCACCTCGTCCTTCGCGCATCTACGGCTGCCGAATGGTCGCACCAGTGGCCAACTGATCGCATCGGGGACATCCTTGTCACCGAGACGCTTGGCTCAATCGACGGAAGCGTGTTCGCATTTTGGTTAGGCGAGAAATCACCGTATAACCCAAGCGTCCGCGCGTGGATTCAGGCACACCTGGAGGACCACGACGTTGTCCGAATCTATTTCGTTCCCGGCCTGCCGGACGAAGTGCATTCGTCACTCAAACAAGACCTAGTCGAACTCAAAGCGAAAGCTACAGCGGCCGACCGCAAGACGGAAGCCATCGCATGGGCCGACGCCTACCTAAACAACGCCTGCCTTCCGACCTACACGGAACTGTCCGACGCGCTTCGCTGGAAGCCGATCGATACAGCGCCGAAAGACCGCTTCATCCTGGGCCGCGACCCGCACATGAAGCGTCCATTCGTGATGCTCTGGAACGTGCCCGACCAGCGGTTTGAGGCCACGGCGGGTTTCGGTGACGAGACACCAACGGAATGGATGGATCTGCCAACAGGCTGATCGACTTCCCGCAATTTCAACTGCAACGACAAATGCCTGCACTGCAAAGGCGTGTTTAATCCCCTGAAAGGTATCACCATGAAAAAAGCATTCGCAATCATCCTCTTCGCTCTCACCACCGCAGCCTTGAACGCCAGCGCCGCTGATGTGCTTGCCACGATCGTCAACGTCACGCCGGTTCTCTCCGATCGCATCATGCAGACGCAAGTCTGCGATGTGATTCAGGGCGGTCATCCCCAGCAACACTCCGCAGTGAACAGCGGCAGCCTGATCGGCGGAATCGCCGGCGCACTGCTCGGTAGCCGTGTAGGCGATGGTAACGGCCGCCTGGCCGCAACCGCCCTCGGCGCTGTAACCGGCGCAATGACCGGCGACCGTCTTGCCGAGCGCAACAGCCAGCCTCACAAGGTTTGCCGCTGGGTCCAACAAGTGAATCAGCAGCTGAGCGGCTACCGCGTCACCTACGCGTACCAGGGCGAGCACTTCTATGCCTCGCTGCCGTATGACCCAAGCCGCGGCGGTTCGGTTTCGACCGTCCGTGCCCAGATGACCCTGAGCCTGCTCTAAGCGGTCGAGGCATCCGGCCTGACTGCGTTTCCAATCCACAGCAACGAATCAACTACAACCCTTGCGGGACCGCCTGCAAGGGTGGTTCCGCGCATAGAAAACGGAACACAAAAATGACTATCTCATGCAGCGATTTCACCGGCGCCATCTGGAATCAACTGGTGGCACTGAACCTCGTCAATAACGGCACTGTCGAAGACGACGATCTGGAAACGCAAACCAACATGGCACTGGAAGCGATCACCGGCCTTTCCGACAAAGTAGCTTTGCTCGCCAACCTGCTCGATTCGCTGGTGGGTCAGCTGCCGGCCAACGATGTGCAAGTGACTTTGCCGCTCGGCGATGCCATGCTCGGCGCGATCGAGCCCAACCTACGCGATAAGATCACGAACGTGCTCAGCGACGAAGCCACGCGCAACGCCGTGCACGGCCCGGCCGCCCGGTTCATGGACGAAGTGCTTAACGCACATGATTCTGTCGCCGGCATCGTCGACCAGTACAACGACTTGACGCTCGCTGACGTGCTTTACCTGCACAGCGCAATCCACAAGAAGACCTTCATCGAGGTCCAAACGCCAAGCGATTCGCGCATCCTTCACCTCGTTCGCCAGCTGCCGTCCGCCGACTTCTGGCAACAGCACATCTACGTTGTGGCCGAGGCGAAAGCTGCCTGATCGTCCTTCGCGATCCTGACCGGATCGAGCCCAGCCCCTGTGGCTGGTGCTCGACACCGGACTTCGCCGCCAGCGCCTGGCTGGCCAGATCAATTCACCCGCTTCTCTCTGCCTGGCAGGGATGAGCCCAGCTCAACATCTTCACACGCCGGACTCTCGGCACATAACCGCGGCATCTCGCTGCACGACAATTACCGCCGACAGGGAACGCCCCTGTTGGGCGAACCGTCGGCTTCCCCGCAGGAGCCACGCATGCAACGACAAGCAATAGGACAAAAATCCCTGATGGGACTCGATGTCGAAAACTTCGATTCCACCTTCCCTGAAACCACCGGCCGCCGCCAGGCGCCACGTTACAACGAGGTCGACCTTACCCCAGACGCAAAGCTGAGCGCTCCGATCACCCGGCACGCCGGCGCAGTGCAGGAAGCTGCAATCGCAGTCCTTCTCGGCCTGATCCGCAAGGGCCATTCTCTGGTCTGCGCAGCCAGCTTTGGAAAAGATTCCAGCTGCTGTGTGGTGTTGATGGTTGAAGCCGTGCGCCGCGCAGTAGAAGAGGGCATCTTCATTCGCCATTTCGTTACCACGAGCTCAACGGGCGTTGAAAATCCCGCCAGTGAAAGTCACGCACTTCGCTGCCAGGATGAAATCCGGGCATTCTGCGAAGAACACGGTCTGCCGATCGAAGTCCACACGGTTTATCCGTCGCTGGCATCGTCGTTCGTCGTTTCGACGGTCGGCCGAGGTACCTTACCGAGGACACCTGAAACTGGCAAAGCTCGAGCGTGCAGTTCTTCCTGGAAGGTGGCTCCGCAACAGCGGTTGGCCGCTGAACTGAGTGAGCAGGTCCAGCAGGAAAACGGGCGCTCGACGGTGACCCTCATCGGGACGCGCCTTGAGGAATCTGCGAGCCGGAAGGAACGCATGATCGCCCGCGGCGAGTCTGCCACGACCCCGGCTCTCAACCCTGACGGCCACCTGGTGCTCAGTATCGTCAAGCACTGGACGTTGGATGACGTTTGGGAAATGGTGCACTCGATTGCCAGCCCTGAAAAAAGTGCCTATCCGGTGCCGCTTTCACCGCAAAGCATCGAGCGCCTGTTCAGCCTTTATCGTGATGCGAACGAAGGAACCTGTGGCGTGCTGCTTGGCGACGGCGGCAATCGGGCGGCTTGTTCGGCTCGGCACGGTTGTTGGAGCTGTCAGATCGTGGGCGACAAGGACAAGAGCATGGAAAGCATGCTCAAGGACGAAAAATATGCCTATATGCGGCCCCTCAACGAGCTAAGAAACTTTCTAGTCGCCTCCCAAAACGACTTCGAGACGCGCGAGCTGATCGGTCGCACAGTCAGCAAAGTCGGGTATATCGGGATCAGGCCAGACGTCTACAGCTTTGAGTTCAGGCAACAGCTTCTTTGGTACCTACTGAGCATCGACGCTGATGAACGTGACCGTGCCGAGCGCATGGAAAACGACATCGCAATAGGCCGAGTCGAGGACACACCCGACAACCGCATGCTTTCGTCCCCCATGTTCGAGAACGTGAACTTTCGTCAACTTGCCTTAGTGGATTTTCACTGGTCGCTAAATTGCTTTGCAAGCTCGGCTTTCCCAGCGCTCTCCATCTGGTATGAAGTAAATCATTTGGGTCGCAGGGCCAAGATTCCGACGCGCTTCAAAGCACCGAAGATCGCCCTCCCAACCAAGCGTTGGTTCGCCGTGGGTAATTTTGACCACGACGGAATCCCTTCCGAAGGCCTGCGCTCGCACTCGGACGAACTGTGGAACAAGCACCGTTTCCCGGACCGCATCTTCACGCATCGCGTGGTGGATGGGGAGCGAACCGTCTGGTTCGAAGAGGACGACAACCTGACCATCGACGCGGAGGAAGCGTGCTTGTTCATCACCTGCACATTCCCGGCCATGTTCATCGACGCGCGCAGTTACCCGGCAATCGAGGGTGCGCGGTGGTGGCTCAATCAGGGGATCGTGAAGCTGCCGAAAGGCCAAGCAGCGCGGTACCAGGAGATCGCCAAGAGAAACCAGTTCTTCTTCAATCTGGCGGCAAAGCTGGACCTTGCTCCAGACGAGCTGAATAGCTACCTGGTGAAGAACAGCATCACCAACGCTGCGCACGAAAAGCTACTTTCCGACGCCGCAGCAGCCGCTGCCGGCTTCCAACACGACATGTTCGCGCAGCCGCTGGCCGCGTGAATTCAACCATCAACGCTCACCCTCTCGGGGTGGGCGTTTTCACTTTCAAAATCATGAACTCAACTACAAACACCGCACGAGCACCTTTCAAGCCGACCCCTGACATGATCGCAGCGGCCGAAGCCGTTTTTCTGGCCATGGCCTTCGAGCAGTCTGTTCGCCCGATCGTTGAAGGCTACAGGCAAAAAGTCTTCGCTGAGCGCACCTGGCGCTGTGATCCGGATCTTGTCGAGCGCATGGAGCGCCGGTCGTCCGATCAACCAGTGGAGCAGTACGTCACCGACATCAAGTGGACGTGGATGATGGATAAGGCAGATTTTGCCGTTTATCTCGAACGCTGCAACGCCGAGCGAATCGCTGCCGGCCTTCTGGTCGAACACGAATCGTACTGCCCGTTGCTGATGGCCGAGAACATGACCATCCAGGCGAAGCATGCCTTGTGCGACGCGATGGCCGGGGTGACAAACATCCCAGCCAAGACGGCCGCAACGTTGAAGCTGGACGACTACCGAAAATTCGTCGACCTCACTCTGAAGCTGCTCGCGCCGTTCGTCACCAACCCGCTCGCGATCAAACTGGCTTGAAAGGGAATCACATGGCAAAAGCACACAAAGGCCCACTGGCGCCATTGAGCGCCGCTCAGCTCGCACAACTGCGGGCCGATGCGAACGATCTATGGGCTGCGGCCAAACGCAAGGGCATAACCTTGGACCGATGGGAGCACAGCGACGAAAGCGCAGCCGCACGTGACCATTTCGCTCTCGGTACTTGGCTCCATTATTATTCGACCCGCATCGGCAAGGTGGACGGTCTGCAGGATCGTATCGACTGCGCTCGCCTCATCTTCGAATCCGGCATCCAGCAGATCGGCTACCAATTTTTTACGATTTTTGACTTTGGCGGAAGACAGTTCGACACCCTTCTCGAAATGGGGGACGCGGACAAGGTGCGCGATGGCCTGCGCGAGATCGCGCATGAGGGGCGCAACGCTAATCTGATTGCTGCCTTTTCGTATATGGGCTGGAGTCTCGAACGCAAACAAATGGCGCTGTTCTAACCAGCGCATCACAATCCGCCACCCTTCGGGGTGGCTTTTTTTTGATCTTCACGAAATGGTTAGGCAATTGGCGGCATAGGAAACCGTTTAAGATCCTCACTCTCGCTGTCTGAAATAGCTGCGCATTATGCAAATTGCTGCGACACGGACTTTTCCGAGGACCATAGGAACAGGGCCGTGCTATGCTGGAAAAAGAGTCGTTACCCGATTCCCTCTGAATCCGTCTTCAACCAATCCTATTCAGAGGTTCACATGGCACAAGCCACCACGCTCCAGCCGGGGCAAATCCGTCATCTTCTCCGCGTCACGGCTTCTACAAGTCGGCATCCAGAAAGGGACTGCTTGGTCCTGTTGCTGGGCCTGACGGCTGGAATGCGTATAACCGAAATCGCACAGATCGAAGTGCAGGACGTATTGTTCCCTTCGGGCGCGTTGCGATCCGAAGTCAGCCTGCGGGCGACGATCACGAAAGGTTGCCGGCAGCGCTGCATCTACCTGGGCCATGCCAAAGCCATCGAAGCGATCGACAGGTACTTAGATCTACGCGTAGCAGGGCGCCTGCGAACGACAGCCGATCCGGGGCGCTATCGCGGTCTGGAGCCATCGAGCAAACTTATCCTCACTCGTAGGGGATACAAGTTCCACTTGAATACCAAACGTCGCGTGAGCTGGGCCGGGGAACAGGTCGATTACTTGGCGTGCGACAGCCTCCAGTCCCATGTCACAAAGCTATATCGTGATGCCGGTATACGTGGTGGATCGTCACACAGCGGACGCCGAACAATGGCGTCCAGGCTAATCCAGCAAGGTGAGCAGGTAGAAACTGTGCAGCTACTGCTTGGGCACGCGGAGCTTGACCACGTTCGGCCCTACCTCCAAGTGTCGCATAAAAGGCTAGAAGCCATGTTCGCCAGCGTGCTATGATGGTACACAATGTGTACAAACAATGACTATGACTGAACGATCACAACAGGACTTGCTTCAAGACCTAAAAATTGCCCTCGGTGGCACTTGGGACCGCGTAGCTGACCAGACGCAAATAGCGGCACGTACCCTTAAAAGCTATCGGCTACCGCCTTCGTCAAAGGGCTATCGAGGGATGGATAAATTTGTGCGAAAGGCCGTTGAGGATGCGCTCTCCGAAGCATCCAAAAAGGCCGGAAAGAGTGCTTAGCATGGTACACAGTGTGTACCATAATAGAGGCTCTTAAACGTACCGCGAAAACTGCGTTCCAACGCCCGGCTGTCGGCCGGCTGCCGACATCATTAAATACCGATTATGGAAATAGGTTTCATTCTTTTCCTCGTCTGGACCTATGCAGTTTATAAGGTTGGACACGCGCAGGGGCGCTTGACTGGGGGGCGCGAAGGTGCAAGGGCGCTTGCACGTTACGCCCAACATTTTAATTTGCAGAGCCTAAACGCGCTCGAAGCTGACGCTGAGATTCTGGACGTGAGCAAGACACTTTCTAGGCTAGATCACGGCGGTAAGATTTTCGGTTCCTACGCAAACCAAGCTCATACAGTTCCTGTCGCTCAAGTTCGGACAGCGTCGGAACGCGTGGTTGGCGCCGTTCCCGTCTCACCTACCAGCAAATCTCCGATGTTGTCACCGATCGCTGCTGATGGCGATCTGAGTGAGGCAGAATGCGTCGCTATGATCACCGGGCAGGGCGCTGAAATTCGATCGCGCGCAGCGGGCGGCTGGGAAATACAGCGACCTGGCAGTTCCCTTATTTCATACGCGGCAGATTTGGAAGATTTGCGCCGAACCGCGCGGCATAGCGCCGAACTGTTCGGTCAACGGAAAAAGGGAAATAATGCGTGAGCTATTCCAGGCTGGGATCAAAGGTCTTAATTTTTTTTCGGCCATCGTATTCGGTATCCCATTAGCTTTCATTGCGGTAGCGTTGATCCGATTACCGTTTCAGGCAGACGATCGTCCGCAGCACAAGGTTCGCGGGGACGGCGACTGCAGTATCGGACAGCTGGCAGATGGACAGATCGTGGATTACATTCCATCTGAAAAAGATAACTCGGCACAAACGAGCAGTTGTGTTTTGTATTTTATGCCTGGAAATTGGGAGCTTGTATTCGGTAGTGACTTTATGGAGCCTCGGGACGGCGCCGAGTGCAAAGTTACTCGATCTGCTGCCATCGGCCATGTGTCTAGCATACGTGAGCCTGATCGTATTGGACTTAACGTACCTAAGATCAAAGTTTGCACTGTAGTGGTGGCGTTGAATCAGCTACTCAAACTTAAGGCAGAGCTGGGCCAGCGTTAGTTCGAGATTTTAAAGTAAAAGCGCGCACTGGCTGATAGGCTGGACGCGGAACCTTACCGCATGCTGTCTAAGTGCATCCATGCGGCGCGGCGACTTCAACAAACTTAGGACCGAAAAAAGTGCAAAAATTTATCTTGCTATTTACCGTTCTACTAGCCTCGAACGTAAATGCGAATGAGATTATTTTGGCCTGCCCAACCGTGGCAGATATCGGCGGAAAAAAGGGAAACAAGGTGACTGAATATGCCTACAAAATTTCCGAGCACGCAAGTCAAGTTACGGTTCTGCATACTGGAAAATCTTATCCATTGGCAGTTACCGAGATGACGTACGAATGGATTCTCCATACTTCGCCCGATGGATCTGTCCTTAAATCGGTTGTCAATCGGTTGACCGGCAGGTATGAAATGCATTCCGGGGAAATATTGGTTAGTTCAGGTTCATGTAACAAGGTAAGCGCGAAATTTTAACGCTGGCAAATACTCCCGGCAAATTGCCGCGCCCTCGCAGCCAGAGCGATAGCTCCCGCCGACCACGCGCGCGACTGAGGCGCTGCGCTAGTAGCTGACGCAGATTGATACCCGTGGAATGCCAGCGGGACCCACGCCGCGCGAGACGCGGCCGTGGGATTAATAGGTCGGCGCAGTGCCGCACCAGCGAAGTCCATTAGAACCAACCATCAAGGGCCATGGAATCTACATCAGAAATTCTCACTGAAGAGTCAAACCGCCGCAAATGGATATCGAAGTTCTTCGGTAACGTCGCAGCCGCAATCGTTATCCTGGGAGGGATTTTCACCGGCCAAGGCTTCGTCGGCACCCTGATGCTCGTTCTCCAGCTCATGGCAGTAATGCTCGTACTTGCACTTTGCGCTGCTCTTGTTCCGGGCGGACGTAATCGCCGTCGACGGGAACAGGCATCTGCCATAATTAGCGTAATTTTGTGCTTGGCGGCAGTTCCACTGGTCTTAGTCAGCTGGGCGACGATATGAAAACTAAAAGCCGTCCGATCGCCAAACCGAAACTCTAGAGTACAGAAAACATGAAGTCTTCCTTTATCGCCGTCTTGCTGGTGGCGAACTCACTGGCCCCAGCGTATGCGGAGGATGCAGTCTGCAAGCCGCTCGGGAAGCTCGCGGTTTATGCCGCTCGCGAGCGGGAATCGGGAAAGACGGTCGAGCAGACTTACTTGAAAATGGTCAATGAAGGTCGTATCAAGACAACGGGTGATACCGCCGAGTGGACTGCGAACACCGTCGCGTGGGTATATGAAGAACGAATCAGTAGCAAGCGAGCCGAAAAGACTACGGTGCAGAAGTGCCGCCGAGCGTTTTCCAAAAAGCCTTGACCAGCGGAAAACGAAATGTTCGCATCTATGCGTGTCAGTCTGATTTACAAAACCTTGGCCTATGCCGTCTTCATCCTTACCTATGTCGTTGCCTACGCAATTTGGAGCCACTAACCAATAGCAGACACGCTTGGGGAAGTGCCGCGACCAATCGGTCTTGTGATCGAGCTGGCGGCGGGAATGATGGATCAACAACTAACCAGAGCAGATGACCGTCTTCTTGTTGCCCTTCCAGTGAACGAGAAAACTGCATCATGATCGAAAGATAGATCGTAACTGCTCAGAAACCGTGAGCCAAACACTACAACCTTATGCAAAGAGCAAATAATGGATACTTTAGTTAACCTCATATGGATTTTTTTTGTTGTCATACCAGGGATTTTGTTCTTGCTATGGTTTATTGGACTTTTCCTAAAATCTGATAAAGAAAAAGCAATGCGGTATCTTGCCGATAAATACGATGAAGAAAAGAAAAATCGTAAATAATTCGTTCGTTCGTACATACTGGCGCGGCAGCGCCATTGAGTGACAGGCAAGGCGCCTGTCGGCCAGGAAACAGGTGGAAATATGATCGCTTCAAGCAAAAACGTTGGCACTGTCGATAACCCAGATCAGGTCGAGCGCAGAGTCTCCGTTCCCGGAGCAGTAATGATTTTAGGCGGTGCGGCGGTAGGCGCTTATATTGGCTTGAACATCGGTGGCGGTATGGGTGCCGCAGTTGGTGCTCTTATTGGCGCCTTCGTTGGCGCTTTCGCCGCCGGGATGATCAAGGATTTTGAGGCTATCGTGCATCCCAACGGTAAAGTTGAAGTCAGATACAAAGTCCGGGGTTCAGGTAATTAGCGTACAGCTATAGCAACAGACGTCGAGGAAAACAACATGAAAAAATCTATCGCAGTTCTCGCTCTTGTCGTAGCGGCCATCGCCTCGCCGCTGTCGCAGGCTTCCGAACCATTGGCAGTGCCTGACCTCGTGAGGACCTGGGCTAAGTCGTTGAACAAACCCGTCGTCTGGGAAGCAGGCGACGACTACCGAGGCCGCATGGTTCAGTTCGATGATATCGACACATCGAAGCCGGACGCAATCGAGCGTGCTTTTGCTGGGCTGAATGCGGTGCTTGAGAAAGCAGGTGATGTACCGCTGAAAGCGTGCGTCTTCAGTAACGCCCTGGTTGTTCGCCGCGTTACTCAACCGGCGTGTGACAAGCCGATCTAAGGTCTCGGAAAACAACCTGGTGCCGATCGGCGCCCCGTATCCGGCCGGTAGCCGTGAACTGAAGGCAAATAGCTATGAGTACCGCTTCCTTGCAAGTGAACATGCACCGCCAGAAGTATATTGCCGAGCAAGCTCCTGCGCTGCTGGCGCAAATCCTGAATGGAACCTTGGCCGGTGGCCGCGTCGCTGAACCGACTGTTTGCGCCGGTTTGGCAATCCAAGCGGCCGGCGCGCTCTATGACCAGCTCATCGTGTCGGTCGGCTGACCTCGGAAAACGATGAGCAGATCACTCTACTTGGTGTGTCACGCAACCCGGCAGATCGTCCATGTGGCGGAATCGGGTGGCGGTGGCCACTTGTTCAGGGGTGCCAACTATAGCGTCCTTGTAGGTGCCTTCTGCGAAGCCCATTACGGCAAGGAATTGGTAACAATGGGTGAGCAAGGTGTCAATGATGCAGGGGGCTATCTCAAACATGGCGAATACAACCCTACGACGAATGGGAGCCTCACAACTTTGAA
>Ga0308157_10003517_pt1 | contig 22590 bp, 21 predicted proteins | sample PhyBR1_FD_201035 | JGI IMG/M metagenome (GOLD analysis project Ga0308157, IMG submission 201035) | Phyllosphere microbial communities from UC Gill Tract Community Farm, Albany, California, United States - DLSLB.R1 | ecosystem: Host-associated > Plants > Phyllosphere > Unclassified | place: USA...
GCCACAAGATCGGACTGACTTCGCGCGCAATGCAAATGGCCAGCCAGATCGACGAGCCGGACTACGGCACGCTGCTGGACTCCATGCTCTACACCTGCCGCGCCGGCGAGGTGCTCGACATCCCGATCGAGAACTTCATTGCGCCGCGCGTGGAAGTCGAGCTGGCCTTCATTCTCAAGTCGCCGCTGGTCGGTCCAGGCCTGCCCGGCGGCAAGGAGCTCACGCTCGAGGATGTGCTGGCCGCGACCGAATATGTGACGCCAGCTATCGAGATCATTGATTCGCGCATTGAACAGTTTGATCGCCATACCAAGGTGATGCGCAAGGTGTTCGACACCATCAGCGACAACGCGGCCAACGCCGGCATCGTGGTCGGCGCCCACCGGGTCGATCCAAAGACCGTAGATCTTCCATGGTGCGGCGCCGTGCTGCGCCAGAACGGCGTGGTCGAGGAAACCGGCTTGGCTGCGGGCGTGCAGGGCCATCCGGCGATTGGCGTGGCCTGGCTGGCCAACAAGCTTGCGCCCTGGGGCGAATCGCTGCAGCCCGGGCAGATCGTGCTCGCGGGATCGTTCACCCGCCCCGTGGCGGCCAAGCGCGGCGATGAATTCGAGGCCGATTACGGCCACCTGGGCGCGCTGCGCTTTCGTTTTGTCTGATGACGGAAACCCCATGACTTTGCAACTACGTGACTCCGGTCTGCTCAAGACCGAATGCCTGATCGACGGCCGCTGGCAGGCCGCTGGCGATGGCGCCACCATTGCCGTGAACAACCCGGCCACGGGCGACTTGGTCGCCCATGTCCCTCTGATGGGCGAGGCCGAAACCCAGGCAGCGATCGACGCCGCCAGCCGCGCATTTCTGGATTGGAAGGCTCGCACCGCCGAGCAGCGCGCTGCCATTCTGTACAAATGGTTCGAATTGCTGATGCAGCACCAGGATGACCTGGCGCAGATCATGACCGCCGAGCAGGGCAAGCCGCTGACCGAGTCGCGCGGCGAGATCGCCTATGCGGCCTCCTATGTGCAGTGGTTTGCCGAGGAGGCACGCCGCGTCTACGGCTCGACCGTGCCCGCGCCCTGGGCTGACCGCAAGATCGTCGTGGTCAAGGAACCCGTAGGTGTCTGCGCGGCGATCACGCCCTGGAACTTTCCCGCGGCCATGATCACGCGCAAGGTCGCCCCGGCGCTCGCCGCCGGTTGCACCATCATCGTCAAACCCGCGCAGCAGACACCGTTGTCGGCCCTGGCGTTGGCCGAGCTGGCCCAACGCGCGGGCGTGCCGGCGGGCGTCTTTGGTGTGCTTACCGGTTCCTCGCGTGCCATTGGCGGGGTGCTTACCGCAAGCATGGCGGTGCGCAAGCTGACCTTCACCGGCTCGACCGAGGTCGGCCGCGTGCTCGCGGCGCAATGCGCGCCCACGCTCAAGAAGATGTCGCTGGAGCTGGGCGGCAATGCCCCATTCATCGTCTTTGACGATGCGGATCTGGATGCCGCCGTAGAAGGGGCCATGGCCTCCAAATACCGCAACACTGGGCAGACCTGCGTCTGCGCCAACCGCCTGCTGGTCCAGGACGGCATCTATGACGCCTTCATGGCCAAGCTCAAGGCCGCGGTGCTGGCGCTCAAGGTCGGCAATGGCGCTGAGGACGGCACCACCCAGGGACCGCTGATCGATGGCGCCGCGGTCGACAAGGTCGAGGAACTGGTGCAGGACGCCCTTGCCAAGGGCGCCGAAATCATTACCGGCGGCCAGCGCAGCCAGCTGGGTCGCAGCTTCTACGAGCCCACCATCCTGGGCAATGCCCAGCCGGGCATGCGCATTGCCAGGGAGGAGGTCTTTGGCCCGGTCGCGCCAGTGTTCCGCTTCAAGACCGAAGAGGAGGCCATTAAGATGGCCAATGACACCGAGTTCGGCCTGGCCGCCTACTTCTACGCGCGTGACCTGGGCCGCGTGTGGCGCGTGGGCGGCGCGCTTGAGTACGGCATGGTCGGCATCAACAGCGGCATCATCAGCACGGCAGTGGCTCCGTTTGGCGGCGTCAAGCAGTCGGGCCTGGGGCGCGAGGGCGGCGCCACCGGCATCGAAGAGTATGTCGATACCAAATACCTGTGCATGGGCTATTGAGGAGTTCAAACATGACAATGCCAACCCCCATCAACCGCTTCAAGGTCGCCATCGCGCAAAGGCAGACGCAGATCGGCCTCTGGGTCAGCCTGGGCAGCCCGTACTCGGCCGAGATCTGCGCCGGCGCCGGTTTCGACTGGCTGCTGATCGACGGCGAACACGGCCCGAACGACACGCTGACGCTGCTCCCGCAGCTGCAATCCATCGCCGCCTATCCCGACGTTCACCCCGTGGCACGCATGCCCATGGGCCATGGCGAGATTGGCGAGATGCTGATCAAGCAATACCTGGACGTCGGAGCCCAGACCCTGCTGGTCCCCATGGTCGATACGGCCGAGCAGGCCGCGCGCATCGTGCGCGCGGCACGCTACCCGCAAAATGACGGCCACGGTGGTATCCGCGGTATCGGCGGCGCGCGCGCCTCGGCCTGGGGCCGGCGCGCGAATTACTACCATGAGGCCAACGCGCAGATCTGCGTGCTGGTCCAGGTCGAGTCCGTTGAAGGACTGAAGAACCTGGATGCCATTGCCGCCACCGAAGGCGTGGATGGCGTGTTCATTGGACCCGCGGACCTTTCCGCAGCCATGGGGCATGTGGGCAACCCCGGTCATGCAGATGTGCAGGCCGCGATCAGCGATGCGCTGGCGCGCATTGCCAAGGCTGGCAAAGCATCCGGCATCCTTACGCCCAATGAAGCGCTGGCGCGCAGCTATCTTGAGCAGGGCTGCAGTTTTGTTGCTGTGGGCCTGGACACCAGCTTGCTTGTACAGGCAACCAGTGCGTTGGCCGGACGCTTCAAGAATTTGAAGCCTGTGGTCCAGGGTGCCACCTACTAACGCTGCAGCAAGGTTTCTTCCCGCAGGGCCGGCCAATGGCTCGGCCATGAAAGCACTCACGCGTATCGCGCTGTCATCCCCGCCAGCCTCCTACAATCGAAGCGCTTCTCTACTGTGTCCATGACCGAATCCACAACCCCCACCGAGTCCGAATCGATGCGTTCCTTTGCACGTTCTCTGCCCATGGCGTTGCTCAAGGCGCGCGAATCGGTAATGGTGCGTTTTCGGCCCATGCTACGGCTGCATGGATTGACGGAACAGCAGTGGCGGGTGCTGCGGGCGATGTCTGCAGTCGAGCGCGGCTTGCGGCCCATGGAGATGGCTCAGATGACGTTCATCAGTATGCCAAGCCTCTCGCGCCTGCTCAAGACACTGGAATCCAAAAGCTTGATCAGCAGAGGGCGCTTGGCAGACGATTTGCGTGGTTCGGAATTCAGCCTCACTGCCGCAGGCCACACCATCGTGCAGGAAATCGCTCCCAACTCGGAAGCGACCTACGCGGAGATCGAGAGCCTGGTGGGACATGCAGATGTGGAGCAACTGTATCGCGTGCTGGAAAAGGTGGTGCACCGGCTGGGTGAGCCTTCGAGCAGCGATCTGGAATGACTGTCTACCACTTGGCATGGCTGTGTGCCGGCCGAGTATCCATTCAAGTGGCTTGCCGCGGTCACCGACTTCGCTGGAAAGCGTGACCTCACTGTAGAAGATCCATCATCCGGGCGTTGCAAGAGGTTGAGGCTCGGCCAAGCCAGCTCCTTAAAGGTCATCGCTTTGGAAGATAGCCAGCAGGAGCCGGGCGCGGCGCATGCGCAGCCGAGAAGCTGCAATGAGCCGTCCAAAACTTGGATCGCTGCCGCGCTGGTCGTGCTCGAACGCAAGGGGCTGCAACTGCGCAGGAACGCAAGCGCGCAAGCGTGTCGGCCAAGGCGCGCCCGGGCGGCGATGCCCATGGGGCCGAACCAGCGCTGCAGCATGCACCTCGTTCACGCCCGATGCGCGATGGCCATTGGTTTCATATGTTGACCTTCAGCTGTAGTCGAGAGCGAAAAGCTCCGTTTGGCCGTGGCGCCACCGTCCCCGACCTCGGAGCGTAGGGCGGGCCTGACGGCCCTACCCAGGGTAGCAGCCAGCGTGGAGAGCGATCTCCGTGCTGGGCAGAATCGACCTGACTTGCTACCTGGTGAGACGGCGGCGAGATAGTCTGCTGAGTGTCAGGGCACGGTTTGGCGCTTATCTTCCACCTCGTCATATTGACCGCACCTGGGATTTTTGTGCCGCCAAGAGCGGCTCCCATGGTCCCGAAAATCGCAGCGGTCTCAAGGGTTGTCCAAGCCAGTCATAAAACGTGCCTGCGTGGAGGGTGCGGCATTGGCCTTTATGCGATGACCTGGAAAATCCGCGAAACGTCCTCCTCAGAAAGCGCGTCACCGTGATGTGCCCAGGCCACAAAAGTGTCCGGTCGCACCAGTATCAGATCCGATTCGTAGCGCGCAAAATCTGGTGTCTTTGGGGTCTCAACGATGTTCAGCCTCAGTTGCATGGATTGAGCGGACTGCCGAAACCAATCCAGCGTCTGCGCAGTGACGTCATTTGCCAAGAGCGTGTAGCTGCCGTCAAAGTGCTCGAACACATTGCTGCCGTCACCAAGTACGGCGGGTGCCAGATGGTGACCGGCTCTGGCAGTGAAAACGTGTGAACCCTTGGCGCTGGATTTTTCGTCACCGGAGGCTTGCCCTGCAACGACGGGTGAGCCTGCGTAGTGAGGCTCGAATGCGTGAACTTCTCCGACAGCACCCGTTGCGCGCTGAGCCCATGCCGATTCAAACGCATCTCTATCGAGTTCCGGCGAGAAACTGTCAAGAAATTGATGGTCCGTTTCTATGGATTTCGCAATGAAGTCGTCGATGGTGGAACGGAAGACGGGGCGACGTTCCAGATCATAGGAATCCAACAGCTTTTCACTGCCCCAGCCTTGGAGCATGGCGGCGAGCTTCCAGCCGAGATTCCGCGCATCCTCCAGACCCGAGTTCACGCCGTAGCCTCCATATGGAGGATGGCTATGAGCCGCATCGCCAGCCAAGAAGACCCTGCCTGCACGGTAGCTATCGGCCAGCATAAAACGCAGGTCCCAGAAGCCGATATGTTCGAAATCGATTTGGAAAGTTGCCCCTACTGCGCCTTGAAGATAGGATTTGAAATCAAAATTGTCCGCAGTTGTTCCGGGCGGCACCGGTGCGTGGAAAAACCAGGTATTACCCAAATCGACGCGTCCAAAGAATTTCCAGTAGCCCTTGAGTTCAGGCTGCAACACGTTGTAGTAGGACTTTCCAGGGAATCGTTCCAGCAACTGGTGCAATTCAGAAGAGCGGAAAACCAGCAACACCATGAGCCGATCGTGATCCGTCTTGGTCTGGGAAATGTGTGTCTGTTGCCTCACGTTGGACCGCGCGCCATCGCAGCCGACGACATAAGAGGCACGCAGCGTCCTTTGGGTGCTGCCGTTTTTTTCGGTGATCGTCACGCTGACCCCATCATCCTCTTGTTCCAGTGTGTCGAAGTTCCAGCCATACAACGTTTGAATGACCGGCAACTGCGCGGCGCGCGCTCGCAGCACTGCTTCGGTGGCGTACTGGGGCAAGCGCTCGTTGGCTGTGAAGTAAAAAGGTTTCACCAGATCGCGCTGCAACCAGTCGTAGGAATAGTCACCAAGCAAGGTGCCGTACGCGGTCAAGCCGCCAATGCCATATTCCGGCGGGATGGTGCGGGCCGCGCGCAATTGCTTTTCTGCGCCCCAGGCGTGGAAGTGTTCCATGGTCCGCTGGGTCAGATTCTGGCCTTTGGGAATGGGCTGAGGGCTGGCGTAGCGCTCGACCACGATGCAACGGATGCCCCGCTGGCCCATTTCAATGGCCAAGCCCATACCTACCGGCCCGCCTCCCACGATGATCACATCCGCATCGTGGTTCTGTTTGTTTGATTGCTTGATTTGCATGCTTGCTTTGCCTGTCGGTTGGTCGTCGGGTTATTCGGCGGTAATGCGCTGGGCCTTGATGAGGCTGCCCCAGCGTTTGGCGTCGGCTTCAATCAGCGCCTGGAAAGCCTGAGGCGTGCTGTGGTGCGGTGTCATGCCTTGCGTCTCGAACGCCTTGGTCACGTCGGGTTGCATCAGAATGGTTTTCAGTGCCTCGTTCATACTGCGCACGAACTCCAGCGACAGTCCCTTGGGGCCGAGCAGGCCATACCACATGTCTACATTCAGGTCCCCCAGGTTCAGGGTCTTGAGCGGGGGGACTTGGGGGAGCAACGGTGAAGCGGTATCGGAGCTGATGGCGAGGGCCTTGAGCTTCCCGGCCTTGATGTGTTGCAGCGCCACGTGAATCGGCAGGAACATGAGATCAATTTGCGCGCCTAGGAGATCGGTCAACGCCGGCGCAGTGCCGCGATAGCTAACATGCGTTAGCGAAATCCGGGCCTTGCTCTTGAGCAATTCCATCGCCAGGTGGTGTGGCGTTCCGGCGCCTGGAGAGCCGTAGTTCAACACGCCGGGATTTTGCTGAGCGTAGCTGATGAGCTCCTTGAGATCACCAATCTTGGATTGCGCACCTGTGACCAGCACCAGTTGACCCACACTGGTCTGGCTGATGGCTGTGAGATCGCGCGCCGGGCTATAGCCCATCTTGGGATATAGCTCGGTGTTCATCACCAGGGTGTTGACGGTCACCAGCAAGGTGTTTCCATCGGGCGCCGAGCGAACCACTTCCAGGGTGCCGATGTTGCCCGACGCGCCTGGCTTGTTGTCCACGATGAACGGCCGCTGGAAGCGATCAGCGAGCTTGGGCCCAATGACGCGACCAATCAGATCTATTCCGGTTCCGGGAGTAAAAGGAACGACGAGTCTCACAGGACCCGCGTTGCTCGCGTGTGCCTGCAAGCTCAAGGACCCCATCGAGGCGCTGGCACCCAGAGCGAACAATGCGCGACGACGGCTGACGGAAAAACTTCCGGTGAACTTTTCTGGCATGGTGTCTCCTGGTTTTATGTGCTGCAATTGCAACGCGTTCAATGATTTGAATCAAACGGGAATTTTTGGTGAATTCATCAGCAAAGCTGCTTAATGTCGGCGGCCGACAGCTCCAGGCGTTTTTAGAGATATGTAAACACGGCAGCTTTGCCGCAGCCGCCGAACATGTTCATCTCTCGGCTTCCGGCGTGAGCATGCTGGTCAAGGAGCTTGAGCGCCAGCTGGGCGTGCGACTTTTTGAGCGCACAACGCGCACACTTGCGCTGACCGACGCAGGCAGAGTGCTTCAGCCGTATGCGGAAAAAGTGGTCACGGAATTGCGCCAATTGGGTGTGGCATTGCAAGGCAGTTCTTCTGCTGTTCGTCCCACTTTGACGATTGCTGCGACACCCGTGATCGCCACCTGTTTGTTGCCCAAGGTGCTGGCGAGGTTCGCACGCCAGCATCCCAACCTGCGTATCCAGGTCATAGACGGCAGCTTGGATGCAGTGCGTCAGGCCGTGCTCGATGGTCACGCCAATGTGGGAATTGCTTTCTTTGTGAAGCAGGCGGCGGGCCTGATCAGAGAGCCGGTATGCAAGTTCAGGCTGATGAGCATCAGTCCACCCGAGGAGCGATGCGGCTCAAGCCTCCAACGCCGCACATGGAAGTCTCTAGACGGCCTACCGATGATCGCGCTGCCGATCCAGAATCCCATTCAGGCGTTGATTGACGCCCATCTTCCGAATGCCAAGGCAAGCCAGGAAGAGCGTACGGAAATGAACTTTCTGGGCACCCTGATTTCCATGGTGGGCGCTGGCCTGAGCAATGCGGTCGTGCCCTCCTTCATGAGGGAGGAGTGCAAACAGCAGCGGCTCAGCATGGCGCTGCTGACCCATCCGTCGGTACATTTGAACATGTACGCGGCCTTTCGAAGAGGCACTGAACGCCGATCCATCGAGACGCAATTTGTCCAGGCGCTCAAGGCACAAATCGAGGCTACTGAGATTTCTTAGGACGGGCGAAGTCGCTGCGCGCAAGCTAGAGCATGCGGAATGCTATGCATGCTCAGCGATTCCACGGCGCGCATCAGGCGGGACATGGTATCGCTGCGGGGCCGCAGGCCAAGTCCTTGCGCCTTACAGTGAGACTCTTGCCTCAACGGCACACGGTTCGGGTCGGCTGTCGCGCCACCAAGCGTAGCGCGTCAAGCATGCCATCAACTGCAGCAAAACCGCGCGCTTCCTTGCTCCAGTACATGGTCATAGCGCTGGGCGTCTCCAACAAAAGGGGCAGGCGCTTGAGCATCTTCCAGCGCTCAGGCAGTTCGATGGCGCGCTCGGACACCACGGCCACCATGTCGCTCTCCGCGACCAGGGCAATGGTGGCGAGCAGTGAGTTCGACTGCACGCTTGCATTGGGAATGCTGCGACCGGCGGCCAATAGCGCCGATTCGAGCAATTCGCGCGCAGGAATGTCGCGCGTCCATACCACCCAGCGCTGGGCTTGCAGATGGGACCAATCCAGTGACTTTCGCTTGGCTAGCGGATGGTCTGGGCGTACTGCGAAATGCAGCCGCTCTTCGTAGAGCACTTCCGATGCGATGCCGGGGTCGTGGTACTTGGTGGCCGGACGGCCCACTGCAATGTCGATTTCGCGTTGCGTGAGTTGCTGGAACAAACGGTCCATCGGCGCTTCCACCAGTTCCACGCTCGCGTTGGGCATGCGGGCCAGCAGCGACAGCACAGCCTGCGGAACCACGCCCGCGATGGTGGCACCCGATGCGCCGATCACCGCGCGGCCGCTGCCGCCGTCACGCAGTGCGGACATTTCGTCACGGGCGCGGTCAAGAAGGTTGCCAATATGCACCGCGAATTCCCGCAGGATCTTGCCATGGGCGGTGGGGCGAAGTCCGCGCGCGTGGCGCTCGAAAAGCGTCAACCCGATGTCCGCTTCCAGCTCCTTGAGCCACTTCGAGAGGGCAGGCTGTGACATGTGCAGCCGCTCGGCTGAATGGCTAATGTTCTGCGTCTCGGCCAGGCTGACCAGGATCTGCAGATGCCGCAAGCGCAATCGATTTGTCCAGTCCATCAGCTCTCCAGCTATGTTGAAAAATGTATGGATAAGAGCAATTCACCATTTTACGGAGCATGGCACAGCGCCAATACTCAAAACACCAAAAAACAGGAGACAAGACAATGATTCGCCAAAGCCTCGTGGCCTGCATCGCGTTTTCCGTCTTTGCCGTCGCCGCCGTGCATGCCCAAGACAGCTATCCGTCCAAGCCCATCAAGTTCGTGGTGGGCTATTCGCCCGGCGGCTCCAACGACATCCTGGCGCGCATCGTTGCCCGACGTATGGGCGACAGTCTGGGCCAGCCGGTGGTGGTGGAAAACCGGCCCAGCACCGGCGCCATCGTGGGGGCGGTGGTCACGAAACAGGCCGCGCCCGATGGCTACACCCTGATGATCGGCGCCAGCGGCCCGCTGGTGATCAACCCAGCCATCTATTCAGCCCTCCCGTACTCGCCGCAGAAGGACTTCATCCCGATCTCGACGATTGCAACCTTTCCGCTGATCGTCTCGGTCAAAGCGGATGCGCCGTTCAAGTCGATGGCCGATCTGGTGAAGTACACGAAAGAGCATCCGAAGCTCTCCAACTATGCCTCCAGCTCGTCCACTTTCCAGCTTGCCACCGAGCTGTTGAAGGAGGGAACCGGCATGCTGTCGCAACATGTTCCGTACAAGGGCAGCGGTGACTCGATGAAGTCGGTAGCCGGTGGCGAGACCACCTTCAGCATGCTGGACCCCGGTCCTGCTTCCGGCGCCATCAACGGCAAGCTGTTACGCGGCCTGGCCGTGTCGTCGGAGGTGCGCAGCCCGGCCTTTCCCGATGTGCCAACGCTCAAGGAGCAGGGTATCGACCTCAGCATCCAGTTCTGGATTGGCCTGTTCGCGCCCGCTGGCACGCCCCCGTCGGTCGTCAAATTGCTGGAGCGCGAAGTGGCCAAGGCAGTGCAACACCCGGAGACGCTCAAGAGCCTGGCTCAGTTGGGGCTGACACCGGCCTACAACACCTCGGAGGTCTTCGCGCGCCAGATCGCTCAGGAGACTCCTGCCTGGGCGGCAGTGGCCAAGAAACACAACATCAAGGCGGATCAGTGAGCAGCGCATCGATTGCATGGACAAAACCTTGCGATGCAAGAGCCTTGAACTGTCCCCCAAGACGGTAGGCACTGATGGCCAAACCAAGGGAACCAAGTATGAATACGACGACGGAAAAGAAGGGCGAGATGCTGCTGCAGTTACAGCCAGGCGGTTTGAACTGGCCAGAGCCGCCGCAGTTCGACGACAAGCTAAGCGAACGCCAGCACCTCAAGGAGCGGCTGGCGGCGGGCTGCCGTATCTTTTCGATCCATGGCTATGACGCAGGCATCGCCGGACATATCAGTGCGCGCGACCCGCTGCTTGAACACCATTTTTGGGTCAATCCTTTGGGAGTGCATTTCAGCCGCGTGCGGGCAAGCGACTTGGTACTCGTGAACCATGCCGGTGACATCGTGCAAGGGCGACATCCAGTGAATGCTGCTGCCTTCGCGATCCACTCGCGTATCCACCGCGCGCGGCCGGATGTGGTGGCTGCGGCCCATTCGCACTCGCGCCATGGAACGGCCTTTGCATCCTTGGGTGTCTTGCTTCCGCCCATTACCCAGGAAGCGTGTGCCTTCTACAACGACCATGCAGTGATGCATTCCTATGGCGGCGTCGCGAGTGGCGTGTCCGAGGGCGATCAGATTGCCCAGACCTTAGGCCATGGCAAAGCGGTTATCTGCCGCAATCATGCGCATTTCACGGTCGGCCACAGCGTGGACGAGGCGGTCTTTTGGTTTCTTCGAATGGACCGTGCTTTCGAGCAATTCCTGCTGGCCTCGGCGGCGGGTCAGCCAATCGAAATCGACACTGAGACGGCAAAACTAGCGGCCAAGCAGATCGGCTCCCACCGGGCCGGATGGTTCGCCCTTCAACCATTGATGGACAAGGTATTTGCCGAGCAGCCCGACGTATGCGAGTGATGCATCCATGACCCAACCCAGACCAGCCGCGGCATTCGGGCAACCGCCAGATCTTTTGGAGGAGTCCCGACGGGACGGCGGTGGCGAAGAAAAACGATATCCAAAAGGATCAGCAAGCATGATAACCAGTCACGATACCTCTTACCGCGCCCCGCGCCTGTTCATCGGTGGGCAGTGGCGTACCGGCAGCGCCGAGACGCGAAGTTCGGTGATCAACCCGGCAACCGAGGACGTGCTTGGCGAGCTGACGCACGCCTCAACGCAGGATCTCGATGACGCACTTGCAGCAGTGGCCCGAGGCTTCAAGGTGTGGCGCATCACGCCCGCTGTGGCGCGCCAGCGAGTGCTGCTGCAAGGCGTGCAGAACATGCGCGTGCAGCGCGAGACCATCGCGCGCCTGCTCACGCTTGAACAAGGCAAGCCCCTGGCGCAGGCACGCATGGAAGTGGATGTGGCCGCCGACATGGTGCAGTGGTACGCCGAGCAAGCCACGCGCGTGCATGGCCGCATCCTGCCTGCGCCGCAGCCTGGAGCTGACTACGAGGTGCGCAAGGAGCCAGTGGGACCTTGCCTGCTCATGTCGCCCTGGAACGTACCGGTGATCCTCGCTGCGCGCAAACTAGGCGGAGCGCTGGCAGCCGGTTGTTCCTGCATTCTCAAGCCGCCGGAGGAGACTCCCGCCTCGGTTGCGAAGATGGTCGAGTGCTTCATTGAGGCAGGCGCCCCCGATGGTGTCATCAACCTCGTGTTTGGAGTACCGCAGCGGGTATCCTCGCATCTCATCGCCTCTGACGTGATCCGCAAGATCTCTTTCACCGGCTCTGTGGTCGTTGGCCAGGGCCTGGCCCGCTTGGCTGCGCCTGGCCTCAAGCGGCTCACGCTGGAGCTCGGCGGCCACTCGCCGGTGATAGTGTTTGACGATGTAGACGTGGACGCCGTAGCGCGGCAGCTGGTCGCGGCCAAGTTTCGCAACGCTGGCCAGCTGTGCCACGCGCCCACGCGCTTTTTCGTGCACAAGGGCGCCTACGCCCGTTTCGTCGACACCTTCGCGGCTGCAGCATCGCAACTGCGCGTGGGCGACGGCCTGGACGAAGGCACGGACATGGGGCCGCTGGCCAACGGTCGGCGTCTGGGTGCCATTCGCGAACTGGTCGCGGCGACACGCGCCGAAGGCACGGTGGTTGCCGGTGGAGATCGGCTGGGCGAGCAGGGCTACTTCCACCAGCCCACCGTCTTCGCCGACGTGAATCCACACGCCAAGGCGATGCACGAGGAACCCTTCGGTCCGGTCGCACTGATCAGCGCTTTCGACACGCCCGCGCAAGCCCTTGAACTCGCGAACTCCACGCGCTATGGCTTGGGATCCTACGTCTTCACCGACTCAGCTCGGCTGCAACGCCAGATGATCGCCGACCTGGAGGTGGGCAGTGTGGCGATCAACAGCACTGTGGTCACCGTGGCGGAAGCGCCGTTCGGTGGTGTGCGCGACAGCGGCTATGGCTATGAGAGCGGCGAAGAGGGCCTCGACAGTTATCTCCACACCAAATTTGTCAACCGCAACTATTCCGCATGATGCTCGCTTCTCAACCCTACTTCACCGTTCGCGACGGCGTGTACGACGTGCTGCGCCAGTTCGGCGTGGACACCATCTTCGGCAACCCGGGCTCGACCGAACTGCCCATGTTCCGTGACTTTCCAAGCGACATTCAGTATGTGTTGGGCCTGCAGGAGGCCGTGTGTGTGGGCATGGCCGACGGTTACGCCCAGGCCACTGGCAAGGTCGGCTTAGTCAACCTGCATTCGGCTGCCGGTGTGGGCCATGGCATGGGCAATATCTACACTGCGTTCAAGAACCGCACGCCGCTGGTGATCATAGCGGGCCAGCAATCGCGCAGCATCCAGCCGCTGGATGCCTACCTGACGTCCGAGCGAGCGACCGAACTGCCTCAGCCGTATGTGAAATGGAGCATTGAGCCCGCGCGCGCCAAGGACGTGCCGCAGGCCATCGCTACTGCCTGCCGCCGCGCGCTCCAAGCGCCCTGCGGGCCAGTGCTGGTGTCCGTTCCCTCGGACGACTGGGACCAGCCCGCCGAGCCGGTGGCACCTCGCACAGTGAACCGGCGCACGTCGCCTGAGCCGCAAGCCGTCGCCGCGCTTGCGCAGGCGCTCGCGGCGTGCAAGCACCCGGTTTTCGTGACAGGTGCGGAAGTAGACCGGTCTGGGGCGTGGGATGAGATCGTGGCCCTGGCCGAGCGCCATGGTGCCAAGGTTTTCAACGCGCCTATGTCAGCGCGCGCGGGCTTTCCCGAAGACCATGCACAGTTTCACGGCTTCCTGCCAGCAGTCAGGGCGCAGATCGTGCATAAGCTTGCAGGGCACGACTTGATCCTAGTGGTCGGCGCACCGGTGTTCACCTACCATGTCGAAGGGGAGGGCACGCACATTCCTGATGGCGCCACGCTTTGGCAACTTACCGAAGACGCCGACGCCGCCGGGCGCGCGCCGGTGGGCACCTCGGTGGTGGGCGACGTGCTGCTGGCGCTGCAGGCGTTGCAGAGCGTTCAACCGCAGCACGAGCGCGTCACGCCACCGACTTGGGTGCGCGAAGCCCACGTCGAACCGAGCGCACCGATTCAGGTTTCCTATCTGCTGCAGACCATTGCCGAACTGCGCGCACCCGATGACGTGATCGTGGAAGAGGCGCCCACGGCCCGGGTGGTGATGCACCAGCATCTGCCCATCCTCAAGCCGCGTTCCTTCTTCACCATGGCCAGTGGCGGCCTCGGCCACAGCATGCCGGCGGCCGCCGGCATCGCCTTGGCCTGGCGCGAGCGCCGTGTGATCGTCATCATCGGCGACGGCTCAAGCATGTATTCGATCCAGACCCTGTGGACCGCCGCGCAGCTTGGACTAAATATGACCTTCATCGTGGTGAATAACCGGCGCTATGGCGCGATGAAGCGCTTTGGCGGGGTGCTCGGCTTTCCGGTCGGCGCAGTGCTGCCAGGCACAGACCTGCCGGGCATAGACTTCGTCGCGTTGGCGCAAGGACATGGCGTGCCTGGGGAACGCGTGGAGGACGCTAGTCAATTGCGTACAGCGCTGGTCACAGCGCGAGAAAAAATGGGTCCGTCGCTGGTGGAAGTGCTGGTCGCCTAGCCGCGACCGACGCCCAGACTTTTCAGCCAAGAACCAGCGTCAGGAGGCAGAATCATGAATCCATCTCGCCGCACCTTTGTCGGCTGCGCCTTCGGACGCGTGCCGCATACCAACGTACACGCAGGGTCGCAGCGCTTGGCCTGCAATGGCCCGCAGCCTCGACTTTGTTCGGCTCTACCGGGTGTTCAGCGGCGGTTTCACGCAAATCGTAGGCACCTCGATGCTGGTCAATTTCTCCAACGAGTCGATCACCAGGGGCGGGATCTTGCGGCTGAACCAAACCTAGCTAGCGAAGATGGCCAAGATGAGGTGCGCGCTGCAAGGCGTGCAAGTAGCCGGGGTCAACAGCTTCAATCCGTCTCGCAAGCGCCGGGGCCCGGCTTCAAGTGGATCCCCTGCGCATTGAACGAACTGCGGAACTGAACCCGTGATCCTCAACCTCGACGATATTGAGATCGCCGCGCGCGGGCGTCTGCCAAGGGCAATATACGGCTTTGCGGCCAACGGGTCGGAACGTGGCGCCTCCGTACTGGCCAATGCCCGATCCTTTGAACGTTGGTCGCTGCTCCCCCGCACGCTCATGAACGTGGCCTCGATGGACCAGAGCACCACGCTGTTCGGCGAGAGGCACGCATCGCCATTCGGCATCGCACCCATGGGCGGCTGCTCGCTGTTCGCGCACCGCGCGGACCTGGCTTTGGCGCAGGGCGCGCGCAACAGCCGCATCCCCTTCGTGTTGAGCGCCGCCTCCAGCGTCCCGCTGGAGCAGGTGATGGACGCCGCGCCCGGAAGCTGGTACCAGGGCTACATTCCGGGCGATGAAGCTCGTATCAGTGCCTTGCTAGCGAGGTTGCGCAGCGCAAAGGTAGGCGTGCTCGTGATCACCGTGGATGTGCCGGTTGCTTCCAACCGCGACCGAGATCGGCGCTTGGGCTTCACCGTCCCGCTCAAGCCGCGTTTCTCGCTTGCCGTGGACGGTCTGCTGCACCCGCGCTGGCTGGTCAATACATTGGCCCGTACTCTGCTGACAGATGGCATCCCCCGGCTGCCCAACTTCGGTGGCGAGGCCTGCGGCCCACCGATCATCGCCACTCCCTCGCCCGCCGCCCGTTCGGATCGCGAGCGCTTCACCTGGGCGCATGTGGCCCTGATCCGCCGCCAGTGGGGCGGAGCCCTGGTCATCAAGGGAGTGCTCAGCGCCGAAGACGCGCGGATTGCCCGAAATGCGGGTGTGGACGGCCTCATCGTCTCCAACCATGGTGGCCGCCAACTCGACGGTGCCGCAGCTCCGCTGGACGTCTTGCCCGAAGTGTTGGACATGGCGGGCGATCTGCCTGTCTGCCTGGACGGCGGTATTCGGCGTGGTACCGATGCGCTCAAGGCCCTTGCGCTTGGTGCGCGCTTTGTGTTCTTGGGCCGGCCAATGCTCTACGCCGCAGCTATCGGCGGGCAGGCCGGTGTGGAGCAAGCGGTGCGTATCCTGCAAAGTGAGATCAAAACCAGCCTCGCCTTGCTGGGCTGCAATCGCATCGACGAACTGCGGTCTTCCCACCTCCGCGCGCTATAAAACTACCATCCAGAAACCGACCGAGCCCAAGTGCCGCTCTCATGAGAATAACCGGATCCCTTAAGAAGTCGTACGTTACTTGGCCAAGAAGCCCATGTTGAAGTTGCCCACCCTCAACGGGCACTCTAAAAGTATGTTGTCCGCCGGATGTGCCGGCAACTCCGGGTGGACGTCGCGGTGAACTGCCTCCAAGAAGTTGGACGAACTTCAAGTAGGGTTTCCAGGGTGACGTACGAAACAGCGTTCAAGCTCAAGCTGATCAAGGGCCGTGTGTTGGTGAAGAAGGGGCAAAGCTGCTGTCGCGGCACTGGTCGGCGCCCGAGCAGAAAATTCGCGCCAGGGTGAGTTACTACCGGCAGGATTGTATCGATGGTTGGCGATCAAGCGCAGTGCCCAGTAGCTTCGCCTAGTCTTCGAGTTGGTCTGGCGTGAAGTCCGACAGCCCCTATTGATGGCCTCGGGCACCGATAGTGGCTTAGGCTTTTCGCGCACCAGCCGCTTGCTCAATTCGCAGGTTTAATTCCAGCTTCCTGTACATGCGGTAGACGCGCTCCTGATGGCTGGCTTCGGCAAGCTGCGGAATCAAGTCTAGAGACGGCGGGATATCCACGAGGCGCTGCTGAATTTGGCGGCAGCAATCATCTGCGTGCGCTTCACACCGGTGGTGTTGGCGAGTCTTCGCTGCAGCCCGGTGATTTTCCGGGCCGTGTCAGGCACTCCTGGGGTGCGCTGTCAGCATGAGGTCTCAGTCAGCCACTGTTGCGGCGTGCGTGGTGGCAGCCCCAGCAGATGCTGTGCGCTCGTGGCCTTGTTGATCGCATTCGCGCCAGCGAGGGCCTGGGCTTGATAGCCCGCCACGACGCCGGCAGCCGCAGCCGTGCCAAACAAGGGCGCGATCATCTCGCCGAAGACTTCTGGCGCCACGCTGCTGAACGACACCGGACGGCTCAGGTAGCGCGCAAAAGCTTGCGCCAGATCCATGCCGGTCAAGCCTGGTGACTGGCCTACGCCAACCACGCCCGTGATGGACATGTCGAGCAGCAGGCGCTCGGCTGTCTCGGCGACGTCCAGATGGGAGCTCCAGGATACCTGAAAATCTGAACGCAGAGGATAGCGAAGAATGCCCTCGGACTTCACCGGTTCCAGCACCACGGGGTTCAGCAGGTTCTCAAGAAAAAGGCGTGGAGCCACGACCGCGAGCGAGATGCCCGTCTGCTGGATTTCACGGATCAGGGTCGAAATCGCGCTGTCAGGTGGGTTTTGCAGTGGGGAGTCGGGCTCGTCCACGACCCAGCCGCTGGTGGAAACAACCACCCGTGCGGGCCTGGCGCGCGCCACAGCCTGGGCGATGTTGCGGGCGTAGGTGAGGCGTTCTGCTTCTGCAACCACTGGAAGATGGACAAAAAGGCCCTCGGCCCCTCGGTAGGCTTCTGCCAGCGAATCCACTGAAGCGAGATCCACCGCCACTGCCGGTACGTCACGAATCGCGGACGGATTACGGACAGCGGCAACTGCCCGCTTCCCGGAATGGGTCAGGCGCGCGAGCAACGGGCCGCCCTGTGCGCCTGTGGCGCCGTGGATTACATAGGTCATGAGAACTGGGCTCCTTGAATAGTGCTGTTGATGAAGTATTGATGGTCTAAGATTCACCTCAGTTACGTCAAATGCACTAATAGGATGCCTGCGCATGCAACACAAAACGACAGCGTGCTGCGGTGTAGCACGATTCCTGACCATCCTGGATGGCCCCTGGGCCACGCTGATCGTGCGTGAATTGCTCCACGGGCCGCTGCGCTTCACACAGCTCAAGGATGCGTTGCCAGGGATCAGCGCCCATACCTTGACGCACCGGCTCAAGGGCTTTGAGCGCAACGGACTGGTCACGCGCACGGCCTATGCCGAGACTCCGCCCAGGGTCGTCTATGAGCTCACCCCACTGGGTCAAGGGCTTCGCGAAGTGCTCGAAGCGATGGCAAAGTGGGGGGATGCGCTGCCGCCTGAAACAGCCCCGGAAGAAATGATCCCGGGCCATGCGCAGTCTGGTGGGGTCCTCACGAGCTCGCTCTGTCCTTTTAGTCCGCTTGCCAAGTGAAGGCGCTTGTTGCGCTGCCGGATCGGATGTCATGCCGTTGGTCGGGTCCAACGAATACCGCCGAGGTACTGGCGTGCAAGCTGGGTGAACGCAATGACCGAAGTGCTGGGTGATTGGTCTCGCCGAGAGACAGATGCTTATCTGTCTGGGGACCGCCGGTTTGATCAGCGCCCGGACGTTGATGCCTGCTGACTGCGAGAAGTGCAGCAGTAATTCAGGCAGGACGGCCACTCTAAGGCCTTGTTCCACAAGTGCTAATGCCGTCCCCATGAGGTTGACCTCATAGGCAACTTGCATTTGCACCGGGGCCTGAGCCGCGGCCTGATTCAGACTTGCGCGGAGTCCGTAGCCCGAGGGCATGGTGATCAGATCTGGGGTCACAACCACGGCGAGTACTTTGGCTTCGACGGGATGGGCGGCGTGTGGTTGTGCACGCTGGGGCTGGCGGTGGCGCTGTATCCAGTGGTCAAGGCCTTCGCAGCCTTCAAGGCGCGGCGCAGGGATCTGGCATGGCTCAAGTACCTATGAGCCGCCCGGCGCTCGTGCCGCTGGCGCTGATCTGCGGCAGAGCGAACTTCTTGTGAATCGTTAATGAGATAGCCCCTTGATTCCCAACCCGGCATGTCGCTGATCTCTAGTCACCGGCATCTTGGACTCAGAGGCCGAATTCAAAGTACCGTAGCGACGTACAACCAGCTGCTGCGTTTGCGCACGTAAGTCATATCGCAGACCCAGGCCCTGGAGGGGAGGGCCAGGAATTGAACTGTGCGCGAGCGTTGGTGGCTAGTCGCGCAGCTCAGGCCGGTGCCGGCGTCTGGCTGTCGAAATCGCGCGCAAAAGCCGCGCCTGGCCGGGCCATGCAGCGCTCGACCCAGGCGTGGATGATCGGGTCGCCGGGTTTGCCAATCCAGGCATAGGGTGAGTGCAGCAGCAGGTCGGCAGCCGTGAAGCGGTCGCCCAACAGGAAGTCGCGGCCCTGCAGCGCCTGGCGCAGCCGGGCTTCGGCCTCCTGCTTGCCACGGAAATTGCGCTCCAGCAGCGGATGCTGCACCCCGGCAAATCCCAGCATCAGCACCGGTTCGAGTACGCCCGCGTACCAGGCAAACCAGCTCAGGTAGGCGCCGCGCCGCGCATCGCCGGGCGAGATGCTCAGGCCGGCGTCCGCAAAGCGCTCGGCAAGGTACTGGATGATGGCGGCCGACTCCCAGATCTGCACCTCGCCATCGAGCAGCAGCGGTACCTTGCCGTCTGCGTGAGGATTGCGCGGGTCGCGCGCGCCCGAGCCATCCATGCGCTCGATGTCGACGATCTCAAGGCTGACCTGTTCGAGGGCGCCCAGCTCGTGCAACAGCGCCAGCACGCGGGTCGCACGGCTGCGCGGAGAGTAAATGAGTTTCAGCATGGGTGATTTCCTTGAATCGGTGGATGAAGCTGCTAATCTAGCCGCCCCTCCTGCCAATTCCTGTCAGCTGCCATGTCGCGTCCTGATCGATTGTTCCGCCTGCTGCAGGCTTTGCGCGTGCTGCCCGCACCCGTCACCGCCTCGCGGCTGGCCGAGGAGATGGGCGTGTCGGTGCGCTCCATCTACCGCGATATCGACAGCCTGCGCGCGGCCGGAGCCGAGATTGGCGGCGAGCGCGGCTTCGGTTATTGCCTGGTGGAAGACGGCACGCTGCCGCCGCAGATGTTCAGCCGCATCGAGATCGAGGCGCTGGTGCTTGGCCTGGCCGATGTGCGCCGCAGCGGCGACCCGGCGCTGTCCGAGGCGGCGGCATCGGTGCTGGCCAAGGTCGCGGCCACCCTGCCGCAGGCGCGCCAGCAGCAGGTGCTGCACGCGGTCTCGCAAGTCTATCGGCCGCAACAGCGCTACCCGGACGTGCCCTGCCTGCCGGTGCTGCGCGAGGCCTGCTGGCGCGAGGAGGCGCTGGTGATTGTCTATTGCGACAAGGACGGCCAAGCCAGCGACCGCACCGTCTGGCCGCTGGCCGTGGTCTATCTCGAACAAAAGCTGATGCTGCTGTGCTGGTGCTGCCTGCGCAAGGACTTCCGCATGTTCCGCCCCGACCGCATCCAGTCCGCATCGCCCACGGGAGCGAGCTTTCGGCCAAAGCGCGTGGGGCTGCTGCGCGACTACATCGCCAGCATGTCGGCCAGCGCGGAAGGGCAGCGAGCCTCCACTGCTGCCGGGCTGCAGGCACTGTGACAAGCTCTTTGCAGCGCTGCACCCCGACGTCTTCTCATTGCGCCGCTGAGCCTGTGACCTGCCCCCTTCTAGCCCTACCAACGTAAAGTTAGTGAAGTCCATCAACCAGGAGAATGATGGATATGAAGAAGAGCAGATTCACCGAAGAGCAGATCATTGGCTTCCTCAAGCAAGCAGAGGCCGGGATGCCCATCAAGGAGCTGTGCCGCCAAGGCGGTTTCAGCGATGCAACGTTCTACAAGTGGCGCGCCAAGTTCGGCGGCATGCAGGCCACGGATGCCAAGAGGCTGCGGGAACTTGAATCCGAGAACTCCAAGCTCAAGCGCTTGCTTGCCGAGGCCCACCTCGACATTCACGCGCTCAAGGACCTCTTCGGCGTAAAGCCTTAGCCCCGCAGGCCAGACGCGCCGCAGCAGCCAAGATGATCACTGAACATCATCTTTCCGAGCGCCGCGCATGTCGCCTGGTGGGGCTCTCCAGAGATTGCTACCGCAATCCGCCCTTGGTGGATGAGCGTGCACAACAGCTCAGCGCCAAGATCGTCGAGATCGCGCAGGTGCGTCGCCGCTTCGGCTATCGCCGCATCCACGACCTGCTGCGCCCGGAGTTCCCAGGCGTCAATCACAAGCGGGTGTATCGGCTGTACAGCCAAGCACAACTGGCGGTTCGCAAGCGCAAGAAGGTACGGCGTGCTGCAAGCGAACGCGTGCCCTTCACGGTGGCAACGCATGTCAATGAAGTCTGGAGCATGGACTTCGTCTCCGACAGCTTGGCCAATGGGCGGCGCATCAAGTGTTTGACGGTGGCCGATGACTTCTCACATGAATGCGTGGATATCTCGGTGGACTACGGAATCTCAGGGCAATACGTCACCCGGCTGCTCGATCGTGCGGCCACCTTCAGAGGTTACCCAACCGCAGTGAGAACCGACAACGGCCCAGAGCTCACCAGTCGGGCCTTCATCGCCTGGGCGCAATCACATGGCGTGCGCCACATACTGATCCAGCCAGGACGCCCCATGCAAAACGGCTACATCGAGAGCTTCAATGGCAAGTTCCGTGACGAGTGCTTGAACGAGCACTGGTTTGAGACGCTGGTACAGGCGCGATCAACGATTGCAAGCTGGCGCCAGGACTACAACCAAGTGCGACCGCATAGCAGTCTCGGACGAATACCGCCGGCAGAGTTCGCTCAACGGCATCGCATCATCAATCAGAGACCGCCGGCTTCCAGCAAAGAGATCAAGTAAGCTTTAACCCGGACTTCCGACTGATTGGTATGGCGGAAGGGGGCAGGTCACGGGAACTGTCATACCGTATGGCGAGCAACAACCCGCCCTTCATCACCATCTTGGCACTCAGATTCTTGGAGTGTCCAATGCTGTCCAGGATGGTGTGCACCGCCTCCCTGAAGCCTTGTTGTCCTTGAGGGGCCTGTGCGACCCAGGCCTCTATTTCGACTTCGTTCATCACTCCTCCGAGTCGGTTGGCGGGGCCTCCAGCGAGGGAACATTCACCGACAGCGCCCACCGTTCAGAGAAAAACGGTGCGTACTCTGCCTGGGGGTCCAGCTTACGGGAGCCTCCCCGTTGGACATGGGACGCCCAGACATCAATCAACGGGTCCGAAAGATGACACAAGTTTTCCAACAAATAGCCAGCCCGAGCCCGCTCAATCGACGTCCCATGCTTGTCGACCTCGTCAATGATGAGCTTTGAATACTTGGACCCATATTCCCGGTAAGTGTCGATGACATGCTGCATTCCGCCACACAACTCTGGCTCGCGAAGCATGTCCAAGAAGGTGCGCCCTACCATTGCAACCCGAATGCAGGGAGACTTGATGGTCTTGAAGGCACCACGGTGCGAGCGGCGTATCAACTCGATCCGCGTACTCTCTATGCGCTCGAAATTCTGAAACTTCAATAGGGGCAGCTTGGCCGCAATGTAGCGCTCCTTGCGCTGCTTGAGATCCTTGTCCATACGTGCCGCCGCTTGCTCTTTCCACTCCCCATCGGACGGCGTGGACAAAAACAGAATTTTGGGAAAACGATCGGTGACTCCGTAGTACTCCATAGCGCTCAAATGGCTGACATATGCGAACGGATCAACGGAGCAGGCCACTTCCTTGGGTTGCGGCTTGTTTCGACCAAAAAGATGGTAAACCGTGCCGACCTTGAACTCCTTAGCTGGTGAAATCAAACCAAACGACAACAACAGGCGAACGACTTCTGTATACAAATACAGTGAAAATAATTCGTCTGTTGCATGGGTCGCGGTCAAAACGCCCAATTCATACCCAGTTACAACAGGCCGCTCCCACACCCCCAATCGCTCTTGGATAGGTCGAATGAAATCATGCAAAGCTGCAGGTGACATTAGTTCATTACTCACTTGATACCATCAACGTCCTGAGGACGTTGATGGTATCAAGTGATCATACTTTTGTCAATTGGCTAAGTTGACGCTTACGCTGGTGATGCTTAGGATGCGTCCTGAGGACGCATCCTAAGCATCACCATTCAAGACTCTTTCC
>Ga0308157_10003518_pt1 | contig 22587 bp, 12 predicted proteins | sample PhyBR1_FD_201035 | JGI IMG/M metagenome (GOLD analysis project Ga0308157, IMG submission 201035) | Phyllosphere microbial communities from UC Gill Tract Community Farm, Albany, California, United States - DLSLB.R1 | ecosystem: Host-associated > Plants > Phyllosphere > Unclassified | place: USA...
GCGCGCCCAACACCCTCGCGCTGCCCGGTGGCAGCTCCTTAAGCGACACCATCGGGGCCAACGCCAGCGGCTACGCGTGGGATGCCAACGGCAACCGCAGCCAGAGCTACTACAGCAGCAGCACGGCGGCGGGCACCGCCACGCTGCAGCGCGACTACAGCGCCACCAGCGGCAGCAACCGGCTGGGCGGCTACACGCAGACCTTCACCCCAGCGGGCAGTAGCAGCGCCAGCGCACAAACGACCAGCGTCGCCTACAACCACGACGCCAGCGGCTCGATCACCAGGAAGGGCGACAGCTACCTGCACTACGGCGTGGATGGGCGCATCGCCAAGGCAGGGCCGAACGCCGACCCGGCCAGTGCACTGACCGTGAGCTACGCGTACAACGCCCTGGGCCAGCGCGTGTTCAAGAGCGATGCGAGGCTGTCGGGGTCGAACAACCCGGCGATCACGCAACAGACCGTCTATGCGGAGGACGGCATCGGCAGTACCGTGCTGGGCCAGTACGGCAGCCGAAGAAGCAGCGACAGCGCAGCACCGGCGGGCCAGATGGACAGCACGGAGGTTATCTATCTGCCCACCGCGAACGGGCCGATGCCCATTGCCGCGCAGATCAACGGACGGCTGTACGCCATCGATGCGGACCACCTGAACACGCCAAGACGCCTGACGAACACGCAGGGCCAAGTGGCTTGGCAGTGGTTGATCACGGGGTTCGGGGAGGCCAATCCGACGACCGGTGCGACCGGCTATGCGCAGAGCGGGCAGGGAAGCAGCAACTACAGCGAAGCGATCCGGTTCGACCTGCGGTATCCGGGGCAGGTGTGGGATGAGGAAACCCAACTGGCGTACAACCTGAACCGGTACTACGACCAGGCATCGGGGCGGTACATCCAGGCCGACCCGATTGGGCTGGATGGGGGGTGGAATCGCTTTGGTTATGTGGGTGGCGACCCCCTTAATGCCGTAGACCCGCAGGGCTTGAACGCGGTGATGATCGCGAACAGAGCGGCGGCATGGGTACAAGGTGCCTACTACCGATACGGCCCAGCCATCACCGAATTCATTGCTGGGGCATCGGGCGTCAATGGCGCGGTGGTGTCTCCGATGAGCCCGTTGGTGGCGCAGATTCCGACTGCTGTTTCTAGGATGACGCCGCTAGCACAGGGCATTGCTCAAGGCATCGAATCTGGAGCTTACTGTGCGGCAAACGGAACAAGTGAGGCTTATAACGTTGCCACAATGTCAAGACTTGCAAAGCAGTTGACTTTCGAATCTGCTCATTCGCCATTTTCTTTAAATGGGAGTCTTACAAAAAATGCGATTGCTTCTGCGCAGCCAATAGCAAACCTTGGACCAGGTCGTCTAAATAATCCAGCTATTCCTGCCGGATTTGGTAAGTATTCTACTCAGACTTTTCAAAGTCCTTCAGGTAATTTTCAAGTGCATTTCTATATGAATCCTTCCAACGGAGAGATTTTTTACGGATTGGACTATAAGGTAATATTTAATAATATGTCCGGAGTTGTGCGATGAAGGTTAAGTGTGTATGTCTTTTGGATCATGAGGGAAATGTTATTTCCTCTTCTCCATGGTTAAACATAGGAGCGACATACCATGTGCTTTCAATATTTATTGATGGTAAAGGTGGTCGGAGGTTTTGGTTGAATTATCAAAATCAGAATGAATGGCCAAGCATTGTTGAGCATCGAGCTGAGTGCTTTGAGATTGTGAGCACCGTTGTTCCCTCCAACTGGCGTTTATGGATTCATGAGAGTTCCGCGATGGGTGTTTCTCCTTTTTCGTGGCAAAGTGCTGAGTTTACTGAGGCCCTTCTTGAGCATGAAGCAAAAGCATATTCAATTTTTGAATATGAGAGAGGGATTATTTTGAACGAAGACCCTTGAGGGGTTTACTGTTGAAATACCCAATCGGACCCGCTGGGCCAGGCCACCGGCTGGCAATGGCCGGGCTTTGCGCAAACCCCGGCAACCCTGTGCCCCTGGCCGAGCAGCGCAGCTACACCAGCGCAGGCCAGCTGGCCGCCAGCGCCCTGCTGCAGCTCACCTGGGACAGCGCCGGGCGCATCGCGCAGATCACCCAGCAGCACATGCTGCCCACGCCAAGCGGCACCGTGGCCCAGCAGGTGCCGCTCACCAGCGCCTACAGCTACGACGCCAGCGGGCGGCTCACCGCCAGCGCGCACAGCGCCCCGGCTGGCCTCACGCTGCCCAGCGGTAGCGCCTTGAGCGACACCATCGGAGCCAACGCCAGCGGCTACGCGTGGGATGCCAACGGCAACCGCAGCCAGAGCTACTACAGCAGCAGCACGGCAGCGGGCACCGCCACGCTGCAGCGCGACTGCAGCGCCACCGGCGGCAGCAACCGGCTGGGCGGCTACAGGCAGACCTTCACGTCCGCGGGCGGCAGCGCGCAGACGACCAACGTCAGCTACAACCACGACGCCACCGGATCGATCACCAGGAAGGGCGACAGCTACCTGCACTACGGCGTGGATGGGCGCATCGCCAAGGCAGGGCCCAACCCCGACGCAGCGAACCCGCTGGCGGTGAGCTACACCTACAACGCCCTGGGCCAGCGGGTGTTCAAGAGCGACGCAAGGCTGTCGGGGTCGAACAACCCGGCGATCACGCAACAGACCGTCTATGCGGAGGACGGCATCGGCAGCACGGTGCTGGGCCAGTACGGCAGCCGAAGGAGCGCAGACAGCGCAGCAGCAGCGGGCGAGATGGACAGCACCGAAGTGATCTACCTGCCCACCGCGAACGGGCCGATGCCCGTTGCGGCGCAGATCAACGGACGGCTTTACGCCATCGATGCGGACCACCTGAACACGCCAAGACGCCTGACGAACACGCAGGGCCAAGTGGCATGGCAATGGCTGATCACGGGGTTTGGGGAGGCCAACCCGACGACCGGTGCGACTGGCTACTCACAAAGCGGGCAGGGCAGTGCAGCCTATGCAGAAGCCATCAAGTTCGACCTGCGGTATCCGGGGCAGGTGTGGGATGAGGAAACCCAACTGGCGTACAACCTGAACCGGTACTACGACCAAGCATCGGGGCGGTACATCCAGGCCGATCCGATTGGGCTGGATGGAGGGTGGAATCGCTTTGGATATGTGGGTGGCGATCCGCTCTCATTCGTCGACCCGGAGGGATTGCAGGTGCGACAGCCACCTCCGGCATTGACATACTCTGGGGGAATTGCTGCGCAACGTGTGCAAACATTATTGAGTCAGATTAGGCAATACAACCCCAGTTACTCATATCAAGCAATTCGCCCAAGCACTGGCCCTGGGAGCGGGTACAACAACGCTGACGTTGCGTCATTGATGGGGATTCATCGTGGCTACCAAAACACACAGGCGTGTACGAGAGATGGAGTCCCTATTGGTAGGTTTATCGCCAGTCAAAGCAGTAACGTGATGCTTGAGCCTGTTGGTGGATCAACAGTGCCATACGGTCGCTTGGGTGTTGACACTCATACTTTATTCTCGAATGGTTCAAATTTCCAGCGACTTAATCCAAACGGCCATCCAAATAATCCTACGCCTCATGGTCATGGACATCAGATGGGAACTGGGCCTGGGCGGGCTGGGCAAGGTCCATCAGTTGATGTCAATGGCAATGTGGTTCCGGCAAATAGCGGTGCGGCACACTGGCCGCTTAATTAGGTGAATTCAATGACTCCAGACCAATTTATTAAAACGATTTATCTTGGGGATCGGTTGTGCGTTTCTATCGACATAGAAGGCCTCAAAAAGAGAGTTCTATTGAAAGTGGATTGCATATCTAGGGTGCGTGGGGATTCATGGAACTATCACGAGGCTGAGGATGTGCATAATGGTTTTTTGGTTTTCGAGAACGTCTCCAGTTGCAACTTGGAGTTGAAGGGGCAGTTGCCAAATGATTGGATTGAGCCAGTGTCTGTTACTCAGTTAGCTGATAAAGAGAATACGTGGGAGTTTGTATTTAGCCTTGGAGTGGTTGATTCGCAAGGAATATCCAGCGAAACGCTTTTAACCGTAATTGCAGAAAGTCTTTCAATTGAAACAAAAGAGGGTGCCCGTGTGTGTGCTTGAAAGGTCGAGAGTTGCCATTGCGTCGATTGACACCGTCGCCTTATTCTCTTTTTTACCTTAAAGCAAAAAGCCACCAGAAACCTCTGTCGGCAGCGCCGTGGGCTACCAAGCACTTTCCGAGAGGTATGGGCAGTCAAGTCGGTGCGGGCGCCGGGCAGATCGCCCGCATCACCTACGCCAGCGGTCGCCAGCTGGAGCACCAGTACGACGCCACCGGCCAGCTCACCGGGCTGCAGTGGAACGGCCAGCCGCTGGTCAGCGCCATCACCTGGAGCCCGCTGGGCCAGGCCACCGGCTGGCAATGGCCGGGCTTTGCGCAGACCCCCGGCAATCCTGTGCCCCTGGCCGAGCAGCGCAGCTACACCAGCGCAGGCCAGCTGGCCGCCAGCGCCCTGCTGCAGCTCACCTGGGACAGCGCCGGGCGCATCGCGCAGATCACCCAGCAGCACATGCTGCCCACGCAAAGCGGCACCGTGGCCCAGCAAGTGCCGCTCACCAGCGCCTACAGCTACGACGCCAGCGGACGGCTCACCGCCAGCGCGCACAGCGCCCCGGCTGGCCTCACGCTGCCCAGCGGTAGCGCCTTGAGCGACACCATCGGGGCCAACGCTAGCGGCTACGCGTGGGATGCCAACGGCAACCGCAGCCAAAGCTACTACAGCAGCAGCACGGCGGCGGGCACCGCCACGCTGCAGCGCGACTACAGCGCCACCAGCGGCAGCAACCGGCTGGGCGGCTACACGCAGACCTTCACCCCAGCAGGCAGTAGCAGCGCCAGCGCACAAACGACCAGCGTCGCCTACAACCACGACGCCAGCGGCGCGATCACGAGAAAGGGCGACAGCTACCTGCACTACGGCGTGGATGGGCGCATCGCCAAGGCCGGGCCGAACGCCGACCCGGCCAGTGCCCTGGCGGTGAGCTACACCTACAACGCCCTGGGCCAGCGCGTGTTCAAGAGCGACGCAAGGCTGTCGGGGTCGAACAACCCGGCGATCACGCAACAGACCGTCTATGCCGAAGACGGCATCGGCAGCACCGTGCTGGGCCAATACGGCAGCCGAAGGAGCGCAGACAGCGCAGCAGCAGCGGGCGAGATGGACAGCACCGAGATCATCTACCTGCCCACGGCAGCTGGGCCGATGCCCGTTGCCGCGCAGATCAAGGGACGGCTGTACGCCATCGATGCGGACCACCTGAACACGCCCAGAAGGCTGACGAACACGCAGGGGCAGGTGGCGTGGCAATGGCTGATCACGGGGTTCGGGGAGGCCAACCCGACGACCGGGGCGACCGGCTATGCGCAAAGCGGGCAGGGAAGCAGCAACTACAGCGAAGCGATCCGGTTCGACCTGCGGTATCCGGGGCAGGTGTGGGATGAGGAAACCCAACTGACCTACAACCTGAATCGGTACTACGACCAGGTGTCGGGGCGGTACATCCAGGCCGACCCGATTGGGCTGGATGGGGGGTGGAATCGCTTTGGGTATGTGGGGGGAAACCCGCTGAGCTTTACCGATCCGACAGGGCTAAAGCATCCAGCGAATAGCGCCCATTGCTCAGCGTTGCGCAGAAAGATGCAAAACCTTCGTAACGATTTAGACGATCGTTGGAACGACTTGGCTGCAGATCGACTGAACCTGCCAGAGCGGCTTGGCCCTGGAGAATTGCTCAGTCAAACAAAGCGCGGTCATAGAACGATGATTAATGATCGAGAAAGTAATTTGCGCAAGTTCGAAAAACGCTATTTGGATGAATGTGATGAGGATAACGGTGATAGTGGCGGACAAAGTTGTGATACCGGCTGTGCGGCTGTTGGTGCCGCAGTCAGTGTTGGCGCAGGATATTTGGCTTATAGATGCGTTCGAATGCTGCCCTCGCTATTTCCTCCGCTGTGGCCTACTATTCCCGCTAATATTGCTGTGCCTTAAGGTGTTATGAATTTAGTCCCTTATATACGAAGACTCTCTGCCGCAGTCGCTGCTAAAGACAAAAACGCAATTGAAGATGTGTGCTTTGAGCTGGAGTGCACTCAGTTGGAATGTGATTTCTGGGCACAAGATGTTTTTGATGTGTTTGCTAATGCGTTGCAGGATGGTGAGACTTGTAGTGTAAAGGGAAGCAGTAATTTGGTGCTAACTCTTTATAATGATTTTGAGAAGCTAACCAGGCAGCAAGTTGAAGAGTTGCTAATTATTTTTGATAAGAGTGCGGAATATTATGGTGATGAAATGTTGAGGCATTCAATCGGAGATATGGTTGCGCGAAAATATCCAACTCAGATTACTATGGAGTTTTTTAAGAAATGGCTGGGCGGAGACTCTTCAGAGCGTCGTCATATGGGGCGAGTTGGGTTTGAAGTTTTAATAATGACCGCCCGACTTGATTCGAATTCGGAAAAGGTTGTGAGAGCATTGCTTAGTTCGTAACTAGAAGCCATGAGGCGACATCATCTAGCAACTATTTAGGCGAAGGACGGCATCGGCGGCACCGTGCTAGGCCAGTTCGGCAGGCGAAGGAGCGTAGACAGCGCGGCATCGGCGGGCGAGATGGACAGCACCGAGATCATCTACCTGCCCACGGCAGCAGGACCGATGCCCATTGCCGCGCAGATTAACGGACGGCTGTAGCCTTCAATCAGCGCCGCTGCAACACAGACCCCTGACGAGCACGCAGTTAGCGACGGGGCAACGTTGATCCGAGAAAACGGTTCATGCGCAGAGCTGCTGGAGAAGCCGGGTCAAACCAGCAAACCCTTGCTCTCCATCAGCACCCCCTCCAACCCCTGCTCCATCGCCTCCCTCGCCGATCGCACCAGCACTTCCACTTCCGCCTCATCCCCCGCCTTCGCCGCAACCTCCAGCGCCCGGGTCAATTCGCTCAATCGATCCAACCCGAAGCTGCCCACGGTTCCGCCCAGTTCATGGGCTTCCTGCCGCAGCCGTTCCCATGCCTTGGCTTGGCGCGCGTCAGCGATGCGTTGCATGCGCTGCTGGCAGTCCTGGACGAAGCGGACCACCAGCGCGTCGAAGCGGGCGGCGCTGAACAGGGCGCGCAGCTCCTCCAAGGCCTCTGCATCGAAAACAGGGGCGGGGCCTGACGGCTCGGAGACGTCTTCGGCGAACGGTTCCGGCATGGGCGCGGCCACGGGTACGGGGGCTGCTGCGGGATCAGCTGCGGCCGTCGCCGCTGCCTGCGGCGCCAGCCAGCGCGACAGGATGGCCCACAGGCGCTCTTCCAGCACGGGCTTGGTCAGGTGGTCGTTCATGCCCGCCGCTCGCGTGCGTTCTATGTCCTGTCGCGCCGCATTGGCGGTCATGGCGATGATGGGCAGTTGGGCGAAGCGGGCGTCCTGGCGCAGAGCACGGGTGGCGGAGAGGCCGTCCATGACGGGCATCTGCATGTCCATCAGCACGGCGTCGTAATACGTGCTGCTGGGCGCTTCGTCCAGGCGGCGCAGCGCTTCGGCGCCGTCGTTGGCGGTGTCCACGCGCAGGCCGCCGGATTCGAGCAGGCCCGCGGCCACGAGGCGGTTGAGTTCGTTGTCGTCCACCAGCAGCACGCGCAGGCCGGCCAGTGCGGCGGGGGCTCCGGAAGCGCGTGCGCCGACGGCGCCCAAGGCATGCCCTGCGGCGGGCGCTGCGCTGCGCCGTACCCGGGCGGTGAACCAGAAGGTGCTGCCTTGGCCGGGGGTGCTGTCCACACCGGCGTCTCCGCCCATCAGCAGCGCCAATTGCCGCGAGATGGCCAGGCCCAGGCCAGTGCCGCCGAAGCGCCGCGTGATGGTGGCGTCGGCCTGGTGGAAGGCCTGGAACAGGTGGGCCTTCTGCTCTTCGGTCAGGCCGATGCCGGTGTCGCGCACGGCGCAGTGCAGCACCAGGTCGTCATCGCCGTCGCTCGGGCTGCCTGAAGGCAGGCCGTCTGCCGGGGCATCGTCCCTGGCCGTGCTTGCGTCGCCAGGCAGGGGGGCATGCGTGGTGAGGGAGACGGTGACCTCGCCCGCTTCGGTGAACTTGATCGCGTTGTTCACGAAGTTGACCAGTACCTGCCCGATGCGGTGCGGATCGCCCAGCAGGTAGGGGGGCACGTCGTCGGCCACCTCCACGCGGAACTGCAGGCCCTTGGCCGTGGCCTTGTGCTCGAAGAGGTCGGTCACGTCGGCCAGCAGCGTGGGCAGGTCGAATGCCACGGTTTCCAGCACGAGGTGCCCGCCGTCGATCTTGGAGAAGTCGAGCGTGTCGTTGACGATGCCCAGCAGGCGGCGGCCGGCGCGGTACATCTGGTCCATGCGCTCGCGCTGCGGCGGTGTCAGTTCTTCGTCCTTGAGCGCGAGTTGCGCAAAGCCGAGGATGGCGTTCAGCGGGGTGCGGATTTCATGGCTCATCACGGCCAGGAAGGTGGCTTTTTCTTCGGCAGCCTGGGCCAGGGCGCGGGCCTGGGTCTTTTGCTCGGTGACGTCCAGCCACACGCCGTTGAACAGCACGGCCCCGTCGGGCAGGCGCCGCGCGGTGGCCAGGGTCTTGAGCCAGAGCGCGCGGCCGCCGCGTTCGACTTCGACGTCGAAATCAAGCGGCTGCAGCGTGCGCAGGCTGTGTTCGATGCGGTCGTGCAGCGCATCCTCTTCCGGCTGGGGCAGGCCGTAGGCCAGGCCCACGGGGCCTTCGAGTTGCAGCAGTTCCTGCGCGGGCCGGCCCTGCAGTTCTGCGGCCTTGTCGCTCACGAAGAGAAAGCGGTGCCAGCCGTCCGGGCGCACGTACATCTGGAACACGGCCCCGGGAATGGCGCCGGTCAGGTCCACCAACTGTTCGGACAGCCGGCGCGCTTCGGCGCTGGCAGCCACTTCGATGGCCAGGCGGTCGGCGCGCTGCATGCTTTCCTTGAACACCTGCAGCGCCTTGGCCATGGTGCCCACCTCGTCGCGCCGCTCGGTGCCGGTGACGGTGTCGTCATACACCCGGTCGGTCAGCCGCTCCATGTGCTGCGTGAGCCGCAGGATGGGCCGCGAGATCTGGAACACGGCCACCCACGACGACAGCGCGATCACCAGCGCCAGACCGATGCCGATCGCCAGTGCCGTGGTCAGGATGGTGTCGCGGGTGGCTTGGCCGAGCCGCACCGACGATTCCTGGAACTGCGCGATGGAGTCGTTGCGCTGGCGGTTCATCTCGCCCTGCAGCGCACGCAGCGCGGGTTCGAACTCGCCGTGGATGATCTGCAGCGCCCGGTCGCCGCGCCAGCGCGATGCCGCATCGACGATGCGCGCGGCGAGCGCGAACGCGCCCGTGGCCCCTTGGCGAATGGACTGCAGTTGCCTGGCATTGGCGGGCACCAGGGCTTCGGTGGTGTCGATCTGTTGGTTGAACTGCGCCTGCAGCTGCTCCAGGCTGGTCAGCGCGCCGCGCATGGTGGCCTCATCCTGCTCGGTCAGCACGGCATAGACCAGGCGGCTCGATTCGCTCAGCACCAGCGCGGCGTCGCTGATGTGCAGCGCGCTTTGCGCCTCCCGCTCGATCAGCGCGTTGTACTGCTGGTCGATGCCGCGCATCTCGCTGGTGGCGTAGAACATCGACGCGCTGGAGATGAGCCCCATCAGGCCGACGAGAAAGACGACCTTCGCGGTGAGCGGCAGGTGGGAGAAGTACCGGGACAAGGGCATGGTCGGTCCTTGAGAAAGGGGCGGAAGACGTGGTGGGTGATAGGTCGCCAGGGGATCAGGGCCGCTTGGCGATGACGGCGCGCAGCGCCGCCACGGCGCCAGGCGTGTCCAGCCGGCCTTGAAGGTGGCGTGTGACGACGTCGTACACCGCAGCCTTCACCGGCGAGGCGTGGGCATTGCCCATCGCGATGGAGCCCATGAGCGTGCGCCGCATGTTGGAGCCGCGCAAATCATCGATGCCGCGCTGGCCGCAGGCGTTGAACGGCGCCTTCTGCACGTCCACGCGGGCCGGCGCCGCGCCGGTGCGCACGTTCACGGCCACTTGAAGCGCGGGGTCCATGAGGATGGAGGCGAAGCGTTCCTGGGCCGCGCGCTTGCGCTGGGGCTGCTTGAAGAAAACAAACTGGTCGCTGTTGAACAGGTACATGCCCTGCGTGTCGGGGAAGCGCCAGCACTGGTAGTCGCGTCCGGGCAGCAGGCCGCGCACCTTGAATTCGCCATCCACCCAGCCGCCTTGCACCTGCAGCAGCGCCTGGCCGCCCGCGACCATGTCGGTCGCCTGGTCCCAGCGGCGGTGCATGAAGCCCGGGTCCAGGTAGCCCGCCAACTGGCGCATGCGGTCGAAGATCACGGCGGTGACCGGCGTGTCGAGCGCGGTGGGATCGAGGTCGAGAAAGGCGCGCCGGTAGAACGCAGCGCCCCCGGTGCCTGCCGCGATCGATTCGAACAGCAGCGTGTGCTCCCACGCTTCCTTGCCGATGGCCAGAGGGCGGATGCCGGCCGCTCGGGCCTTGTCGAGCAGTGCGATCAGGTCGTCCCAGGTGTCGGGCGGTGCGGTGGCGCCCAGCCGGTCGGCCAACCCCTTGTGAACCCAGAGCCAATTGGTGGAATGCGCATTGAACGGTGCCGCGACCCACTGGCCTTTCCATTTGGAGAGCTGCTGGATTTCGGTAGGCACCACCTCGTCCCATTCCTCCCGGGCGGCGACGTCGTTGAGGTTTTCGAGCAGCCCGCGCTTGGCCCATTCATGGATCTCGTAGCCGATCATCTGCGCCGCGGTCGGCACCCGGCCGGCGCGCACGCGGGCGGCCAGCACGTCGGTGTAGCGCGCGGTGCCGCTGCCCGGGGAAAAGTCTTCCTTCCACTCCAGCCCACGCTCGCGCGTGAAGTCGCGGATGGCGTCCATGCTGGCGCGCTCGCCGCCGGTCACCCACCAATGAAACACCTCCACCCCGGCCGGCTCGGCGCGTGCGGGCTGGGCAATCACGGCGAGGAGGGAGAGCAACACCGTCGCCAGCGCAAGCCGCAACGGACACCAGCGCCTCCATGAAACGCGGCACAGAGCGTTTTTCCGCCCTTCAGAAAGCAAAGGAAGCCGAAAGGAAGGTGCGGGGGCTGACGGCGTGGAAACAGGAATAGGTGCGAACGGCATACGGGACGGAGATTCGGCGATAGAGGCTAAGGCTATCGCACGTGAGGTATCGATTGAGCCTGTGGCGTGGAACTCACAAGCGCAAAACCGAATGTCAACAATTGTTGCATTCTGAAAATGGAACGCCTGCCGCCCTAAATTCGCCTCCACCTCCCGGCCACGTCGGCAAGGGCCGCGCGTTCGGCTTCCTTGCTCCAGACCCCACCTTTCGGCGCCTTCACAGGCCCCAGTGGCGTCGCGGCGTGCCCGGCCCGGATTAACAACAATCTCTGGAGATCGGCATGGTACTTTCCTTTGCACGGCGGGCGGCAAGCCTGTTGTGGTCTGCTGCATCCGCGCGCCGCAATGCGGCGCCCCAAGGGCAGGGCCTTCCGGGCCGCCGACATGGCCTGCTGCTGGCCGGCTGCCTGCTCGCGCCAGGCGCGGTCTGGGCTCAGGCCACGGACATTCTGGTCAACCAGGACGCGGTGCCCGCGTCCGCCTCCGGACCTGCAGGTGGCACGTTCCACTACGTGGTGACCGTGCGGCACAACACGGGTAGCGCCGCCACGGGCGTGGTCCTGACCGACAAGCTGCCGGTGGGCTCGGTGTTCCAGTCCGTCACGACGACGCCTGCCGGCATGGCCTGCACCCCCAACCTGGCCCCCGGCACCGCCATCACGGCGGGCAACCAGACGGTGCAGTGCAACCTGGGCACCATGGCGGTCAACACCACCAAGGTGGTCGATTTCGAGGTGGTGCTTCCCTCGGTGTCCACCAACTGGATCAACAACGCCAGCGTGACCCGCAACGAAATCGATTCGGACCCCAGCAACGACGCGCTGGACCGCCGCATCACCACGACCGAAGCGGCCGATCTGGCGCTCTCCGTCGCCACCAACCCCGCTGCGCCGGCCGGCAATCCGCTCACGCCCGGCCAGCCGTACCGCTACGTGGTGGACGTGAACAACCAAGGCCCCATCGGCATTCCCGCCGGTGGCCGCGTGGAGGTCACGTTCAGCGTGCCCACGGGCGCCGCGTTCACCCGCGTGGGTGGCACCAATGGCTGGACCTGCAGCCCGACCGCCTCGAACGCTTCGCCGCTCACCTCGCCCGGCGCTCCGACGCCGGCCACGGTGGTCACCTGCTCGCGCCCCGGCGCAGTGGCCAATGGCGCCGCGGTGCCTTCGCTGGAAGTGGAGGCCGCACCGAACGTGACCGGCTCCATCACGACGTCGTTCTCGGTCAAGGGTTACAAGGACACGTCCACGGAAATGCCCGATGGCCAGCCCGCCAACAACACCGGCTCGGCCGAGGTGAACGTGGCCGGCGATGCGTCGGACGTCTCCATCACCAAGACCGTGAACGGCGGCACGACCTACGCCATCGGCGACCAGGTCACCTATACCCTGCGTCCGCGCCTGAACGGCGGCATCTCGCTGGTGGGCGTGCCCGTGCAAGTGGTCGATACCCTGGGCGCTGGCCTGTCGTTCGCATCTGCCAGCGGCACGGGCTGGATCTGCAACAACGCCGGCCAGGTCATCACCTGCGATCTGCCGGAATACACGGGCGGCAACTTCACGAACCTGCCCACCATTTCGGTGGTGGCCAATGTGCTGCAAACCGGCACGTTGCCCAACACGGTCACCGTGGCCACGCCGAGCCGTACCGACTCCGACACGACCAACAATGCGCCGGGCAACGTGTTCATCACGGCGACCAACGTGGCCGACCTGCAGATCACGAAGAGTGCTTCCAACTACGTGAACGGTCAGGGCATTGCGGTGCCCATCGGCCAGACCTACCAGTACCGCCTGACCGCACGCAACCGGGGACCGCTGGCCATCGCGCCCGCTGCCGCCACGGTGCCGGCTGCTCCGAGCATCGTCATTACCGACACGGTGCCCAACGGCGTGACCCTCACCGGCCTGAATGCCGCCTCCGGTGCGGGCTGGACCTGCTCGGCTCTGCCGCTGGTGGGACCTGGCACGTTCACCTGCGAACGCACGGCTGGCCTGGGTGTGAACGCGAATGCCCCCGACATCGTGGTCGATGCCGTGCGCACCACCGCTGGCTCCGCCACCAACAACGCCTGCGTGAAGTTCAGCCCCGAAACGGGCGGCACCCGCGAAGACCCCTGGTCCACCGATCCCAACCACGGCATCAACTGCCAGGGCATCGGCGTCGGCGCGTCCGACCAGAGCCCCGGTAACGAAGTTCAGGCCGACCTCAGCATTCTGAAGACGTTCGACAAGCCAACGGTGCCCGCCGGCGAAGTGCTGACGTACACGCTGGTGGTGACCAACAGCGGCCCGAACCCCGCCACCAACGTGAGCCTGCGCGATGTGCTGCCCAGCCTGGTGACGAGCGCTGCGGCGCCCGGCATCGTCTCCGTGGCCACCACCGCGGGCACCTGCACGCCCTCCGGCCCGTCCAACGTGAACACGGCGACGCTGCTGTGCTCGCTGGGCACGCTCAACAGCGGCACCAGCGCCACGGTGACCGTGGCCATCCGCCCGACGGTGGCCCAGACGGCGCAGCGCCCCAATACCGCCACGGCGTATTCGCCCGAAGTGGTGGATCCGGCGCTGGGCAACAACACGACCACGGTGCAAAGCGAAGTCACGGCCCGCGTGGACCTGGTGGCCTCCAAGACCGTGTCACCCACGCCCACGGCCATCTCGGGCGAGCCCGTCACGTACGTGGTGCGCGCCAAGAACAACGGCCCGTCTTCGGCCGAGAACGTGTGGCTCAAGGATGAGCTGCCTGCCAACGCGATCCTGATCGGCACGCCCGTGGCGTCCAACGGTGGCGTGTGCGATGCGATTCCCGCCGGCAACGGCGGCACGCTCAACTGCCGCTGGGGCGCAACGGGCAACAGCGTGTTCCTCGCCAATGGCGGCCAGTACGAAGTCACCTACCGCCTGCGCGCCGCAGGGGCCTGGGCGCCGGGCGTGAAGCTCTCCAACACGGTCGAGATCGGTACCGTGACGGATGAGCCCGTGCTGACCAACAACAAGGCCGTGGCCGAAATCGCTCTGAGCCAGCCCGAGCTGGACATCCTGGTGTCGATGGCGCACAGCGCCGACGCCATCGCCCTGGGTGCCGAGACGACCTACACCATCACCGTGAAGAACTCGGGCCCGTCGTTCGGCACGAACGTGGTGATGACCGACACCTTCCCGGTGACCCACCCCACGAACGGCGCTTCTTCTGCCACGTTCAGCTTCACGGGCGGACTCACGGTGGACAAGGGCGGTTCCTGCACGGCGCCCGCCGTCGGTGCGACCTCGGGCGGCGTGACCTGCACGTTCCCGGGCCTGGCCAAGGACGAGGTGGCGACCATCACCTTCAAGATGAAGGCGACGAGCCTGCCTGCCGGAGCCGCCTCTGGCACGATCTTCCACAAGGCCGTGGTGTCCGTGAGCGAGACCGAGTTCCTGCAGGGCGGACAGAACACGTTGGTCAACAACACGACCTACGACCAGACGTCCACCAAGCGCGACCCGATCGCGACCGACCTGTCGGTCAACAAGGCCGGCCCGGATGGCCCGATCGCCGAAGGTGCCGATGTGGACTACGTGCTCACGGTGCGCAACAACGGCACGCTGACCAGCAACGGCGCCCAGGTGGTGGACCCGCTGCCTGCAGGGCTGACCTTCGTCTCCTCGCCGGACTGCGTGGCCGCCGGTACCACGGTGACCTGCTCGGTGGGCGAGTTGACGGCAGGGTCCAGCCGCCAGTTCCGCTTCAAGACGCGCCTGGCGCAGCCTTACAACGGCAACGGCCCTCTGGTGAACACGGCCACGCTGGACGCGCCGGGCGATACGGACCCGACCAACAACACGTCGACCAAGACCACCACCGTGCGGCCAAAGCCGGACGCGATCACCGCCGTGCCGACGCTGTCGCAGTGGGCGCTGATCCTGCTGTCGTGCCTGCTGGGCGGCCTGGCCCTGCGCGGAGCGCCCGGCGCACGCCGCCGCTGATCGCAGCGCCGGCAACGGTTCAAGGGCGGCCCCAGTGATGGGGCCGCCCTTTTTTGTTTCGGGGGATTGCGCGGATCAGACAGATCACGCGGAGGGATCAGACCCGGCGGATCGGGAGGATCGGGAGGATCAGGTGGAGCCAGTGGATGGCGGAGTGGCCGACACCACGTCCAGCCGGTAGCCCATGCCGTACACCGCACTGACGACGTAGCCGTTCTCCGGCGACAGCGCGAGCTTGCTGCGCAGCCGCGAGACGTGCGTGTCCAGCGAGCGCGAGGGCACATCCTGTACATCGCCCCAGACGCTCTCGCGCATGTGTTCGCGCGAGAGCAGCCGGCCCGCGTTCTGGAACATGAACAGCGCCAGGTCGTATTCCTTGTTCTTCAGGTCTATCGCCACGCCGTCCTTGTGCACGGTGCGCGTCTTGGGTTCGAGCCGGTAACGCCCGAAGTCGAGCGTGCGCGCCGCGGCCGACGGGTAGGCGCGGCGCAGCAGGGCACCGGTGCGCGCCATCAGCTCTGCCATGCGGATGGGCTTGGTCATGAAGTCGTCCGCTCCGCAACTGAGCGCCTCGACTACGTCCTGCTCGGCATTGCGGCGAGTCACGAACAGGATGGGCATTTGCGGCGCCAAGCCCGCACGCAGGGTGCGCACCACCTCCATGCCGCTCATGTCCGGCAAGTGCCAGTCCACGATCAACAGATCGAAGGTCTCGGTGCGCAGGGTCTTCAGGAAGCCGGCGCCATCGTGAAACGGGTGGCACACGTGCCCGGCATGCTGGGCGGAAGCCTGGATCAGCTCCATCAGGATGGGATCGTCGTCAAGGGCAGCAATGCGCATGGAACACAGAAAACGGAAATGAATACGGGGGCCGCTTGGCCGGACAAAGCCGGACGGCGACGGGCCAGACACTACCGCTTCAAGGCGCTATGGGGTGGAATCTGACAATTGTTAACGGTTATCGGAGGTTGATAGGCGAGCGGTGTTGCATTGATGCCGCAATGATCAGGCCGACAGCGGTGGTTCCTGCATCGCCTCCATCTGCTCGCGCAGCATGTCCACCTGCCCGCGCCAGTAGTCGCTGCTGCCGAACCATGGGAAGTTGATCGGGAAGATCGGGTCGTTCCAGCGGCGTGCCAGCCAAGCGCTGTAATGGATGAGCCGCAGCGTGCGCAGCGGCTCGATCAGCGCCAACTCGCGCCGGTCGAACGGGCGGAACTGCTCGTAGCCATCCAGCAGCGCCGACAACTGCACGGTGCGCTGGCGGCGGTCGCCGGACAGCAGCATCCACAGGTCCTGCACGGCCGGGCCGGTGCGCGCGTCGTCCAGGTCCACGAAGTGCGGGCCGCCGCCGGGGCGGTCGGTGGGCGTCCACAGCACGTTGCCGGGGTGGCAGTCGCCGTGCAAGCGCAGCGGGCGGGCATCGTTCAAGCCAAAAGAAGCCCCTGCCGCCGTGTTGTATGCACTCTTTGCTATCAATTGAATAGCGTCTTCGCAGGCCTTGCGCCAGGCCGATTGCTGGTCCAGCGGAATGATCTCTTCGGCCAGCAGCCAGTCGTAAGGCTCTTGCGCGAAGGTGGCGACGTCCAGCGCCGGGCGCAGCGCGAAGGGGCGGGCCTCGCCCACCGTGTGGATGCGCGCCAGGAACCGGCCGATCCACTCCAGCACTTCGAAATCGTCCAGCTCGGGCGTGCGCCCGCCGCGCCAGGGGCTGACCGAGAACGCGAAGCCCGCGTGGTGGTGCAGCGTGCGGCCCTGCAGCGCCAGCGGCGCCACCATGGGCACCTCGGCCTGGGCGAGCTCGGCCGAGAAGGCGTGCTCTTCCAGGATCTGCGCGTCGCTCCAGCGGCCGGGGCGGTAGAACTTGGCGACGACGCGGCTGCCGTCTTCCAGTGACACCTGGTACACGCGGTTTTCGTACGAGCCCAAGGCCATCAGGCGTCCGTCGCCGTACAGCTCCACGCTGGCCAGCGCGTCCAGCACGAGGTCGGGGGTGAGCGGCGCGTAGGGATGCGAGGACGAGGAAAGGGAAGAGGTGGGCTCGATGCCGGGCAGGTTATCCATGGGGGGCATTGTCGCCCCCGCCCAGTTCGGTGAAGGGCAGCTGCTGCTTGACCAGGATGACGGTGCACGGCGCATCGCGCGCCACGCGGATCGGAATGGTGTCGATGAAGCGCTGCAGCGGCACGCCGTGCGTGGCGGCACCCAGGATCATCACGCCCACGCGGTTGCCCTGGGCGTAGCGCACGAGGGCCTGGGCCACGTCGCCCGCCTCGATCACCTGGTGGCTGGCGCTGTGCCCGGCCAGGTCCAGCCCGGAGGACCACTGGCGCAGCCGCACCAGGTGCCGGCGGTGCAGCGTGGTTTCGCTGCGCTCGCTGTCCGACGCGCTGCTGGCCGAGGGTGAAATCACCGTCACGCAGGCCAGCCGCGCTCCGGGCCGGATGCCCAGCGATCGCGCCGCCGCCTGGCGCAGCGAATAAAGCGTGGCATCGCTCGCGTCCTCGCCCGGCACGGCGACCATGAGGATGGGTGCGGACTCGATCTGGCGCGCGGGCAGCGGGCTCGGCTGGTAATGCATGCCCGCCGCCTTGAGCCAGCGGCGCAGGTGCACGCGCAAGCCGGGCCCGCGCAGCCGCTGGCCACGTTCGGTGACCGGCACCTGCTCGGGGTGCATGAGGTCGAAGGCCAGGTGAGCGGCCGAAGGGTAGCGCTGCGCCGCCTCGGGCTCCAGGCAGCGCAGGATGATTTCCTGCAGCCACTCTGGCACCTGCGGGCGGTGGCGGCGCGGGGGCGCGGGCGTCATCCACAGGCGCTGGCGCAGGCCACCGCGCGTGGTAGGCGCGCCGAAGGGCAGCTCGCCGGTGGCGAGTTCGTACAGCATCACGCCGATGGCGAACAGGTCGCTGCGCAGATCGCCGCGCACGCCCACCACCTGTTCGGGCGCGATCCATGCGGGCGAGCCCACGGCCTCGCGCATTTCCTCGGCCAGCAGATCGGGGTAGTGCGCGTGGCACGACAGGCCGAAGTCCAGCAGCACCGCGCTGCCGTCGGGCCGCAGCAGCACGTTGGCGGGCTTCAGGTCCAGGTGGCACACGTTCTGCTGGTGCAGGCTGTGCGCGGCATGCGCCATGGCCGCACCCAGCCGGGCGACCGTGGCGGGGTCCGGTGCCTCGGGCTGGTCCAGCCAGTGCTGCAGGGTGTGGCCTTCGATGTATTCCATGGCGAGGTACGGCAGCCGCGCCAGGTCGCCGGCAGCCACGAAGCGTGGCACATGGCTGCCGCTGAGCGTGGGCAGGATCTGCAGCTCCACTTCGAAGCTGACGATGTTCTCGGCCCCGTCGCCTGCCGTCATGCGCGGGATTTTCATGGCCATGGGAAAGCCCGGGTCGCGCGCCCTGACTGCAGCGCCCGCTTCCGCCGCCCCGTCCATTTCACCGGCCCGGTCGGCGTACGCCACGCGGTAGATGTGGGCCATGCCGCCCGCGTGCAGGCATTCGTGCACGACGAAGCCATCCACCTCGGTGCCAGGCGCCAGCAGTTTCATGCGGCGCTTCGCGGCGGCGGTGCCATCGCTTCGCTCACCGCCCCAGCTCCAGCCGGTCGGCAAAGAACGCCGGCAGCCCGGCAGCGCGCACGGCAGCGGCGGCGGCGGCGTGGTCGTAGGGCACCCGGTGGAAGGTGACCGTGGCGGCGTGGTCGTCGAACAGCGCGTACATGGCGCGCACGTCGCGGTCGCGCGGCTGGCCTACCGAGCCGGCAATCGCCAGCCACTGGCGGTGCGGCGGCACCGGCACGGGCACGCCGGGCTGCGGCGCAAAGCGCATGAGCTTGGCCGTCGGCGTGAGGAAATACAGCGCCTGCTCGTGTACGTGGCCGCAGAACACGTAGCGGATCGCCGGGTCGAGCTTGCTGGCCGCCGCCATGCTGCGCTCGGCCGCGCCCGCGTCCTGCACGTAGTGCCAATGGCTGGGGTTGTCGGCGCTGGCATGCACCAGCAGCGTGTTCGCGCCCAGCCGCCGCGTGAGCGGCATCGTGGAGAGAAAGGCGCGGTGGTGGGGCGCCAGTTGCGCATGCGTCCACTGCGCGCTCTGGTCGCCCATCTGCGAAGGCGCCTCGGGCGGCTCCAGCGCCGCGACGTCGTGGTTGCCCAGCACGCAGGGCGCGCCCTGCGCCGCCAGTTCCATCGCCTGCTCGATCACGGCCACCGGGTCGCCGCCATAGCCCACCAGGTCGCCCAGCAGCGCGAACTGCTCGGCGCCCTGCGCGCGGGCATGCGCCAGGCAGGCATCGAGGGCATGGCGATTGGCGTGGATGTCGGCGAGCAGGGCGATCTTCATGGCGGACGCGGCGGGTGCGCGGGGCTGGAGTCAAGGGTGCGAAGGGGCATCGGCCCGTGGGGGGCGGGGCCGCCCACGATGATGGCCCCGAATGGTGCCATGGGCGGCGGTGAGTGCGCTGTGCGTGCAAAAAAGGTGCAATCGCCACCGAATGGCCGCTGCACCGCCCCTGCCGTTGCGGGCACGGAATTCATTTTGCTATCTTTTATGTAGCGTTCGAGGCAATGAAATCCTCGGTGCAGCACATGAATGACCAAAAACCAGAAGGCCGTCCAGGGACGGCGATCAATGGGCTCCGCCCCCTATTCGGGCGGCAGCGAGCGGGGATCGGGGCCCCAGAGGCGCTGGCCCAGGTCGAGCGCGGCGATGTCTTCCGGCTCTTCGACGCCGTGGTCCTTCATGCGGTCGAGCAGCGCCTGACTCTCCGCGGGCGCAGCCGTGTGCAGGTAGGCGATGGCGCGGCCGATGAAGGCGAGGCGCTTGCGTTCGATGGAGTCGCTCACCTCCAGCATGTCGGACACGGTCCGGGGGCTGACGGGCTCGGCCTCGTCGTCGTCGCTGTCCGGCGCCATCGCGGCCTGCAGCAGGAAGGGCATTTTGTAGCGCTCCTGCCGATGGGCATGGTGGCGGTCCGGCAGGCTCTCTCCGCGGCGGTTCACCGCGGCCTCGACCTGGCTGGGGGGCTGGGCCTGCTTCCAGCCGTCGAGGCTGCTTTGCTTTTGGGCGTGCTTGAAGAATTCGGCGGGCAGGAAGTGCCTGCCCTCCAGCACCTGCACCGCACCGTGCTGCGCCAGCGGCTGTGCGGTGCGGCCCAGCGCCGTGCGGGGTGGCTGGCCGGGCGATTCCAGGGCCTGCCGGTGCAGTGCGTCCAGGCGCTCTCCCGCCTGTGCGAACTTGGACGCCGCCGAGAGCGAGAACATGCGGCAGCCCGATTCGGAGGTCTGGATGTCCAGCATGAACAGCGCCACCGTGCCGCCTTCGGGCAGCAGCCGCGCCAGCGCCGGCAGCACTTCGCTGGTGTAGCGGGCCTGGTTTTTCTCGTCGAACCGGAGCGGGTCGGTGATGACGATGGACACGGCATCCGCGTGGCGCTGGAGGTCGGCCGCCACGACATGGTCTTCGCCGGGAGTGGGCAGCGTCAGGACGGCACGGGCGCGCTCGCCATCGGGCCGGGGTGCTGCGAACCAGGCCTGGACCGCCGCAGGGCTCTCCAGCAGAGACAGCGGCAGCGCGGGATGGCGTGCGTTTTCGGCCGCTACCAGCGTGGGCAGCATGGCCTGGTCGAAGACCTTGTCCAGTTCCTCCGTGCCCCAGTTGCCGTTCACCAGATCCGTGAAACGCTGGTGCAGATCCTGCAGCAAGGCGATGGCTTCGGACTGAACGGGCGACAGGGCGGCGACCGTGCCGGCCCGGTGCCCGCTCGGCGATGCGGTCATTCCCGCGGAGCGGGGCCGCATGGGCGCCGCTTCCCGGGAAAGGTGCAGCGCTGCGAGCGGGAGGTCCGGCGAGGGGTTCGAGCGCGTTGTGGCGGGGGCAGCCCTCGCCGAAGCGGTTTGTTCGTCCTGGCGGCGTTCGGGGGCCCTGCGGGTGCCGGAGGTGACGGGTAAGACCATTCGCATTCCTGTGGCTTGGCGAATGCAGGAGGGTCGCGCAGGCTGCGCGTCGGTAGGGTGCGGGCCGCGAACGCATGGGGATCGCAGCGAAGCGCCCGGCGCGCAACGGTCTGCGGCTTCACGAAAAAGCCCCCCGGCGCGGGCTGCGCGGCGGGGGGCTTGCGGGCGGACCTGAAGGAAGGTCAGGCCAGCGTGATCGTCACGTCGATGTTGCCGCGGGTGGCGTTGGAGTAGGGGCACACCTGGTGGGCTGCGTCCACCAGTTGCTGCGCCTGGGCGCGGTCCAGGCCGGGCAGGCTCACCGTCAGGCGCGCGGCGATGCCGTAGGCGTTGGGGATCTTGCCCAGGTCGACTTCGGCGTCCACGGCCACGTCTTGCGGCACGGCGATCTTCAGCTGGCCACCGACGGCCTTCAGCGCGCCGATGAAGCAGGCCGAATAGCCGGCGGCGAAGAGCTGCTCGGGGTTGGTGCCCGTGCCGCTGGTGCCGGGGGAGGACAGCTTCACGTCCAGGCGTCCGTCATCGGTGCGCGAGGCGCCGTCGCGGCCGCCGGTGGTGTGGGCGCGGGCGGTGTAGAGGACTTGGTCGAGCGATGGCATGGTGATTCCTTTGCAGTGAATGCCCGCGGCGCGGGCGGTTGAGGACAACGAAACGAAAACGAGAAGAGAAACGACAGCAGAAAACGGCAGGCGGGAGGTGGCTTTCCTAACCCGGCCCGATCCGGTCGCGCAGCTGCTGCAGCTGCCGGGTCAGCGCGGTGAGTTCGGGCAGCGTGCACTGGCTGCTTTGCAGCACGCAGGCGGGAATGGCTTCGGCCCGGTCGCGCAGGGCGCGGCCGGCGGGGGTGACGGTGGTGCGAACACGGCGCTCGTCCTGCGCATCGCGCAGCCGGGCCACCAAGCCCGATGCCTCCAGGCGCTTGAGCAGCGGAGTGAGCGTGCCGGAATCGAGGAACAGGCGCTCGCCCAGTTCGGAGACGGTGACGCCGTCGCGCTCCCAGAGCGCCAGCATCACCACGTATTGCGGATAGGTCAGACCGATGGCGTCCAGCAGCGGCTTGTAGAGCTTGGTCATCGCCAGCGACGCGGAATAGAGCGCGAAGCAGACCTGGTTGTCCAGCTGCAGCACGGCAGGGCTGGGCGTGGAGTCCGGGGTGGCGAGGGCGGTGCGGCGTGGCATGGGCTGGATTGTGGTGGTCAATTAAATTGTGTGCAATTTAATTGTGTATATCCCTGCGCGCGGATGGGGCACCGCCGGGGGAGCCGGGCGCGATTGCACGGATGGGTGTAACCGCGCGATCCCCGAACAGCCTGCGCGCCCCTGCTGGATGGTTTGGAGGGATGAGGCAAAAATATGCCTCCAGCGCAATAAAGACGGCGGTGTATTGCTATTGAATTAATAGCATTCGGCTGCTGGCACAGGCTGCCGTCCGCAGCCGTGCACAGCCTGTACCGCGGGCTATTGCGGGCTG
>Ga0308157_10003519_pt1 | contig 22577 bp, 15 predicted proteins | sample PhyBR1_FD_201035 | JGI IMG/M metagenome (GOLD analysis project Ga0308157, IMG submission 201035) | Phyllosphere microbial communities from UC Gill Tract Community Farm, Albany, California, United States - DLSLB.R1 | ecosystem: Host-associated > Plants > Phyllosphere > Unclassified | place: USA...
TCATCGGCCTTGCGCTTCTGACTCCAGTTCTTCTGTGGTTGCAGCACGCATTGACCTGGCATTGGGTCTTTGTGGTCACCGGCGCCGTGGGCGTCGTCTGGGGCCTGGTCTGGTTTGTCCTCTACCGCAACCCGGTGGATTCCAAGAAGGCCAATGCCGCCGAAGTCCAGTACATCCGCGAGGGCGGGGGATTGGTAGACCTTGGCAGCACTAAGGCCAAGTCGGCAGCACCCAAGCTGAACAAGGCTGACTTCGCGTTGGTTCTGGGGCGGCGAAAGCTGTGGGGCATCTACATCGGCCAGTTCTGTCTGACATCCACGTTGTGGTTCTTCCTGACCTGGTTCCCAACCTATTTGGTGACCTACCGCCACATGGACTACATCAAGACCGGATTCTTGACGTCGCTGCCATTCATCGCGGCCTTGGCCGGTGTGCTGATCAGCGGAGTGCTCTCTGATCTCATGCTGAAGCGCGGCGCCAGCCTTGGCACCTCGCGCAAGCTGCCAATCATCACCGGGCTCTTGCTTTCCATGAGCATGATTGGCGCAATCTTCACGGACAGCACCGCGCTGGTGATCACCTTCATGTCCATTGCCTTCTTCGGCAATGGCCTGGCTTCGATTACCTGGTCCCTGGTGTCCGCGCTGGCTCCATCGCACTTGATTGGCCTAACCGGTGGCATGTTCAACTTCATCGGCAACCTCTCATCGATTGCCACTCCAATAGTGATTGGCTTGCTGGTCTCGGCGACCGACTTCGGTCCGGCCTTCATCTACATGACGGTCATTGCCGCGGTCGGGATCCTTTCCTACGTGTTCTTGGTAGGTAAAGTTCAGCGCGTCGAGGGGTAGTAAGATGGCTTGAACTCAGTTCAAGCCGTACTTGATTGCGGCTACGAGTGCTCGGTATCGAATGTTTGAAATACGAACGATACCGAGCGCTCGTGTATGTAAAGCGCTTTGGTCGATGATCAAGGGTTTGCCCGTTGTTCTGTAGTTGTTGGCATTGATGCGAAACTGTGAAGTTTTTCCACTTAGGTGGAGAGCCCAAACTAGTCGTCGGCTCCAATTACGAGCTAGAAGTACCTATCAAGCTCATCCGTCTCAGTTTTGTAATGAGCCAGGGGAGAGCCTGCAACCCCTAGATCTATAAACTACCGGCCTCAACTAATTATCCTGTCCGAACTTTTCCGCATCGGTAATTTTGTTTTTAATCGGATTACACAAAGTATTGGCATTTTGAGGTTGATCAGGACGTGTAACAGACTAGAACTAAGAATGCTGGTGCTCTTGCCAATGCAGTTCCAACCACTTAAGTGCCGCGGGAGCAACGGTAACCTTGAGGGGTTTGCCCTTAAGTGAAGCATATTCTTGATAAGGCATGAATCGAGAACTGACTTCAATAGTTAGGTCACGCGGGTTCACAGTTATTAGGCCCAAATCAAACAAACGATGGATGTCCCTCCGGACGAGAAGGCCTCCGTGAGGTACGTGCTCACCTATCTTTGCATAGCTGTAAAGGTGGGCAGCTTCAAGCGCCTCAAACGGTGCGGGGCCAGTGAACGCGCAAATCGGACCAAAACTAGCAAGCAGATTTTGACGAAACGAAGTCTGGCCGATCCTAGCGCGAACTTGGACTACCTTGTGCCCGCCGGCGGCAACTGCAATGTCTGTGTCTATTAGCCGAATAGTCTCCGGAGTTGCAGAGTTCAAGATGAGACGTCGTGCCCTCCCCAAATCTAATGGACGTAAACTATGCATCGAATTAGGAGAAAAACAAAGCTGATTCAAGTCTCGCTTTGGAAACTGACCGCTCAAATCAATCCAAGTCTTTGCGTAGGAAGCCGTGTACGAAGTCACATTGATTTTAGCGACGTGCGGCTCATCGAACTTATGCGGGCAAGAACGGCAGTAGAATCTTGGTCTTTTTTGCTTTCGCTCACTGATATTAGATTTAAAACAATTAGGACATTGGTAGCGGTTCTTCGTTGTTGGGTTGCTAGTGATTGACTCGATTGTGGCGCATCCGAGGCTATGTTTCGTATTGCGAATTATAATGAAATCGCCCACGTTTACTGACGAGTGGTTAGGAACAGTGCTGTCCCATCTGTATTCAGAGGATGGGACATCGTCATAGCCGTCGTTGCTACGAAATTGACGTTCATCGCCACTTGCCAAAAAAAGCCACGCTTTCATTAAAATGCCCCTAAATTGGATAAAATTGCCGATAAATTAGATTCTGTAGAAACTTCTAATACAGAGTTATGCGTTTCTAACTATTCACCTACCGTCGAAATTGCGTAAGTGCGGAAAGCGTTTGGTTGAATAATGCTAAATTTACTAGTATCCAGTGATATTTAAATGCTACGTTGCAATCGAACCTTTTTCCAGTAGGGACGTATCGTAGGAATCTGATGAAAACAACTTTCAAACGGCGACAGAACTACAGAAAAGCCAGACTGACCGTGGCCTTATACCCGTCTCATAGCTATTGACCGAAAGTTGATGTAGCCCGAGAGCGACTACGAGCCGCGGATGGCCAAGGCAGTAAATCGATTCTGATTCACCGATGCTTTCAAGGAACAGAATACTCCGTGTGCAAGGTGCAATAACCTGGAGACGAGACGCGGCAAACCATAACGGCCTGTGACTCTGGACAGTCAGGCCTATCATGCCGGGAGCAGAATTAATACGTGAAGCGTCGACATACGACCGCGTTCGGTAGCAAAGATCAGCCTTAGTCTGCGCGGGCGTCAGCTAAGTGAAGGTACTGTGGACCTTTGTCTGTGCTGTCAATTCCGCAATTGGGTAACACTTCTAGTTGCCGGGGCAATGGTAAGCCGAATATCTGCCGTCTAGACGGTCCTTGATCATCCGATACTTTGGTCGAGCGATTCTCATCTTAGTTATCAGGTGAACGACCAATTCCGGGTAGAAAATTGATATAAAGGGTATATTGTCGGCTTACTATTTTTTGCAGCAAGGAGCCCGAAAGAATGGCAACGACTCCATATTGGATGATCACCAGGCCTCAACGAAAGCTGATTAGGGTACCACAAATGGTAGCTGCTTTCGCGAGCGTAGCAGCCGGACAACATTGGAGTTCGAACAAACAGCTTCAAATGGATTTCGAGGACAAGATGGAATTGCTCGGAGTTAAAGAAGCGACAACGCAGAAAACGGAGCGAGATCGAAACAGAGGAGGAAGTGGTGGCCGAACGTACGCCGCCATGCTCAATTCGCTGGGATTGATCTTTTTCCATAAAGATTCACCGGAAGCAGATGAAGAAGTCCATCTGACGCTCGCGGGGCAAGCATTGGTGGATCAGGAAGACGCGTTGCCAATTCTTCGAAAGCAAGTGTTGGCTCACCAGTTCCCCTCAGCCTATTCGACAGCTCCGAGGGTCAATATTGATAGGAAATTTCGACTTCGTCCTTTTGTCTTGCTGCTCAGGCTATTGACTCATGCAGACTTGGGCGGATATCTGAGAGACGAAGAAATTGCCGCGTGTGTTATTGCGTATGGAACCCGGCACACGGCTAAAGCGGCTGAAATCATTGCGCAACGCATCGTGAAGTACAGAGAGAATGGAGTACAGAGCCTGGACCAGGATTTTGCCTTGCTCATGGACCCAACCGGTAAGAAAACTGCAGAACAAATAATTTCCACCACGTTTGACGCTATAGCCAATACTGCAACGAAGTGGCTGCAGTACACGGGCTTTGCATCTGCAATTCCTGGCGACGAGCTTGGTATCGAAAGCCGTCGTGGCGTCACGGTCTTGAATGAGGACTTACGGCAGGAAATAGATGAGGCCATTGAAGAGTGGAGCAAGAAGCCTCTAATCGAGATGTATGAGCCAGACAATGGTGAAGAGTTTAAGATTCACCGTGCACGAGAAGCCTTCCAGCGCACATACGGAGTCAAGTACGGGTCGGTCAAAGATACGCGACAAATAAGCGCGTTGAGACAGTCTAGTGCCGCGGATAGAATGACGTCGATAATTTCAGGCTCTTTGAGGCATTTATATAACACTCAAATAGTTACAGAAGTTTCTGAAGAGATCATCACAGCAGTCACGAATCACTCTGGTGTAGAACGTAGCGTAGTTGAGAAGGTCTTGTCGGTAATAATCAGTACTCCACAGGCTGGACTAGACCAGTTTCTTGACCGCTATAGACAAATGGCATTCGCGGGAACTTCGGAGGCGATTGCGTTCGAAAAAGCAACTGCCTCGATATTTAGGGATGTTTTTGGTTTAGACGCAACGCAAGTTGGACAGGCCGGCAAGGTTCCAGATGTTGAGGTATGGAGCAAGCATTGGCTTGGAATTGTCGATACAAAAGCTTATTCTTCGTACGGATTGGAATCCGATCACCAGTTGAGAATGCAAGTGAACTATATCCCGCAATATGCTTCAGGTAAGCATGACCGCCCACTTAAGTTCTTCATGTATATCTCCGGAGGATTTGCAAATAGTTTTGGTCCAAACCTTAGGAAAATAATTGCTGCAACTGGTCTACCTGGATCCGGGATTTCCGTTGTTCCGTGGTTGGATCTAATTATTGGTTACAAGAAACGACCCACCGACCATGAACGACTTCTCGAATTATGGTCAGTGGGCCGTGAGATTACCAGAACGGATATCGCCGATTTTTTTGAACGTGTAGCGTAACTATACCGTCGAGTCTTCCATTTCCGGGATCAAATTGGTAAGTGAAGGCTCGACGGATTCGTAGGGAGTCCCAGCGAAGGAATCAAGGATAGCCTCAAAAATAACTTTCGCACCGGTGACAGGAACTGCCATGCCAATTTGCTTTCGAACTGATTCTTTGGAGCCAACGAATTCGAAGTCATCTGGGAATGTCTGAAGGCGGGCACGTTCCCTGTTGGTCAGGGCGCGAGGCTGGTCCCAGTGGTAAATGTGAGTTCCTCCACCACCTGAACCCGTTACCGTGTAGGACGGTTTTTCAGGGTGTAAACGACGGTAAATAGAAGACAATTTAGTTTTGGTCTTAATGCGCAAATGCTCAGGCATATTCTCTGTCCACGCGTTTTGGCCTGGTGCGATGTGGTTCAGCCGTTCCACGACTGTTGGTGACTGACGTGTTGCCTCTTGGGCAGATGCGTTGGAAGGAATATTCGCCAACGCAGTCCTGGTAGATACGTCAACATTAGCGAATGGTGCAGGTGAAGGAACCTTAAACTCTACGTTGATATCATTCCGTATACCCACCACGATCATACGGTGGCGTGCTTGCGGAACGCCGTACTGTTCGAATTTGTAGTAATGCGGATAGATTCGGTAGCCAGCTGCGACCATGTCGCCAAAAATTTGTTTCAGGGCTGCACCTCCGTTAGCTCGAATGCCTCCGACATTTTCTGCTAGAAACCATGATGGCTGAAAATCCTCCAGTGCTTTCACCCCGTATGTATACAAGGGGCCGTACTCACCGTCGAAACCTTTTCGTTCGCCGACTTGGCTGAAATCGTTGCATGGGAAGCCGAATGCTAGTCCGTCGATACCACCCACAGACTTGAGGTTCTCATAGTCAAAAGTCCGAATATCACCGTGGAATACGCTAGTGGCTTCTTCATCACCGCAGATGTTTTTCGCGTAAGTTTTGCATGTATCTTCGTCATAGTCGAGCGCCCACTGATGGGCAATCTTGTATCCGGGGCGGGCTGATTGCTTAGCGGCTAATCCGAGTCCCCCAGGACCGGAAAATAATTCTCCCAGCCGGAAGACCACCTCTTGCGCTGCTGAAGAGTTTGGTTTCGACTCACTTGCAGGCGTTGAATGGGTCGATGCTCGTAATGTCACAGTTTCCTCCAAAAGGCTAGTTGCCTTGTTCGAAAGCTAGTTTATCGGTGATGCCGACAATTTGCAGCTGACGCATGCGGTCCAGTAACTGCAGCGAAGACGGGATATCGGTGTCAATGAGGCACAAGCTCGAAGCCACCCAGACCATAGATTATTTCACCTTAGTTGTGTACGACGTAATCGAGCTGTGTAGCCGGCGTTAAGTTATCCGAGGATTTAGGTTTCATTTGGAAAGACGGAAAATCATGACCGCGAGAGTCGTGGCTCGAAAATGCGTCCTTACTTAAGCCTGTGGCTGTTCTGCGACTACCTCGGTGTTCCGAGACTAGTTAATCATTAGCTGAACAGCACCGTGAACTATGAGCGTAGCTGGCAATAGCAAATGGAATGTTCCCATGAAATTGACCACACCGCAGGCTCGCTAGCGCGACATGGCCGATACATGACATGCGCCTGGCGGAGGCAATCAATCATCTTCAACTAACATTTCAGTTCTTAGTGCTGCTGGTCAGCTAGGAAACGAAAGTTCAATTTGGATCTGAAGATAAACCAGGCGATCGATTATCGATCTCGATGTAGCGGAACACTGGTTAATCCCATCGGAACGGTTCAGGCACAGGCGTAGCGCGATAGCAATCTAGTCGCTATCGCGGTCTGCCCTAGAGCCATTGCTTCGTCACCAGCTCCTCAGGATTCCCGTTGGTGTGGTTCAGGGCTTCACTTTGCTGGAGCTCTGTCTAAATATACTCAATGAAAAAGAGTTTCCCTTGGCGGTCTTCAGTGGGCTCGCTTGGTAGGGAAGCGAGCTATAGATGAGATACAAATCGCTAACTTGATGGTTGCGTCGGATCTTGAGTCTTAATCAAATCGTAAATTCGATTGCATCCACCGTGTTTGCCTGAAGCCATCGTGACTAATTTGAGAAAATTTTTTACTAAATGTCACCAATGACTTGAAGGGAGAGGCCCGTATTTGGAAATCAATGCTTATCTATTCCATTCGAATTCACTTCGAAGCTATGTTAAGAGCTACAAATGAAAGGTTTCCTCAGGCGGAAACTTCAAAGTGTCGACCGAATGGTTTAGAGTCAAGTCATGATGATTGCTTTGGTCTGTTTTTGCTTATCGGTATGCAGATTTGAGGCGAATATTTCGTTCACAGGTTGGGTCATAAAAAGGCAAATGTGTCGCAACTTTGAAATGAAAGAATACTAAAAAAGTCTTTGAGAGGTAATGTTGCAGGAACAATCGTTGCCACCTAGCGTCGACTTGCTCGAATCAATGCGCTCCGTTGGATACTCTTTCGAATCATCGATAGCTGATCTGATTGATAACAGTATTACCGCTGGTGCTAGAAACATTGACATCGACATTGAACCGACGGAAGCGAAGCACATTTACGTCATTGACGATGGTGCTGGAATGCTGCCCGATAAGGCGCTAGAGGCATTGAGACTAGCAGGATCAGTTGGGGAGCGATCCAGAGCTGACCTGGGGAGATTTGGGCTCGGGCTGAAAACTGCCTCGTTATCCCAGGCTCGTTGCCTAACGCTAATAACAAAGCGTCATGGAGTTATCACTGGGTTGCGGTGGGACATTGACCATATTCGTGTGACCGGAAACTGGTCTTTGCTGAAGTTGTCGCAAATGGAACTGGAACAAGTTCCGGGAGCCAAAAAGTTGCTAAATCGCGACACTGGAACATTGGTCTCCTGGGAACGTCTTGACTTATTCCTAGGTGATGCGCCTGACCACGGGGCTCACGCTAGGAGCCAGGTTGGTCCTTTGATCGACAGTTTATCTCTTACATTTCATAGATATCTTGCACGCCGCAAAGAGCGAGTCTGGATAACGGTAAATTCTCAACCGATAAGCCCGATCGACCCGTTCTTGAGTTCAAACTCGCATACGCAATCAAAACGTCCAGAGACATTGAACGTAGGCGGGGAAAAAGTCGCGGTTACGGCTCATATCCTCCCTCATGCTTCGGATTTGACGCCCGACGAGAGGCAACGCAATGACCTCGGACCGGGCATGCGAGATGCGCAGGGGTTTTATATCTATCGGAACGAACGGTTGATTTCACACGGACAGTGGTACGGGCTAGCCAGAATGGATGAATTTTCTAAGCAAACCCGGATTCAAGTAGACGTCCCAAATACCATTGATCATCTGTGGCATCTAGATATTAAAAAGTCTAGGGCCGAGCCTCCGGCTTCGTTCAAATCAGACCTCAAGAGAATACTCGGACGTGTGCTTGACCAGGGTAAAAGGGTTTACACATTCAGGGGGAGGAAGGCGGCTCAACAACAGAGTGTGCATCTTTGGGTCAAAGTTCAAGAGCGAGAGGGAATCAGATACGAAGTTAATCGTGACCATCCGCTGGTATCAACTGCAATTGCGCATCTTGGGTCAACGGAAGCCGACGTATTGAACCGACTATTGGATTCACTTGCGAACACGTTTCCCGCACAAGACTTGTTTGTGGAAATGGCGGGAAACGTCAACGTGGTCCGCGCCAAGCAACCTTCCGAGGCTGCTGTGGAACAGTTACGTCAAATACGAGATGGCGGAATTCGAGATCTCGAAGGTAAGAAGATGTCATCGGAGTCAGCAACCAGGTTGCTTGTTCACGTTGAACCGTTCAACGCAATTGAGAACTTGAGCAGTCTAGTGGAGCAGATTTGGTCGGAGGAGAATTATGTTGCTAAGTGAACGACAACTGAGCTTCAAAAGGACATTGAAGCAACAACTTATTGAAGGTAACACAAAAGTTGATTTTGATGAGTTGTCAAGATTTGCGGAACAACTCTCGAATTTTCTCTACAAAGATCTAACTCACGAAGAGATGACGGATGTTGTCGCAGAGATAACGATGGAAGAGGAGATCGTATTTACCGGCGCTGGAACTGTTTATGATCCGGCTACTTTCAAAAAGTGGATTGAGCATAGACGAGATTCAGTTCAACACTCACATTGGAATGCCTACAAGCAGTTACTGATATCTCGTGATTGGGCAAGGCCGGTTATCGATGACATCGAACAACAGGCAGAAGAAGTTGTCGAGCTCATGGGTGACCCCCTGGACAGTTCGGACTTCGCAAGACGTGGCCTGTTGCTTGGCGAGGTTCAGTCGGGCAAGACTGCTACTTACATCGGCATTTTGAACAAGGCAATAGATTATGGCTATCGCCTCATTATCGTCATTGGTGGGCACACTAATGACTTGAGGCGCCAGACTCAGTCGCGTCTGGACTCGGACCTGATCGGCTACGATACTAGCCTGATAGGCGAAAATATTGCCACGTCTGCGACGAAACCTATCGGTGTTGCAGAGTTTGATGCATCAATTCGGTCAAATGTGCTTACGACAATTGAGGGTGATTTCAGTAAGGGCAAGACTCGGTCAGGGCTGAACTGGATTCAGGATACCTTGCCAACGGTCTTGGTGATCAAGAAGAACGCAACTGTCATAAAAAATGTGACTACTTATATAAAGCAGCAGGCTAATGGTGGACGACTTGATATGCCACTAGTTCTAATCGATGACGAGGCTGACTGGGGAACGCCAAATACTGGTAGCGACACTGACCCCACTCGGGTAAATGCGGAAATTCGTCGTTTGCTGGATACATCGAGAAGAAGTTCCTATTTGGGTATTACAGCTACCCCATTCGCAAACATTTTCATCGACCATGTGGCTGAGAATGAGGACTTAGGGCAGGACCTATTTCCAGCTGATTACATCAGGGTCATGAGCAGTCCAAGTAACTATTATGGAATCCAACACTATTTCTCGGATGAAAGTCCGGCGATTAGGTGTGACGTGGATGATTGTATTCGCTTACTTCCTATTAAGCATAAAAAAACTCATGCACTAAAGGAAATTCCTGCAAGCCTCAAGAGCGCAATCATCGCGTTTCACTTGGGAGCAGCGGTGAGGCTGAAGCGAAATGAGGGCAAGGTACGCTCTGCATCAATGCTAGTTAACATGTCTCGGTTTAACGATGTCCAATCAAAAATAGAGGGTTTGATAATTGAATTCTCTTCGGAAATTCGAGACGTAATTCTGGCAGAATCCCTTAGGGGTGACGTTTCTAGTAATAGTGATCTTCTTTCGGATATTAAAGGGGTATGGAAGGCTGAATTTGAAGCAAATGGCCTTCATGAGACCTGGCGCGAAATCGCCCCATGGCTAGGCTCAGTGGTCCGTATTCTCCGCGTGGAACTAGTTAACCGAGAGACTTCGGGCGCGAGAAATCGTCGCCGCAGACTTTTGACACCAGAACAGCGCCGCGCTGAAGACAATCGACCAACAATATACGTAGGTGGGGACGTACTGGCCCGCGGCCTGACTCTTGAAGGCCTTCAGGTCAGCTATTTCGTACGAGAACCGCGGACCATGGACACGCTCATGCAAATGGGACGCTGGTTTGGTTATCGCCCGGGGTATGAAGATTTGGTACGTATATGGATGCCTTCTTCGACAAAAGCAGATTTCGCATGGTCCTCTGATGTAACTAGAGAGCTCCGTGAGCTCTTATTGCTCATGAGAGCTAAAGAGCTCACGCCTCGCGACTTCGGACTACGACTTCGTGCGCACCCTGGTGGTTTTGACGTTGTGGCTGGTAGGAAGAGACAAAGCGCGACTTTGGCTCAAGGGGAAGTCCTCATTCACGGCAATAGTTTTGAATCCTATTATTTGGATTCACGAAATGCCGTCCGCCAGGAGAACTTTGTCGCGGCCTCTGAGCTGCTTATGTCTGCCAAGCGATTAGCATGCGAAGAATTGACAGTTACCGGGTACAGAGCGTGGCGAGGTCTTCCTCTGTCACTGGTCGAGGAGTTCTTTACGAAATTCCGAGGTGACAAACGGGATCCGTTTTTTGGGTTTGCAACCGGGGAATCCGTTCCACAGATAGTACCTTATTTGGGGGATTCTGTAGGTGCGGAAAAGTGGGACGTAGTTCTCGTCAAAGGTTCAGCCGAAGACGTTGAAATTGCCGGGATGAAGGTTCGCAGTAGTTTGAGAAATGCCATTCGTCAGGTTGATCAAACTCTGGAACTTGGAAATCGACGAGTCGCTACTGCATCGAACCTTGCCGGCTCGCTTTCGCCGGAGACTCGCGCGGTGGTTGACGCGAACCTTGGCGAGGATAGAAAAATAACCGAGTCACTTGTCCTTGAAAGCATCGCGAATCCAATGATCTTGTTGTATATGTTGACAACGGGCCAGGACAAAAGCAGTGGCGAGATGCCCGCAGTAAGAGTCTCTGCATCAGATCCGCTCGTTGCAGTCGTGTTGGCCTTTCCGGCCCTTGACGTCGAAGAAGCGGCCAAACGTCTTCGGGACAAGCGTGTCCAGAAGTTTTGGGTGAACACTGTCTGGCTTCGCAGCATGCGAGGTTATTTGGACGATGGCGACGATATCGAGGACGGTGACGATCAATGACGGACCGCACGCTACGAGAGGCATTTGCCTCAGCATTGAGAGGCGCCAATGGCAGAGTAGTTCAACTGCCGCACCCTAAAATCGTGTTTCTAGCCCAGAATCTTGATGGACGAGCCGCGCTTCTCGCGAAAGTTGAAATCGGCCCAGACGAACAAATCTCTGACGGTAAAGGATTTACTGTTACCACTAGCCGTAGTAGCTCAGGAAGTTTTGTTCGTTTGTCTGCGAATGAAGCGGGAACGAGTCTTCTCTTCTTGAAATTAGTTGAATATGTTATGGAGAGGACGGAACAGGCTCATTCTTCGACAGAAGCCGTCAAACGGCTGGTGGCTGCAATTGATGAATTCAGAAGGTTCTTTCAAAGAAAACCTGGCCGATTGCGTGAGGAACAAATTCGTGGTCTGGTAGCCGAACTCACTTTCATTGCGCATCTTTTAGAAGTGCACAGCGAACAAGCTCGTGACATTTTCTATTCATGGGGAGGTCCCTTCGATGCACTGCATGATTTCACTTTTTCAGATGGTCGGGCAGTTGAAGTCAAATCAGCACATAGACCTGCATCGGAAATTCGTGTGTCATCAAATGACCAACTGACCACTACGGAAGACGGGCTTGACCTAATCGTGTTGCCGCTGGAAAAGGTTTCGGCAATTTCGGTTGCAGATGTTTCCTTCGTGGAACTTGTAAAGCGCGTTGGCTCAGCAGCGATGAGTAGTGGGGCTACTGTGGCCGAGCTCTGGGAGAATGCGCTTGTCGCCCTGGGGCTAGACATTGACGATGAGTATTACGATCAGTGGAAGTTTATTTACGGAGACTGGCTGCGATTCGACGTCAATACCAGTTTTCCGAAAATTGACAATAAGCATATCCCGCAGGGCATCGTAAAAATTTCCTATGGCTTGCGCATTGAAGACTTGAAGGAGTTCCAGATGGAATTTTCAGAGATAGAGGTGCCATTGTGAGCGATCAACATCTAGCTGAACTACGCAATGAGATACAGCTCGAGTCTGCTGGATCGACCAACTTCGAGGTTGAAGCTTTTGCGAGAGTATATGCAAAGCGCTTAGAGGAATCAGATCAAGCATTCGATCTGCAGGTGGAGGCACTTCAATGTAGGGGGCCTCGGGGTAAACGACTAGAACTACTTGGCTATGCAGAAGACGGTGCAGATGACTCTCTAACATTGTTGTCCGGGCGTTATTTCGGAGCGGATGAAACACTAACGCTTACTGATGCGAAAGACATGCTCGGACGGGCCACAGGCTTCATTGAGCATTCGGTGACTGGGTGGCTGGGCGACAACCTAGAGATCTCGTCTCGGGAAGCCGAATATGCTGGGTACTTTAGAGAAAAGTTTGATAAGTCGAACTATTCGCGAATTAGGGTACTGCTCATAACTGACGGAGTAATGAGCTCCCGCATTAAGACGATTGACAGTATATCGATTGCGGGCATTAAGACGACTTTTGAGATCTGGGATCAACGCAGAATTCTCGAAGTAGCTCACCCAGAGACCAGAAGCGAAGATATCCAGATCGACTTTACAGAGTGGATGCCGAATGGACTGCCGTGCTTGGTTGCTGCAGAAACCGATTCGTCGTTGCCAAGTTATCTAGCCGTACTGCCTGCGAAGGTTTTGTCAGATATTTTTGATAGCCATGGAAGTCTTCTTCTGGAGTCAAACGTCAGGACTTTCCTGAGTGCGCGGGGTTCCGTGAATCAGGGTATGCAGAACACACTGAAGAACGAACCGGATCGTTTTCTTGCATATAACAATGGTCTTACTGCTACAGCAGTGGACATTGAAATTAATGACCAAGGCTCCGGCACGTACATTAGATCGATCATAGGTTGGCAGATCGTTAATGGCGGCCAAACGACGGCTTCCATCGCGCATTATCTCCGGTCGGGCAAAGACCGAAGCGTGGAAGGAGTTTCCGTGCAGATGAAGCTCGTCGTTGTGGACCCATCGCAGGCATCTGAGATCGTTCATTCTGTTGCAAAGTTCGCTAACAGTCAAAACCGGATCAGTGGAGCTGACTTGTTCTCTACGCATGATTTCCACATTCGGATGGAGAAGCTGAGCCGGCGGTTACGTGCTCCGGCCAAGGAGGGCCGCCAGTACCACAGCGGATGGTTCTATGAGCGTGCTCGTGGGCAATGGGAAAATGATCGTAATGCATGCGGAACGGTTGCAGAACAGCGAAAATTTGAACTGGAATATCCGAAGTCTCAGCGAATAACCAAGACAGACTGGGCCAAGTACGCTTATTGTTGGGGAAAGAAGCCGCACCTTGTTAGTAAGGGTGCCCAAAGCGTGTTTGCGGAGTATGCCGTAGCTGTTGACAAATTATGGGAAGCTAATGATTCGCAGTTTGGGGAAGGATATTTCCGTTCAAATATTGCGAAGGCGATCATGTATGAAGAATTGCGTGCAGCTGTACTCAAACAGGAATGGTATAAATCCTCGCCTGGGTTCTTAGCTAATATTGTCGCTTACGCCATTTCGCGTTTTGCGGCCGAACTAGACAAGAATTTCTCCGGTTACAAATTCAACTTTGAGCGCGCCTGGCAAGACCAGTCGATGGGCGCGACCACTCTTAGAGAACTAATCACGTTAGCCCGAGCAGCGCAGCTTCACTTAACTGATTCGAACCGACCGCAGGCGAACGTAACCCAGTGGGCAAAGCAACAAGCTTGTTGGGAGAAGTTCCTTAATCTAGATCTTCGGCTGCACGAATCGATAAAAACGGACCTGATTGGGAGAGAAGAAGCAATTTCGTCAGAGAAGGAAGATCGGCGACAGCGCGAGATGGATTCGGAATTCGAAGCAATCGAATTAATCATGGGGGTTCGAATGGACGTCTGGTCAGCGGTAATTCAGCACGGTAGCGTGTCACCAACAGAAGCTGATCTGGTGCGAATCTATGGAGTGCGGAAAGGGGCAACACCGAGCCCCAAACAAGCCGCAGTACTGGTTAGGCTTTTGAATCGCATGGTAGATAAAGGTGTGATTAGTAGTTCTTCGCTTTGAACTGTTTTCAATTCAATTCATTAGGCAGCTCAGGGACTGCAATGCAAGTAAGCGGCTCGCGTTGCAGTTCCTTCAATTGATGCTCTGCGCGGGTACGGGTGAGATCGATCGATCGATGGTGACTCACGCTGTCTGACGCTTCGGAGACCGCCGTTTGTCGATATCGCGCCATGCGTTGGCGGTTAGGTTGGGGAGGCGTTCGGAATTGATATATAGAAGTTGGCCCGTGCCCGGGACGTAGACTCTATGCGGGGAGGGCTAGGTAGTTGGCCGCAGAGAGCGCTAAGTTTTCCCGCATATCTCCTTTGATTTTGTATGCCTGGATTGATTTTTGTTTGCCTTGCTCGAATCTTAAGTAGTCATAGATTCTATGAAGTTCGTAGTTGGAGCGATTCTTCTCAGAAGTACGGATTTCATTTTCAGTAATGTGGAACGGTGTTAATGCTGAATATCTTGAAGTCTTAACCTCGATTAATCTTAAATTGCCGTTTTTGTCGTACGAACGTATGTCATATCCCAATCCATCACCTTGAGTTTTTGAAACATGTTCGACTTTGGTTGATAATTCTTTATACCCAAGATCGAATAGGGTTCTCCGTTCATTTTCTAGGATCAGCAATTCGCCGGCCAATCCCAACTCTGAATTTCGAGCTTCTAGTCCTGCATAGTCTCGTTTTGCGGCCAAAACATTCGTGTTTCGGTTCTCTAGCAATGGGCCTAAATGGACATGGGGATTCGCGTGAAAATCAATTGACACGGGCGAATTTAGGGATGAAGCTACGCCGGCTTGCGCGCTAAGTAAAAAGTCAGAATCGTCTACGCTGCTGATATATTCAGCGACTGCAATTTCCAGATCTCCCTGATAGTTTGACATCGGCTTCAGTCCCTTAAGGTACGGCCATCCAAGTTTGACCAATACGGCTGATATGTTGCTCATTTTCATTGAAACCGAGGGAGCTGTTCGATTGATTATCGCCGCTACTTCTCGGTATTTCGCATTTTTGTTGAACTTTATTCCGGCCATGTCCATGCGGAACATCTGAAAGTAGGCTTCTACTGCGCGCATTATCTCGTCATGATGCCAGTTGGCGCGACTACCTCTGTTGGCCACTATTCCTCCGTGCAAAATTTATCGGCGATCATAAGAATTGTTTCATTTAGAGGACGAAATGAAAATATCCGGATAGAAATTATTGAGTGTTCCGGACGTAGCAGGTTGCGATTTTCATCTGACGCGAGCCGTTCAGTTTGCTACCAGGTAGGATGTGGAATGTGGCTTGTATTTGAAAGATGGAAAAATGCTATATCCTACGACCTACTGCGCCACCCGGGAATTTTTTGGTCAAGCGAATCTTGACGCCAAGGTAAGAGTGTTCCCGACGTTCTTCTTTGATGCTGGTTGTGTAGCCATGTACCTAGGGTCTTCTCATAGGCCGTAGCCGCCGTGCGGTATCTAGGCAGAGCGCCGGTTTGTTGAGTGAAAGCGCAAACTTGAGCGAACTTAGATCTCCATAAATCGTCTAGCTCCCGTTGCCGTGGGTTCTCTTGCCACCCATGGATCGGTTCCAAAAATGAGATCTTTTCTGGCGGTAATCGATGCGCATTGATAAGTTTTCGTTGTTCGGCTAGCCACTGATGCAATACAAGTTCGGATCTGGGGCCAGTTGTGCGTGGCAACCTACCATTTACGGACAGGAATTCAATGAGATCGCGCAGTTTTTGATACCAATTATTCGAAATATGTCCCACGCGACGTTGAGCGAGAGCTACTTCGTGAATGGCCTTAAAGTTAGGTTCAAAGTCGAGGCGGCGTTTCAAGTGATAATGAATACTAGCAACGGGGCGCTCATAGAGCTCCGCGATTTCTCGAGCGGTGAAGCCGTCAAGGTAAAGTTGGTCCCAGCCCGGGTGTCTAGATATGCTCCAGCTAGCCATAACAGTAGGCTATAACACCAATCATTCACAGGGTGTCGGCTAAACGGTCAGCTGATTAAGCGATCGAGTTTTCAGTGCTTCATCAAGCTTTCGGCACAGCGCAGTGTAGCTCATATCGAAGTAGGCGAGAATGGTTCACTGGTTCCTGACACGTTCATCTTGGAATTTCAATGGCCCAGGGCTAAACGTGATGGAGGCGCTGGCGAAGTCGATTGGAGAAATAGTATGCCGTATGTAAATTTGCTAATCGACTGTGACACCGGCATCGACGATGCCTTGGCTCTGGCGTACCTATGCGCTCTCGATCACGTGCAGATCGAGGCGGTTACCAGCACGCCAGGTAACGTCGATGTCGAGCAAGTCGCGGCGAATAACCGTGCTCTGCTCAAGCTCTGCGGAAAGCCGGACGTTCCGGTGCTCATCGGTGCCCGTGAACCGCTAGAAATTCCGTTGGTAACTACTCCTGAAACCCATGGTCCTCAGGGCGTCGGCTACGCAACGCTTCCCGGTCTTAGCGCGTACTCTACGGCGAGCATTAACGCCGTTGATTATTGGATCGAAGCGGCCCGCGCCAACCCCGGTGAGCTTACTGTTCTTTTGACCGCGCCACTAACCAACTTCGCGCTAGCACTTCGCCGCGAGCCAAAGCTACCCTGGCTGCTGCGCAAAGTCGTCATCATGGGCGGTGCCTTCTACTACCAAGGCAACACCACCCCAACGGCAGAGTGGAACACTCATGTGGATCCGCACGCCGCCAAGGAAGTATTTGCTGCCTATACCGCCGCTGCTGAACAAGGCATTGAATCCGAGAAGCTCCCCATTGTCTGCTCGCTGGACACCACCGAACGCTTCGAAATGCAGCCGGAGTTCCTGACGATACTGGCTGAAGAAGCAGGATGCGAGGAACCAGAATTGGTTCTAGCCAGCGACGCCGAAGGCACGTTCAGCAATGCGTCCAACACGCTGGTGCGCTATCTTTCTGATGCCTTGCGGTTCTACTTTGAATTCCACCGGCACTACGACCAGGGCTACATCGCTCATGTCCACGACTACTTCGCGGCCGGCGTCGCAGCGGGAACCCTGGAATATGAAACTCGTCCCGCCACTATCGACGTCGAGACAGAATCACAATTACTGTTTGGAACAACCGTGGCGGATTTCAGGGGACTCTGGGGCAAACCGGCAAATGCCCATGTGGTCTCCCGAAACGATCCAAAAGCAGGCTTTGAAGAACTGGTTAAACGCCTCGGTGTGCTGGCCCGAAAACTAGACAAGGATTCCTAGGCGCCAAGACGAGTGAGCTAGAATCGTCTACCGGGTCGAGGTGACATAGACCCGCAACTCGCGCGCGCCAGCCAGCTCCTTGGTGCGCAGTCATTCTCGTACCCCAGGACTGATTCATCATGTCATCAAATCTTCTTTTGTCCGACGAATCTTCGTCGCAAACTCTACGCCGCCGGCTCTTGGCCATCGCAGGAACCGTTATCCTCGTGGCAACGTACCTGACCTTGATCATCACCCAGCCCATGGGAATCGTCGAGGGGCTGGGACAGGGCGTTGCCCTCGGTACCTTTGCGGCTTACCTTGCCGCCGCCGTTCTTCTGTTGCTGGCTGTTTTGCCTGATCTTCCTGTCTCTACCTTGACTTTGATTCCAGTAGCACTGGCATTGAACATCATTCTTGGACAGTTTGTCGGCTCGGTAATGATTCCTCTCTACATCGACTCCATCGGTACGGTCATTGTCGGCTTCCTGGCAGGACGCCGTGCCGGTGCTGCCACCGGTGTGCTGAGCACCTTGGTTTGGTCGCTGTTCGCACCCACCGTTCTGCCTTTCGCAGCCGGTGCCGCACTTGTCGGTTTCCTTGCGGGAACCGCTGCGCGTTTCGGTGCACTGCGTCGCATCTACTTGGCGCCAGTTGCTGGTCTTGTTGCCGGTGTTCTCGTTGGCGTGGTTTCCTCCCCGGTAGCGACCTTCGTTTACGGTGGCACCTCGGGAGTGGGTACCGGCGCATTGGTTGCCGCCTTTAGCTCCATGGGTGACTCGCTGCTCTCTGCTGTCACCAAGCAGGCCCTGATTTCAGATCCAGGGGATAAGGCAGTGGTCTTCCTGGTCGCAGCCCTTCTGGTGTACGCGTTGCCAAAGCGGTTGAGCGGCAGCTTCGCCTTTGTCCGTCGCTACCGGGTCTTGGGAAAGCGCGTCAGCAAGTAAGCGACAACCATGCCCCGCACCGTCAAACTTCACCCATTCACCATTCTGGCTATTGCGGTAGCAGTTATCACCATGACGACTGCTGCCAGCCTATGGTGGTTGAGCTGCGCCGTCATGGCACTGTGCCTGCTCATCGCGGGATGGGCGGGGCACCTGAAAAAGTTGGCAATTCTTAGCGGTGCCATGCTGCTGCCAACATTCCTTTCCTTGCTGTTGATTCATGGGCTGATCTCCCGGGACCAGTCTCCTGCCATTGCGCAGTGGGGCCCGCTGCGAGTGACCATCCATGGTCTGGAAGTGGCGTTGTCGCTGGGTTTGCGGACGGCAGTTCTTGTCGTTGTTGGTTTGCTCTGTGGATTGCTCCTCGACAAGCACCAGCTGGTGGCTGCCATTGATCTCTCGCCAGTTCCGCCGCAGCTGGGATATTTGTTGGCGGCGACATTGTTTTTGCTGCCGCAGATGACCGAGAAGCAACGCCAGATTGGCGAAGCGCAAACCCTGCGCAATATGGGCACCGGAACTGGGCTGACAGGATGGTTCCAGCGCATGCGCCTGCGTGCGGTGCCGCTGGTTCTGGCGTCGATGCAGGATGCTCAAGATCGTGCCGTTCACCTTTCGGCGCGAGGTTTCCCCGCCACGGGACCTAGAACCCGTTTGCGAACGGTACCTGACTCTTCGGTACAGCGTGGCATCCGGTGGGTTGCCTTGGTCTGCGCAGTGCTTGGACCGGTGCTGATCCTTGCGCTAGCAGGATTTGGGAGCAAGTAGTCATGCGCCGAAAACTCACTCATCAATCGACTGCGGTACTTGGATTGAACCTTCGCAGTTTCGCCTATCTCGATGGGCCGGACGCAATCCTGCGGGACATGCAGCTGGATGTGCATCCAGGTTCCCTCACTGTAATTTCGGGGCACTCGGGCTCCGGTAAATCAACGCTGGGCGCAGTACTTGCTGGCCTGCTGCCACGCCACGGCATGGACCAACTTGTCGGAACCGTCAAGGTGGACGGGACCGAGATTGAATTTTCCCATTCTTCGACTCCACGCGTTGATGTCGCTCAGTGGGCCAAACATGTAGGCCTATTGCCTCAAGATGCTGGGCATTATCTATCCGGCATTCGAGGGACGGTCGCAGAGGAGCTGGCGTTCTCGCTGGAAAACGCAGGCGTTCCGAGAGAGCAAATGCATCGTCAAGTCACCCAGCTTGCCCAGAGGCTTCGTCTAGAACACTTGCTGGAGCGAAATCCGCAGCAACTATCCGGCGGGCAAGAGCGGCTGGTCGCTTTGGCTGCGCTGGCTATTAGCGAGCCTGAAGTCCTTGTCTTAGACGAGCCATTGGCCGGCCTGGACCGGCAGGCCACTGAGCTTGTTTCAGAGATGATCAACATGCTTCGCGCGAATGGAACGGCTCTCGTGGTGCTGGCCGACTCAATGCAACGCTGGGCCCATGAGACAGATGAGCTCTGGGAGTTGGACCGAGGGACTCTGCAACGGATTTCATCCGAGAAGCTACAACGTGAGCCTGAGAGCGCAGCGACGCACCGCCAGCCAATACCTGCGGACTCACGGGTATTACTGAATGTGGACTCTGCGCAATTGGCTTATCCTAGTTCCACTGAACCCATAGCACAAGATTTGAATCTTCAAGTCCGGTCTGGAGAATGTCTCGGCCTGGCGGGCGCCAACGGCTCAGGGAAGACGACCCTGCTCAAAGCCATTGCTGGTTTGCTGGCGCCCTCGGCAGGAACGCTGGGGACTTTCGGACAGACGGGGATGCTGCTTCAAAATTCTTCTGATCAGCTTTTTGAACGCACGGTTTTTCGAGAAGTGTCGTTTGGAATTCCAAAGAAATGCGCAACACGAAAACGCGTCACCGACGTGCTCGCACAACTAGGCCTTGAGTCCTTTGCGCAAACCCACCCCTATGAGTTGCCCGCTTCCGCGCGCAGGCTGGTGGCCTTGGCAACCGTGATGATCCACGAGCCACAGATCCTGTTGCTGGACGAGCCCACCGAAGCCCTGGATGAAGCCGGAGAATCCAAGCTCCGAGAAACCATCGCAGCGGTCTTGGAACGCGGGGGAGCGGTTATTCTCTCTACCCATGATGAGCGATTCATGGAAAGAGTTGCCCACCGGGTGCACCTGATGAAGTAATGGTGACGAAGGAGACAGGGGTTTGATTGACACGTCATCGACTTTCGGGATGGATCGGAGTAGCGTCCAAGGTATGAGGCCAACGGAAATCCCGTGACCATCTCGAAACAGAAAGTGAGTGCATCATGGCTCAGTATGATGTGGCAGATCGTTCGGCAGTCGTTACCGGTGCCGGATCAGGTATCGGGCAAGCAATTGCAATTCTCCTGGCCGCCAACGGAACCAAAGTCGTCGTCCAGGACCTGAACGCTGAAGCCGCGCAGGGCACCGTGGACACCATCAAAGCCGCCGGCGGAGAAGCCGTTGCAGTCGCTGGAGACGCAAGCTCCTCCGAGGTCATTGACGAAACCATCAAGGCGGCCAACGCCATGGCCCCGCTGAAGATCGGTGTCAACAACGCAGGCATCGGCGGGCGCGCTGCCAAGGTCGGCGAGCTCACCGATGAGGACTGGGACAAGGTCATCTCCGTGAACCTGAATGCCGTCTTCCGCGGAACCCGTGCCCAGGCCAACGCCATGAGCCAGAACGGTGGCGGTTCCATCGTGAACATGGCCTCCATCCTCGGCTCCGTGGGCTTCGCCGGCAGCTCCGCCTACGTGTCCACCAAGCACGCCGTGGTGGGCCTGAGCAAGACCGCCGCAGTTGAATACGCCACCGACGGGGTGCGCGTGAACAGCGTGGCTCCCGGATTCATCGAGACCCCGCTGCTGAAGCAGATGCCCAAAGACGCCTTTGACGCCCTGGTTTCCAAGCACCCCATTGCCCGCTTGGGCCAGCCAGAGGAAGTCGCTGCGCTCGTAGCCTTCCTGGCCAGCGACGCCGCATCCTTCGTCACCGGCAGCTACCACCTGGTTGACGGCGGCTACACCGCAATCTAGCGCAACCGCCTGTCGTGGATGCGGTGCATGCTAGCTCCGCATCCACGGATTCGGGCGTTGAGTGCCGTTAGCCAACTCATATTCTCCGCTGCAGTGGAATAAGTTGTTTGCGACGGTAGTTACGCAATGCAACTACAATTTCCACTTCAGGAGTCCAACCCCATGGATCTTTTTTCCCCAGTAGCCCTCGGCGACCTCAAACTCTCCAACCGCGTGGTCATGGCGCCATTGACCCGTTCACGCTCTGGCAAGGACGGCGTTCCCAATGCTGACGTCGTCGAATACTACCGCCAGCGTGCTTCCCTCGGCCTGATTGTCAGCGAAGGAACCTACCCGAGCTTTGCCGGCCAGGGCTTCGTCCGCCAGCCAGGCCTGGTCACCGAAGAACAGATTGCCGGATGGAAGAAAGTCACCGACGCAGTGCACGCCGAAGGCGGACTCATCGTCGCCCAGGTCATGCACGCAGGACGCGTCACCCACCCGGACACCACCGGGGCTGAGTACGTGGAGGCGCCAAGCGCCATCGCCGTTGAGGGCGAGTCCCGCACCTACACCGGCAAGCATGCTTACCCGGTTCCCCACGCGCTGGGCACCGAAGAACTTCCAAGGATCATCGAAGAGTTCGTGGCTGCTTCGCGCAACGCTATTGCCGCAGGCTTTGACGGCGTAGAACTGCACGGCGCCAACGGCTACCTGCTGCATGAATTCTTGGCACCATCGGCCAACACCCGCACCGACAATTACGGTGGTTCCCCTGAAAACCGCGCACGCTTTGTCATCGAGGTAGCTACCGCGGTGGCCCACGCCATTGGCGCTGGCAAGACCGCACTGCGCATTTCGCCGGAGCACAATGTCCAGGGCGCCGTGGAAAACGATCGCGCGGATGTATTGGCTACCTACACCGCGCTGCTGGAAGGCATCGCCCCACTGGGTCTGGCCAATTTGAGCATCCTGCACCATGAACCATCCGGTGAGCTGGTTCAGTCGCTGCGCAAGACCTTCGGCGGACCGGTGCTGCTCAACACTGGCTTCGCAGAAATCACCACTTATGAAGAAGCCGCGCGCGTGGCCGCCGAAGGCTGGGGCGACGCC
>Ga0308157_10003521_pt1 | contig 22562 bp, 16 predicted proteins | sample PhyBR1_FD_201035 | JGI IMG/M metagenome (GOLD analysis project Ga0308157, IMG submission 201035) | Phyllosphere microbial communities from UC Gill Tract Community Farm, Albany, California, United States - DLSLB.R1 | ecosystem: Host-associated > Plants > Phyllosphere > Unclassified | place: USA...
TACAAAGAAATTGGCGCCGGCGCTAGCCGGCCTGGAGGGTATGGCGGAGCAGGTTGCGGTCGATCTTGCCGTTCGGGTTGCGCGGCAGTGCTTCGGTGCGCAGCACGATCTGCGCCGGCACCATGTAGGCCGGCAGCCGGCGCTTGCATTCGGCCAGCAAGGCGGCGCGGTCGACCAGACCGGGATCGGCCACGGCCACGGCCACGATGGCCTGGCCCAGCGTGGCGTCGTCGATGCCGAAGACCGCGACTTCGCTGACCAGGCCGCTGGCGTGCAGTACGCTCTCGACCTCGGTCGGACTGATGCGATAACCGGAAACCTTGATCATCTCGTCGCTGCGGCCGACGAAGTACAAAAAGCCGTCGGCGTCGCGGCGCACGGTGTCGCCCGACCACACCGCCATTTCAGGCAGCGGCAATGCGGGATCCTGGCCAGGCGCCGGGCGAAAGCGCAGCGCCGTGCGCGCCGCATCGTTCCAGTAACCGAGCGCCACCAGCGCGCCACGGTGCACCAGCTCGCCCGGTTCGTCGGCATCGCACAGCGTGCCGTCGGGCCGCACCACGAGCACCTCGGCATTCGGGATCGCGCGCCCGATCGAGCCGGGCCGGCGCGCTACCTCGGCCGGTGGCAGATAGGTCGAGCGGAATGCTTCGGTCAGGCCGTACATCAGGAAGATCGCGGTGTGCGGCAGTGCCTGCTGCAAGGCCTCGACGGTCACGACCGGCATTGCGCCGCCGGAATTGGTGATGAAGCGCAGCGAGGTATCGGCCGGCCAGGCCAGGCGCGCCAGCGCGATCCACAGCGGCGGCACCGAGGCCAGGCCGGTGATGCGGTGCTCGCGCACGGCAGCGACAATGTCATTCGGGAACAGGTAATTCATCAGCACCACCGACGCCCCGCGCAGGAAGGCGGTGGTGAGCTGGCTCAGGCCATAGTCAAAACTGAGCGGCAGCACCGCTAGCAGGCGATCCGCGGCCGTCATGCCCAGATAGCCGGCGACGCTGGCGGCGCCGGCGACCATGTTCCGGTGCGACAGCACCACGCCCTTGGGCGCACCAGTGCTGCCCGAGGTGTACAGGATCGCAGCCATGTCGGTATCGATGCGCCGATGCGGGCGGGTGGCCACAGGCGGCGCCTCCAGCGTGGACCATGGCAGCACGTGCAGGCCGGGTACGGTGGCGGCCGGCGCACCCGGAGTCAGCAGGATCGCCTGCAGATCCGGACATGCGTCCAGCACTGGCGCGAGCTGCGCCAGGCGCTCGGGCGTCGTCACCAAAAGGCGCACGCTGCAATCGGCCAGGATATACGCCACCTGATCGGGCTTGAGCAGCGGATTGACCGGCACGAACACACAGCCGGCGGCGGACGCGCCAAACATCGCGGCCACGTTCTCGATGCGCTTTTCCATGTACACGGCCACGCGCTCACCCGCCTGCAAGCCGCGCCCCAGCAACAGGGCGGCCAGCGCCGTCACCTGATCGGCCAACGCGCGGTAGCTGCAGCGCGCCGTGCCATAGACCAGGGCCTCGGCGTCGGGCGTGCGTGTTGCGCTGTAAAAAATGCTGTCGTGGATCAGGTGATTCATCGCGTTCCGGGCCCGTGCCCGCTAAGGAATGGATGTGACATGACGCCGCTGGCGACACCCGTCATCTTACCAGTTCATGCCCCGGACGTTGCAGAAAGCTGACCGCCTGGCAGGCTCGGACGCCATGGTATATTTCGATGATGCCAAGTATAGCCACCAGTGCCGCCGTTCGCCGTCGCATCCCTTCCGTACCGATCTTGTCGCTGGCCACATTCCGGGGCCAGCGACGGGCGCACCTGCCTTCTCTGCTCGACCTGAACGGCGCGCTCCTGGTCACCAGCGGACGCGTCGCCATCGGCATGGCGCTGCGCGCGCTGGGTATCAAACCGGGCGACACGGTGCTGGTGCCGGCGTATCACAGCCTGTCGATGATTCCGCCGGTACACTGGTGCGGCGCGCAAGTGGTGTTTTATCGCATCCATCCCGATACCAGTCCCGACCTGGCCGATATCGCCACCAAACTTGGCGCCGGCGTCAAGGCCGTCATGGCCACCCATTTCTTCGGTTTTCCCCAGGACCTGCGCGGCCTGCGCGCCTTGTGCGATGCACATGGCGCCGGCCTGCTGGAAGACTGCGCGCACTGCTTTTTCGGCGAACGCGATGGCGTTGCCGTGGGTACCAGCGGCGATTACGCCATCGGCAGCAGCATGAAGTTCTTTCCGATCTACGAAGGGGGTTGCCTGGTCTCGCAGCGTCACCGCTTGAACGACGTACTGCACGCGGCCGGCGCCGGATTCGAAGGCAAGGCGGCCCTGAACGCGGTCGAAGCAAGCTTCGCCCATGGCCGCCTGCCGTTGCTGCGTCTGGCGCTGGCACTACCCCTGTGGCTCAAGGGTGCGCTATGGCAGCGCCTGAAAACGCGCGCTGCAAGCGGGCGCCAGACCGACGCGCCAGCGCTGGCGCCGTCGTCCTCCGACAGCAGCTTCGAGTTCGACCCGCGCTGGGTCGACGTGCGCTCGTCATGGTTCTCACGCACGGTGCTGCGCCACGCTGCGCTGGGCCGCATCGTCGAGACACGCCGCCATCACTACCTCAAACTGGAACGCCTGCTGGCCGACACGCCAGGCGTGCGGCCCCTGTTCGCGACACTGCCCGATGGCGCCTGTCCATGGCTGTTTCCGCTACTGGCCGAGCAGCCCGACGCGCTGTGCGCGCGCCTCGAGCATGCGGGCGTGCCATTCGTGCGCTTTGGTCACAGCCTCTGGCCCGGGGTCGATGCGAGCGTGTGCGCCAACAGTGTCGACCTTGGCCAGCGCCTCGTTGGCCTGCCATGCCACCAAGCGCTCAGCGACGCCGAGCACGCCTGGCTGGCGTCCACCGTCCGCCAGGCATTGGCGGCGTTGCCAGCGCCGGCGGCGACTCCCGCATGAGCTGGCATACCGTCCCTGCGGCGCCCGCGTTTGCGGTGCACGGCGACCACGTGCAGCGCTGGACAGCGCTGCACGGTGTCAGCGCCGCCTCGCCCTTGCTGGCGCCTGAATTTGTCGCCGCCGCACTGGCCGTGTTCGGTACTGGCCGGGAACTGCTGGTCTGGCACACGAATGACGGCGCCGTCGATACGATGGCGATCGTCACCCCTACCCGCTTCGGTGTCTGGGAAACCTTCCAGCCGGCCCAGGCGCCTGTGGGTCTGTGGCTCCAGCGCGATAGCAACGCGCCCGTCGCGCTGCTTGCCGGCTTGCTGCGCGCCTTGCCGGGACCGGCGCTGATGCTGGGCCTGACGCAGTGCGACCCAATGCTGATCGCGCGTGCCCCCGACAGCGCCACCATGCGCAGCACCGACTATATCCAGACCGCGCGGATCAGTATCGACAGCGATTTCGACAGCTACTGGAATGCACGCGGCAAGAACCTGCGCGCCAACCTGAAAAAGCAGCGCGCCCGCCTGCGCCAGGACGGCGTGTCCACGCGCCTGGCCATCAGCCGCGCGCCGCACGACATGGCGCAGGCCGTGGCCGACTATGGCAGCCTGGAAACGAGCGGCTGGAAGGCCGCCGGCGGCACTGCGGTCGGCGCCGGCAATGCACAGGGCCGCTTTTACCGTGCGCTGCTCGAAGGGTTTGCCGCCGTCGGCCGCGCCAGTGTCTACCGCTATTACCTGGGCGAGCAACTTGCCGCGATGGATCTATGCGTGGAAGGTGGCGGCTGCGTGGTCGTGCTCAAGACCGCCTACGACGAGGCACTGGGACGTCAGTTCTCGCCGGCGCTGCTGATGCGCGAAGAAGCCTGCCGCAGTCTGTTCGATGCAGGCGATATCGAGCGGATCGAGTTCTATGGGCGCGTCATGGAATGGCATCTGCGCTGGACCGGCGAAGTGCGCACGATGTACCACCTCAATGCCTACCGCTGGCCCGGCCTGGCGCGCCTGCACGCGCTGGCCGGCGCCACCTAGCCAAGGTTGCAGGTGCTTATCCGCGCTCCGGTGCGGCCACTGTATCGGTGGCCACGGCGGTCCTGCCAAAGCGCGACGCGAGGCTGTCAACGCCGATCGCTGCGAGCAGGATCACGAGCGGCATGATGGGTTCGCGGTAGCGGAACACCACGTAGAACAACATGTGCACGCCGGTGTAGAAGACAACCGCTGCCAGGACGCCGACAACGTAGCGGTTTCTGCGCCGTATCGTGAGCAGGGTATACACGGCGAAGGCGCATAGCACGGCGTACTGCACCAGCCAGACCAGGCGGCTGGCCGTCTCCATTGTTGATGCTTGGCCTTTGCCCTGATGAATTGGTGGCATCCAGAAAAGAGCGGCCTTCTTGAGCGCCAGTTGCACAAATTGCACCGGGTGACCGGATATCCAAGCGATGGCTTCTTCTTTCAGCCGGGTCGATGCCTGCAGTTCACCTTGCGCGCGCAATGCTTTCCACTGCGCTCCCATCGGCGTATCGACAATCGAGACAAACAAGCCGTCGGCGTTCGGATTATTACCCAGGTACAAATTGAAGCCACCGTTCGTATTGTTCACCGGGCTGCCGACGACCTGGGCGTTGCGATACTGCCAGGGTGCAAGCACGATCACGACGGCCAGCGCGACGATGGCCGCCGCCTGCAGCCTGGTGCGTAACGATGCCTTGGCGCATGCCATGGCGCACATGACCACCGGCGCCACTGCCAGTGCAGCGCTGCCGGTCATGGCCAGCAGCCCCAGCGTCACGCCCAGCGCGACGGCAGCGCCCGGGGTGGGCCGTTTGTAAAGTCGCGCCGACAGATACAGCAGCAGCAGCAGCAGCGGGGTCATCAGATTTTCCTTGGCCAGGTATTCGCTGTAGATCCAGGACGGGATATACAGGGCGAACAGCAAGGGCCCCAGGATCCGGGCGACGGTCCTGGCCTGCATCTCGCACAGCAGCAGATACACCAGATACGTGCTCGCGCCGCCCAGCAGCGCATTGCCGATCTGGGCAGCCAGGAGACTGTGTCCGAACAGCGCGTAGATGGGCGTGAGGACAAACAGCGGATAGCCAGCGCTCATGAATGCCGCATTGCCGTTGTTGTCCACCATCCCGGTACCGCCCAGCAGCGTACGTGCCATATGGTCGTAGCTCAGATAATCGCTCTCGGGTTCGATTTTCAAAACGAACACGGTGAGGCAGCGCATGATCAGTGAAAATGCGACGATCAGCCACACGATACGGCGCTCGTGTCGTTCCAGGTAACTCGTGTTTGTCAGTGTCATGGGTGTTGGCCAGTCAGTCGTCAACCGATAAAGTGCATGATGAGCGTGATGGCAACCATGGCGGCGATCGCCACGCGGCTGCCGAAATCCTTGAGCGTGAAGACGATGGGGTCATCATGCATTTCGCCGCGCGCCGTCTTGATCCAGATGCGTGCAATCCAGTAAATCAGGCCAATGCCAGCCATCCACAGGCCGTTCGTATTGCCGTACATGTGTTCGGCAGCCGGGCTGCCGACATACAGGCCAAACACTACCACCGAGCTCAACCCCGCGCCGACGCCCATCGGCCACAGGACGGTCAGGTCCGTGACGCGGTAATCGCGCCCGTCGACTGCGTCCCGCTTGGCGTCGCGCAGCGAAACCAGCTCCGCGCAGCGCTTGACCAGGGCCAGGCTGAAGAAAATGAAGATACAGAACGCCAGCAGCCAGGTCGAGACACCAACGCTGATGGCCACTGCGCCGGCCAGTACGCGGAATGTATACAGCAGCGCCAGCACCAGCACATCGATCAGGACATAGCGCTTGAGCTTGAGGCTGTAGGCGGTCGTGAGGATGATATAGATGACCAGCATCCCGAGAAACGGGACGGACACGGCCAGCGCCAGCATCGATGCGATTGCCACCAGCAGGCCCGCCATGCCGATCCCCCGCTCGAGCGGAATGGCACAGGCGGCAAATGGCCGCGCGCACTTGCGGGGATGGTTGCGGTCGCTCTCCAGATCCCAGATATCGTTGAGGATGTACGTGCCCGATGCGGCCAGCGAGAACGCGATGAAGCCGATTGCAACGCTCACCAGTTGTTCGCCCGAGCTGAACGCGAACGCGGTCAGTAATGGCACGAACATCAGGAAATTCTTGACCCACTGGTGCACGCGCATGGCGCGCAGCCAGGTCGCCACCGACGGCGCGGCATAGCTGAAGCGTTTTTCCACATTGCCGAAACGTTCGGCCTGCATGCCGACGCGACGGCTCACGCCGACCAGTATGGACGTGCGCGCCGCTTTCCAGATCGGCAGGTCGGCCGCGCTGTCGCCAGCGTACGAGAACGCATCGCCGAACTGCGCCCGGATGGCGGCCAGCTTCGCCGGGCCCTTGAGATTGACGCCTGCCGTTGTCGACAGCACCGCATCGAATACGGTGCTGCGTGCTGCAACGCTGCGGGCAATGCTTTCGTGGGCGGCGGTCGCCAGGATGATGGTTCTGCCGCCCCGCTTTTCCGATTCCAGCCAGGCCAGAAAGTCAGGACGAAACGGCACTTGCGGCACCATGCCCCCTCCACTGACCGCAACACGGTGCTTGAACGTGGCAATACAGCGGTTGGAAAGCAACCAGTACAGCAGCCGAAAAATTTCCAGGGGATTGCGCTTGACGATGGCGACGATCGACTCGATCAGCGTATCGGTCGGGGTCAGCGTTCCGTCGAGATCGACGATCAGGGGTACTTGTACGCTTTGCATATAGCCTTCAATGACACTCGCTCACCGATTCAATGGCCGACGGTCGACGATTCAACGAAGACGTTTTCACAACCAGAAACAGAATTGTTCCTCTGGAGCATGAGAATGCATATTTTACAATGCGCGTACCAGAAGACTGAGTCCTGATTGCAACAATTTCGACAATCAGGCCGGGTCGGGTGTGAAAGCCGTATTGCCACGGCTTGACCACTGTCGCCCCAGGCGGATCAACGGGAGCTCGAGAAGCTGGTACGAGAAATGGGCCAGCAGCAAAACCATGCCGAGCAAGGCGAATACCACGAGCGGCGACGTGAACCCGTAATCGGCGGTCGCCACTTGCTGCCACAGATAGATCGTGTAGGAAATCTGCCCCAGATATACCAGCCTGGTATTTCCGAACAGCTTGCCCACCGGTGGATGATGCAGCGGCGCACCGAACACGACAGCGCAAATGATCAGCGGTGCCACGAGCGGATAAACGACGTCCATCCAGAATGCGGGCAATGCGACAAAATGCACGCCGACCAGTGCTGCACACCCGGCGCACCACAGCGCCACCGGCATGCGTTTCAGGCGGGGCGCCAGCGTGTCTTCATATAGCGCAAATGCGCAGCCCCACAGCATGTAGCCGAAGATGGACAGATAATAGGCCAGTGCCGGTTGCGACGCCAGATGGGCCAGCATGACAGCGGCCAGCAAGGCGCCGATAACGGGCAAGAGCTTGCGGCGTTTTCGGGCAATTGCCATGCCGACGAAAATCAGTGGGAATACCATGTAGAACTGCTCTTCGAATGCCAGGCTCCAAGTGTGCCCCACATACCAGCCGCACTCTCCCACCAATTTGATATTGCACAAGAAGGACGCCGATTGCATGAATTGGGGAGCGGTCATCTCGATAATCCCGAGCTGCACCATGATCGTCAGGAACGACAGATACAAGAGGAATGGCGGAACAATCCGCAGTACACGGCGCAAATAAAAATCACGCATGCTCAGCGAACCATAGGTTGCCACTTCTTTCATCATGCCGCGGCAAATGACATAACCGCTGATGCAGAAAAAAATATGCACGCCAAGCGGCCCCATAGGATGAATACGCCAGATCAGTCCAGGCAAGACTTCTCCATAGACCGAATGACTGAACTCGAGAACATGAGAAACAATGACGAGGGCAATCGCAAAGAAACGCCATGCATCGATGTACTGAACGCGATTATTTTTATTCATATGAATACGCAGGTTTTCTAAAGCTTTGGCTTGCGGAGGCAGCGGACTGGATTCGCCCTATTGCAATCTCAGCTGATGGTGTCGCACGATTACCCGTCTGGAGAGCCTGCTTTTGGTGCCCACAGATTAAGCGCCACTGAAGATAATATCGCTCCGGCATTCGCCATTCGATAATACACACGGTTGTCCTGATTGCTGAAACCATGACTAAGCGAGACAACCGCTACGATTGGTTACAGCAGGGCCGGGCGAGTATATCGCTCGTTCAATATCTTGGTCAATTTTTTATTTTTCTATGAAAAAATACAATCGACGCCCATAAAGCCTGATTGTAAAAAACATGTATTTCGTCCGCGCCGAGATATTGAAAGACACAAAGTCAATCCAGGTTTTTTTTGCTGAATGGCGACGACGGCAGAGTGAAAAGCCACAATGCCACCCCCCTGTCGAGCGACAGGGGGAATTGCAAAATGTTACGTGGCCTGTGTCACCCTACATCACGCATGATGGGAGAGGGAGTGACATAAAAACAACATGCTTGCCGACTGGCAGCTGCGTCTGATGGCGACTTACCTGGCTTGTGTCAGACGCCACAAGGGACGTCGAATGAAAGATGGCGACTTGAGGATCGCGTGCTTGAGCATGAAGCGCTTGCCGCCAGGGCGCTTGACGAATTTTTCCAGTGTTGCTGACGCCAGCGCGAAGTCGCCGCGTGCAAATGCTGCATCGAACACATAAGCGCATTTTTCGTCGAAACCAGCGTCAAACGCCGGTCGCGCCGACGCCAGGCCGGTATGGTGTTGCAACGCATATTCCATGATCGTGATCTCACCCTGCACCTGGCGCAGCTGATCGCTCGAATCGTTGCCGTCATGGCGCCGGATCCGGGCCAACGGCCGCGTGCAGAAGGCCACCCTGAACCTGGCGACGGCGCGCAGGACGAACTCGAAATCCTCGGCACCCACGCCATTGAAGGCGGGGTTGTAACCACCAATCACGTCGTACATGGCGCGCTTGACCGTCGAACCAGTCGGGAACAGGATCTGAAACTCGATCACGCGCCGCAACAGCTCTGGAATATCGAACAGCACCTCGTCCTGCAGCGGCAGGTCGTCATACTTTCCAGGCGGCGCATAGGACAGCCGGTCTTTGAATACCGTACTCTGGTTGAACGAGAGGAAATTACTGTAAAGGACATCGCAGTCCGGATGGGCGGCGAGCCAGGCCGAACAGGTCTCGAGGAAATCGGGCTCGAGCAAATCGTCCGAATCGCACAGCGTGGCGTAGTCGCTCGTCGCGGCGCGAATGCCGGTGTTGCGGGCCGCTTGCACGCCCTGGTTCCTGGTCGCGATGACATTGATGCGGCTGCCATAGGCGCGCAGCACCTCGAGCGTGTTGTCGGTCGAGCCGTCATCGACGACGATGATCTCGGCAAACGGCGTACGCTGGTTCAGCGCGCTGTCGATCGTCTCGCCGATCAGGTGGGCACGGTTATACGCTGGAATGACCAGCGCAAACGTTGGCATGGAACGAATCTGGTCAGACATGCGCACTCCTTACACAGCGGGTCCGTTGCCGCCCTGCGCGGCCATGTGAGCCCGCAATTGCGACAGGCTCATGAACTGGCCGCCGAGATCGCGGAACCAGGCGCAATAGTCGTGCACTGTGGCGATGAAGCGCTCCAGGTCGGCGGCAGTGCGCACATATGGCGTGTGGCCGGCGACCAACGACGGGCTGTGATAGGTCAGTGAAAAAACCTGACAGCCATCGTCGAGCAGTGCCTTCGTCATCCGGCGCATCTCGGCGCCATTGGCCGCTTCGGGACTGAGCCGGATGAGCTCGAGCGCGCCGCTGCGGGCCAGTACACCGCCCACGTGTGCCTTGCGCGCCCATGGCTGCTGGGCCAATTCATACAGGGCCGGGCCGCGACTGCGCAGCCAGCCGGCGTAGCCGGTCGTGACCGGCAGTTCGAGCAGCGTGGCCGTGCCTGCATCGAACCAGTACGGATGCTCGTCGTGCGCGCGAAAATCGGGGCCGCCGTCTTCGAGGAATGCGCTATAAGGAACGACGCTGGCGTCGATCTGGTAGCCGAGCGAGGCGATCGATTCGGCCGTGTGCGGGCCCAGGCCGTAACGACCGGCCTTGAACGTCACGGGCGCGCGCCCGAATGCGTCGGTAATCGCGTCGGTCAGCATGCGCAGCTTGTCAAACTCGAGCTGGCGCGGCAGGTTGCCGGCGTACGAATTGAAGCGCGTGACTTCTTCATCGTAGGGTGGCGACACCCACGGATGCAGGTGGGTGCCGATCTCGCAGCGCCCTTGTTCCATCAGGCCGCGCAGCACGCCGCTGGATGCCGGCGTGGTGGCAACCGGCCAATCGATGACGTACGTCGGTACGATGCCCATGCGGTCGAACACGCGCTCGTGCATCAGGGGCTGGGCAGCGATCGAGCTGGTGCCGACATTGGCACGGTCGAATGGCTGGTCCCACGCGAACTCTTCTTCGGTATCGATGACGACGATGAGGACGGGGCGTTGTCCGGCCGCAAGGCGCGCCGGCCTGGGGTTGCTGCTTCCGATCATGGGCTGGGTTTCTGCAAGTGTAGGGGCAGCGCGGCTGCGTTCGCGGACGACGAGGCCAGTGCTGCAAGGCAGGCATCGATCCGGAGATAAGTGGACCGGAAGGTGGTGGCGTCCTTTCCTTCGGGGTCAAGGATCTGCACGCCGCTGGCGCTGTCGGCCGATGCGGTGTCAGCCTCGCCGAGCAGGTAGACACGATCCTTCAGGTGCGGATAGCGCGCCGCGATGCTGTCGAGATTGATCTGGTCGAACGCGATGATCAGGTCGGCCGCGTCGAGCACTTCGGCGCTGGCGTGACGGGAGCGGTGCACGTCCATGGCCACACCGTGGCTGGCTGCCGCGGCAATCGCGACGGCGGGCGACGGGCGCTGGTTGCGCGGCAGCATGCCGGCGGATCCGAAGTGCAGCCTGGAGGCATCAAACAATTGCCTCGATTTCAGCTCAGCGTAGCTGCTACGGTTGATATTGCCCTGACAGACGAACAAGACCTCGACCGGACGCGTGTGCACGGCACCAAGCAGCTCGGCCAGACGCTGTCCCAGCCGTGCCGAGTCCGGCTGCGGTTTGCCGCGTCCGCGCCGCGCCGCAAGGCGACCGGTGACCAGTTGGCGTAGCTCGCGCAGACCCGGCTGGGGGTCGTCCAGGACCAGAGTGTCGAGATGTTCGCGGCCCGTCAACAGCCGGTGGAAACCCCAGGCCCAGCTCGCGTAGTGCGCTACGATCCGACGCGGCTGGCCGCCAAGTTCGGCAGCGCTCATTCTGGTTTGCCACATGTCGAGGACCAGGTTGCGACAATAGCGCCCCGGACGATAGTCGACGGCGGGCGTCGTCTCACCGCGCACCAGCAGGCGATACAGCCGAAACGGGAAATCGACGCCGATCGACACCGGCAGCGGTAACGACCCCCACGGCCGGGCATTGACTTCGATCAGAATCCAGTCGCCGCCATCGCCGTTGATCTTGAACTCGAACATTGCAAGGCCGGTATAACCACTGGAACGCACCATCCGTTCAACGGCGGCCAGCCGGCCCGGATCGAGCGGCGCGCTTTTACGGTAGTAGCCGCTGCCGTTGAATTCATGGGCACGATAATGCTCGAAGGCCTGCAGTACAGCGCCCTCGTGACACAGGACCGAGACGCCGGCGCCGAATCCCGGAAACATCTGCTCGAAAAGGATCGGCGCACGGTGATCCTGCTTGTCCAGCCATGCCGCAAGCGCCTCGCGCGTGTCCACGATACGGGTGCTGGTGCGCACATACAGTTCGGGCAGGGCATACGACATCGGTTCCTTGATCACGACCGGCAAGCCGATGTCGGCCACGATCCGGTCGACCGTATCGTCCGGCGCCAGCATCCGGCCATGCGCGACGGGCACATTGCATGCCTGCGCCAGCGCGCGTGTCTTGACCTTGTCAAAGAAGGTGTCGAGCGTCTCGACGGCCGGGATCGCGAGCGCGCAGCGGGCCGCCAGCGCATCGCGATGCAGACACAGGGGCAGCAGGCCCCGTTCGTCGCACGGGATGACGAGCTTGAAATCGTGTTCCCGCAGCAGCGCATCGATTGCGCTCTGCCAGGCGGCGCCACCGTCGAGGTAGTACGGCAGGAAATGCACCGCGTGGATGTAACGCGAATTCAGTGCCGGCGAGCGGAAATCGAAAGGCGCAGCGTGCACTTCCAGACCCTGGCGGCCCAGCGAACGCACGGTGGCCAGGAAACTTCGGGTGTCATCCCCGATGACCAGGACTTTCTCGCGCGTGCTCATGCCCGCCTCCAGAACGACTGGCGCGCTGCCAGAACGCCGGTGTACAAGGCCCACTTGAACGACGCTCGCGCGGCCAGCGCAAGGCGCGCGTAGTGTACCCCCAGCGCGTGACGGCCCTGCCCGGACCAGTGATGCGAAAGGTGACGCAGGATGTCCCCTTCGTAGACCTGGCACATGTGCCGGATTGCCCTGCTTTCCACACTCATCGCGATATGTTGCGATACCAGCACCGACAGCAGCCAGCGCTCCGGCTGGGAAAAACTGCGCGACAGATTGTTCTGGCGTGCCGGGTCCGGCACATTGTGCTGCGCTACCACGTCTGGATTGAAGAACACGGCGCGCGCCGCATCGGCGGCGCGCCAGAAGAAGTCGCGGTCTTCTTCGTAAGAAGTACGGGTCCAGAATCGGCCGATCGCGTCGGCCGTGGTTTTACGCAGCGCCACGATATTCAGTTGGGCGAAGCCGCCCGCACGCACCAGCTCGTTCAGGGCGATGCGGTAACCGCGCGGGTGCGCGCGCGGGCGGTTGGCGACCATGGCCACGAGGGCCGGCAGCCAGTGCGCGCGCTCGGTGACGCCTAGGTGGGACACGGCAATCTGGTTGGCGATGTAGAGGTCGACCTCGGGCTGGCTGTCGAACACCTCAAGCATCGCCGACAGATGGCCCTCGTTGGTCCAGACATCGTCGTCGTCGCAGAAAGTGACAATGTCGCCCGTCGCGGCATCAATGCCAGCATTGCGCGCCACCGATGGACCGAACCCGGGACCACCAGGCGTGCCCAGTTCAATCAGGTGCACGCGGCGGCCAAGGCGTTCCAGCATCGCGGGATAGGACTGACGGGTCGTCAGCTCGGAACCGTCGTCAACCAGGATCACCTCGACCGCCTCGACCGTTTGCGCGGCGATATGCGTGAGCGTACGTTCCAGCAGCGCTTGTCGGTTGCGGGTGGGGACAATGACCGAAATACGGCACCCGGAATGCGGATTCGGGGACGCCGGAAGGCAGCTCTCAGGTGGTCGGACAGTAGCGCGGGATGACAATTCTTCGCCTTCGGTGCGTTGGATTGAGGCAGTCAGGGCCTTCAAAATAATCTTGCCATGCTAACACACCCTTAACTGTACACACACCATTCGCGCTGCCCTTCGCGTGCCCGGAACAGGGGTCCGGAACTGGTCATGTAGCCACCGATGGCATGTCGAACAAGCCGTCTGACCAGGTCCTGCAACGCTGCGGCTAACCAACAAGATAATTTCTTATAGAAAAATAATATTTATTATTAAAAATATTAATTTCCATTAAACCATAACCGGAGCGGGTTACCCGCTGATGTAAATCGAATACCCATCAAGCGTCGATGTCAAATGCTTCAGCGTGTGGCGCGTGATCTTATTCCCCGCTGCAAAAAGTAAATGAACACCATCTCCCTGCTTTATTTAATAACGTCAACAAGTGGGAGAAAACATATCACCGGACATACAGCTGCAACCTTTCACCTAATGATGAAGAAATTGTTGATAAACCATTGCTCAATTTTTAATTCATTTGGTTTTTCAGCAATAAGAGCGATTAAGTCCTTGACAGATCATTATTTGCTCATGGATTTTTGTTGTTTTCTCGTGGAAACAAATTGAAATTGGGCAAAATCAGAACACATGAATGATGGAGCAGGGTAAAGTTCAGTTCTCAGAAGAATTATTTCTCTACCGAATTAATTGCCCACCGTCATGGACTCTTATATGAACACGTTGACCACCCAAGCCGCCGAAACGATCGTCGCGCGCTATCCTGATCAAGCGCTCGCACGTAGCACCGGCACCCGACTCACTGCCGTCATGTGCGCTGCCATCATGCTGTCCGCTTGCGGCGGCGGTGGTGGCGGCGAAGTAACCGACACCCAGACCGCTGCCAAGGCGACCGCTGTCTTCTCGCCCAAGCCTGCTTCACCGGTTGCACCGGTCACGCCTGTCGACCCGGCCGCGCCTGCCGCTCAGACTGGTGATGCGAAACTGACGGGAGCCGGGACAAGGCTGACCGATGTCCGCATCGAAAATACTGGCGCCGCCCAGACCGATGTGCCATTCACGTTTGGCCAAGTCATCGCCAAAGGTCAGATGAACGTGAAAGAAGGCCTCGCCGCAAAACTGCCCGATGGCACTATTCTGCCGCTGCAGAGTGATATCAAGGCGACGCATGCGGACGGTTCGGTGCGGCACGTTATTATTTCCGGCATCTTGCCATCGCTCGCCGCCGGTGCGACGCAGACGCTTGAACTGGTCAGGTCCAAGCCCCTGGAAGCGGGCAGCGACACGCTGCAGTCACTCGGCAATTCGGGGTTGAAGAGCAATGTCGTCATCACGGCCGACGGCGTGCAATACACTGCTTCGCTGGCAGATGCTATTGCCGATACCACGCCTGAAAACTGGCTGTCGGGAAAAGTCGCGAACGAATGGCTGCTCGATGCTCCGCTGAAGAATGCGGCCGGTGCCGTGCACCCTCGCTTGACTGCCCGGTTCTATGTGCGCTGGTATTCGACCCAAGCCAAACAGGCACGGGTGGATGTCGTCATCGAAAACACCAAGACCTTCTCGCAAAGCGCGAGCAGTCTGACCTATGACGTCAAGGTCACGGTCGACGGCCGTTCGGTTTATTCAAAAAATGCTTTGACACATTATCATCACTCGCGTTGGCACAAGGCAGGCTGGTGGGCTGCAAATCGCGAGCCAAACATCAATATCCGGCACAACACTGCATATCTGATGGCGTCAAAAGCAGTGTCGAACTATGACAGCACGGTCGTTCCGAGCGACGCGACGCTGGCGGACGTTGGTAACGAAATTTCAGCAAGCAACACTGGCCCGATGAGCATCGGACCACTGAGCTCGTACATGCCTGGTACGGGTGGCCGTCCCGACATTGGCCCACTGCCATCGTGGTCGGTGTTCTACCTGCTGTCGATGGACAAGCGTGCACGCGATACCATGATGGCCGCAGCCGATGGCTCGGGCAGCTGGTCGATCCACTTGCGCGACGAAGCAACCGGCTATCCGGTGCGTACCGATAACGAACGCAACGCCCGCCTGACCACTCACAGCAATATGGCGGACCGTGGCCCGCTGCCGGTGCCACGCTGTGCAGGTGCTGGCAAGTGCGATACGCCCTACGAGAACGATACTGCGCACCAGCCGTCACTGGCCTACCTGCCATATCTGGTAACAGGCGACTATTATTATTTGGAAGAACTGCAATTCTGGACGGCCAACAATCCGCTGGCGACCGACCCGTACAACCATGGCATGGGCAAAGGCCTCGTACGCTGGCAACAGATTCGCGGCCAGGCATGGTCCCTGCGTACGCTCGGCCACAGTGCCTATATCACGCCCGACAAGCATCCGCTGAAAGGCTACTTCAACACCCAGCTCGACAACAATCTGGAGTTCTATAACACGGCCTATGTCATTGGCAATCCAAACAAGCTCGGTGTCTATGACGGTTCCGGCGAAGCCGCCTTCTACGCCGGGCACTCGACGCCATGGATGGACGATTTCCTGACCTGGAGTTTCGGCTACCTGTCTGAACTGGGCTTCGACAAGGCCACCCCGATGTTCAAATGGAAATCGGTGTACCCGGTCGGTCGCATGACGGCGCCTGGCTACTGCTGGGTCGAGGCTGCAGCCTACGGTCTGCAATACCGCGACTCGCCGTCGAGTCCGCTGTATGACAGCTTCGAGAAACTCTATGCTGCCAATTTTGGCGGTGCGATCCCGACCGATAATGGCAGTTCGTTCACGCATCCGAATGGCGTCTCGTTCATGAGCCTGCCATGCGGTAGCCAGGCCCAGGCCGATTTCCTGACCCTCGCCCACAATAACTGGACGTGGCCACTGGGACGCATGGCCGGGTACGCCGATTCGGTCATGGGTTACCCTGCGAATATGCAGCCAGCCCTGGCCGTGGCCGCAGCTTCGGGCATTCCGAACGCCACCCAGGCCTGGACGACGTTCGCCAACCGCGCTTCGAAGCCCGACTACAGTCGCGGACCACAGTGGGCCATCGTTCCACGCTAATCTGTTGCTGAATCACCGACATGGCCGGCCCCGCAAGGGAGTCCGGCCATGTCGCTTTACAAGATCACGGCAGATGCGGCAAACAATGCTATCCTTGCAGCAATTCCTGCGGAACGATCAGGCAGCTTCGATGCAGCTTATAATCGCCGGCTTGGCAACAGGTGCCGGCACGAATTTCCGCTTGCAAGATGTTGTAGTTCTTACTTTTAGATTGACGGCTCATGTTGTTGTACACCCCTGAGCCGCACCGCTATTCCTCCGTCACTCTGTAGCAGGCTTTATGGCAGATCTGCGTCGCTCGCTCGTCATCAACTTTTTCTCGAATACAGGCGCGGTCGTGCTCCAGTTCGTGGTCAGCCTGTTCCTGGCCCGTATGCTCAGCCCAAGCGAGATCGGCGTGTATTCGATGACAGTGGTATTCGTCAATCTCGCCCATGTGTTCCGCGACTTCGGTGTGGGCGCATACCTGCAGCGCGAGGAGCAGCTCACGCCTGACAAGATCCGCTCGGCCCTGGGTGTCGTGATTGCCACGTCATGGGTGATCGCCACCGGCATGTTTTTGCTCAGTACCTCGGTTGGACGCTGGTTCAATGAACCCGAAATCGTGCCGGTGATGCGAGTGCTCGCAGTTGGCTTTCTGCTGATTCCCTTCGGATCGGTTATCGGCGCCCTGATGGCGCGCGAGTTCGATGCCGAAAAGCAGGCGATTGTCATCGCTGCAGGTACCATCAGTTTCTGCATCGCGTGCCTCGCACTGGCAAAGCTCGGATTCGGCACCATGAGCCTGGCCTACGCCAATCTCGTCAATATCATTGCCACGACGATTGCGTACATCATTTTGCGGCCTAACAAGATGCCGTTACTGCCATCCCTACGTCGGTGGGGAAGCGTGGCACACTTCGGGCTCGGCTCGCTGGTGTCGGGCTGCGCAGTCGCGCTCAACAATGCCATTCCCGACATCCTGCTGGGAAAACTCGGCTCTGCCCGCCATGTCGGTCTGCTCAGCCGTGCCAACTCCACCGCCGCCATCTTTTCCAGCATCGCCGGCTCCACCGTGAGCTATGGCGCAGTTTCTTACCTGGCACAGTCGCACCATCGGGGCGACTCGCTGGTACCCACCCTGTCGCGGGCGACGGGACTGCTGACCGGTATCGGCTGGCCAGCGCTGGCAATGACGTGCCTGCTCGGTCACGAGATCGTGCTGGCATTGTATGGTCCTGCCTGGGTGGAATGCGTGCCAGCCATTACGCCTCTGGCGCTGGCCTCGATGGTCATGATGATGTTTAATTACATTCCACCGGCAGTCACGGCCATCGGCCGCCCCTACCTGAGTGCAGTACCGATCCTGGTCATGCTTCTGGCCCGGATCGCGTTCGGCACCTGGCTGTTCGATGGCGGGTTGAGCGGGTTTGCATGGGCGCTGTTTCTGGCCACCGTTGCCTGTACCCCGGTCATTCTCATGCAGCAGCGGCACTACTTCAACTTCACCGTAGGCGCACTGCTGCGCGCGGTTGCTCCCAGCGCGCTGGTGACCCTCGGCACGGTCGCCGCTGGTGCGGTGCTCAATTACCTCGTGCCCGTCAGCCTGCCGGCGCTCGCCCGCTTGCTCCTGATGCTGCCAATTCTGGCGGCCGCCTGGTACGGCATGCTGCGCCTGACCCGACATGCTTTGCTTGACGAAGTGCACCGGCTGGCTGCCACCGCCAAGATCAGGCTGGCGCGTCTGCTACCAACTGTATAATTCACCAACGGTGCGACGGCTACGCGTCGCAGGGCTCCTGATTAGATAACCATTATGTACCTTGATGAAGTAAGAACGATACTGACCGACGTGCTGGCACTGGGTGAGTCGGGTCAGCACCTGAGCGAAGATTCGCCCCTGCTGGGCAGCCTGCCGGAGCTCGATTCGATGGCCGTGGTCAGCCTGATCGGCGCCCTCGAAGAACGTTTCGGCATCGCCATTGACGACGACGACATCAGCGCCAGCACCTTCGCCACTCTCGGCACGCTCGCTGCGTTTGTCGCGCAGAAGCAGGCCGAATGACAGCCAGCCAGGTTACGCCCCCCGCCGAGCCGTTCTTCCTGAAGATCGGTGCAGGCCAGCGCTTTTGCCTGTTTCATCCGCCGCACGGCCCCTGCCGTGGTGCGGTGTTGTACGTGCCGCCGTTTGCCGAAGAAATGAACCGCTCGCGCCGCATTGCCGCGCTGCAGGCGCGCGAGATGGCGGCCCTGGGCTATGGTGTGCTGCAGCTCGACTTGTACGGCTGCGGCGACAGCAGCGGCGACTTCGGCGACGCCCGCTGGGCCATCTGGAAAGATGACCTGGCTGCCGGCGCGCAGTGGCTCGAGGCGCGTCTTGGCCAGCCGCTGCTCCTGTGGGGCCTGCGCCTGGGCGCCCTGCTGGCGCTGGACTATGCACGCACGGCGCAGCATCCCGTCAAGGCACTGATCCTGTGGCAGCCGGTGCTGAGCGGCTCGGCCTACCTGACCCAGTTCCTGCGCCTGCGCACGGTGGGCGCGCTGCTGGCCGAGGGTGCCTCGGAACATACCGGTACGGCGGCCCTGCGCGCTTCGCTGCAGGCAGGCGAGACGCTCGAAATCAGTGGCTATGATCTGGCGCCCGAACTGGCCGCCGCCATCGACGCGTTGCCAGCACTCGAAGACTTCACGCCCAACTGCCCGGTACACTGGTTCGAGGCACTGGGCATGACTGGCCAGGGCGCCTCGCCCGGCGTGTCCCCCGGCGCAGCGCGCGCCAGCGCGGCCTGGCTGGCGCGCCAGGTCGACCTGACGCTGCACCAGGTGCACTGCCCTCCTTTCTGGACCACTCCCGAAATCACGATCTCGCCGGCCTGGCTGGCCGCCACCTCGACGGCGTTGCAGGAACTCGGCCATGCACATTGAAGAACGGGTCGTGACCTTCGAGTGCCAGGGCGACAGCCTGTATGGCGTAATGCACCTGCCCGAAACGCCGGGCACGCGCGCCGTGCTGGTAGTGGTGGGCGGGCCGCAATACCGCGCCGGCAGCCACCGCCAGTTCACGCTGCTCGCGCGCAGCCTGGCCATGAACGGCATCGCCGCCATGCGTTTCGATTACCGCGGCATGGGCGACAGTGAAGGCGCCGAGCGCGCATTCGGTGACGTCCAGGACGATATCGCTGCAGCCATCGATGCGTTCATGGCCGCCGCGCCGGGCGTGCGCGAAATCGTCCTGTGGGGTCTGTGTGACGGCGCGTCGGCCGCCATGATGTACGCGCCGCTGGACGCGCGCGTGAGTGGCGTGGTGCTGCTCAATCCCTGGATCCGCACGCCCGACAGCATCGCGCGCACGACGCTGCGCCACTATTACCGCGACCGCCTGGTCGACCGCACCTTCTGGGCGCGGGTGCTGCGTGGCAGCTTCAATTACCAGCGCTCGCTGGCCTCGATGTTCCAGCTGGTGCGCACCGCGTTTGGCTCGGAAACGGCGCCGCACACCACGCTGGCCCTGCCCGACCGGATGCATGCTGGCCTGCACGCCTTCAGTGGCCGGGTGCTGGTGATCATCAGCGGCGCCGACCTGACCGGCCGCGAATTCTGCGACCTGGCCGAGGCCACGCCCAAATGGCGCCAGCTGCTGCAGTCCTCGCGCGTCACCCAGTACCGGATCGACCGCGCCGACCATACGTTCTCACGCCGCGTGTGGCGCGATCAGGTCGCTCACTGGACCGGCGCCTGGCTGGGCAGCTGGTAAGCGCTGCCTAACGGCCTTGGCGTGCCAGGCAGCCACTGAAATCATCGAACGCGCCATAGGTGGCGCTGCGGCCGCGCTTTGCACCGCACAGATCGACGCCGCCAGCTGCGCTTGACGCGCGCTCGGGCACGCCGCCGCGCCATGCCAGATCGCCGCTGCCAGGCGCCTCGAACAGACTGCGTACCGGATGGTAGCCAGCATAACTCTGCCACAGCGCCGTGCTGCGGTTGTCTTCCAGATGCAGCAGGCCGTTGTCACGGCTGCGGATCGGCCCATCGACCAGATTGCCGTCCAGACGCGCGCTGCTGGTCGAGTAGCGCACGTCAATGCCACCCGTATCGAGCAAGGTATTGTCCACGACGCTGCTGCGCGCCGCGCTGTTGAGATAAATGCCGACGTCCGAACACCCGATCACGAGATTGGCGCGCAGGATGCCCCGTTCATGCTCGGTGATGCAGCGCCCGTCGCGGCACACTGGCGCGATGGTGCCGCCACCACCCAGCGACAGGCCCACCCGCTGGCCCGGCCCGTGCAGCGTGCGCTCGCACCACACCAGGTTGCGCTCGAAGACGTTGCCGCTGCCACCGCCCTTGGCAAACGCGCCATAGCTGACCATGTCGCCTTCGCCCTTGAGAAAATCGCTGATCAGGTTGGCGCGCATGGTCCAGCCATTGGCGGCGACAAGGTCGATCGGCGTGACCGGATTGGACGTCTGGCGCACGTGCGTCGCCGTCAGCGTGTTCTGTTCGATCAGGCCGTCGTCCGGGAAGCGCCCCTGTTCGCCATTGATCTTGATATGGGCATTGAAGTCCGTGAGTGTGTTGTTGCGCGCGACGAAATGGCTGGCCCCGCCCACCACGTGGAACGCGTGCTCGCAGTAGCGATCCTCGCTGCACACGCCGCGGATGGCCAGATTCTCGAACCGCCAGTACGGCGCCTTGACGCGAAAGCCTTCGACCAGGTCGAACTCGAGCTGCGCGCTGCCGGGCTGTACGGCTCGCACGACAATGGGCGCGCCGGCGCGACCGGGACGATCGATATCGAGCGGCGTGCCGCTGAACCGGTACACACCCGGCAGCAGCGTGATCGTGTCACCCGGGTTGGCCTGCGCCAGCGCCGCGCGCAGCGCGTCCGGCGTGGCGACCGCGATGCCACCACGGGCATCGACACCGACCGCACCCGGTTGCGCGCCCAGCGTCACGGCAAGCACGGCCGGCAGCGCCGGATCGCCCCGATCGAGCCGCAGCAGCAACGCCGCGCTCGCCTGCCCGGCCTTGACGATGAAAGGATTGTGGCCGCTGGTGCGCTTTTCGATATACGGCGCCAGCGCGCGCGGCGTGATGCCTACCCGTTCGACCACGTACGCCGCACCGATGGCCCCCACCGCCAGCAGCGCGAGGACGCCGGCCACCGCCTTGCGCATCATGTGCTGCTCTTGATGCCGTGGCGGTTCATCAGGTCATACATCGTCGGGCGGCTGATGCCCAGCATTTCCGACGCCTTGACGATATTGCCGTCCGCGCGCGCCAGCGCCTTGACGATGGCGCCCTGCTCCGCTTCGTCGCGCACCTGGCGCAGGTTCAGCGGTTCCTCGACCGGCGTGTCGCCTTCCGGCAGGCCCAGGTCGTCGGCCACGATGGTCGGGCCATCGGCCATGATCACGGCGCGCTTGACGCAGTTTTCCATCTCGCGCACATTGCCCGGCCACGCATAGCCTTCGATCGCCGCGATCGCGTCCGGCGAGAAGTGCAGCGTCGGGCGCGATTCCTGGGCGCAGAACTTGTTCTTGAAGTGGTGCGCCAGCAGGGCCGCATCACCCTGGCGGTTGCGCAGCGGCGGAATCGTCACGACGATCTCGGACAGGCGGTAATACAAGTCTTCGCGGAAGCGCCCCGTGCTGCACAGTTCCTTGAGCTTCTGGTGCGTGGCGCAGACGATGCGCACGTCGACCGGGATTTCTTCATGCCCGCCGATGCGCTCGATCACGCGCTCCTGCAAGAAGCGCAGCAGCTTGGCCTGCAGCGCCATCGGCAGGTCGCCCACTTCATCGAGGAAGAAGGTGCCGCCATGGGCCAGTTCGACCTTGCCCTTGGTCTGCTTGGCAGCGCCGGTGAAGGCGCCTTTCTCGTAGCCGAACAATTCGCTCTCAAGCAGGTTCTCGGGGATCGCGGCGCAGTTGATGGCCACGAAGCGCTCCTTGGCACGCGGCGAGATCGCGTGCACCGCGCGCGCCAGCACTTCCTTGCCGGTGCCCGATTCGCCCAGCAGCATGACCGAAGCCGAGGTCGGGGCGACCTTCTCGATACTGCGGCACAGCTTGAGCATGCCGGGGTCGCGGCTGATCACGCCAGCCATCGGCGAATCGGCCTGGCCGTTCTGCATGCGGCGGTTTTCTTCCTGCAGATTGTGCAAAAAGAATGCGCGCTGGATGACCAGGTTGAGCACTTCAGGCTCGGGCGGCTTCTGGTGGAAATCGT
>Ga0308157_10003523_pt1 | contig 22542 bp, 19 predicted proteins | sample PhyBR1_FD_201035 | JGI IMG/M metagenome (GOLD analysis project Ga0308157, IMG submission 201035) | Phyllosphere microbial communities from UC Gill Tract Community Farm, Albany, California, United States - DLSLB.R1 | ecosystem: Host-associated > Plants > Phyllosphere > Unclassified | place: USA...
GTGATCCGCGCCTGGCCTTGCCGGCTGCGCAGTGTCTGCGCGCTGGCCGGAGGTTGCAGGCGTTGTGACATCAGCAACGTGCCTTGGGCCTGCAGTGCATCGGCGTGCTGCAGGCAGCTGCGCATCAAGGTGTCGAAGTCATCTCCTGGAAGGGTCTGCAGGAGTTCCGGGTCGATGTAGATCAACAGCAGGAATTTCATTGTTCTGGCCCTTGTTTGACGGCGGACATCATGGCGCATCCATCCTGCTGCAGTGCCGCATGAATCCATTCATGAAATCGCGCATCCGTGTTGTCGAGATTGCCCGCGTTGGATCGTCGTACCTGTTGTGAAGCGGGCATTCCGCCTGCGACGGAGCACGGCGATGAAAGTGATGGTGTTGGTGAAAGCGACCCCTGAAACCGAGGCGGGTGTGATGCCCACGCAGGCGGAAATCGCGGCGATGGGTGCCTTCAACGAGGAACTGGTCAAGGCCGGAATCATGCTCGCCGGTGAGGGTTTGAAGCCTACCTCGCAGGCCGCGCGGGTCCGCTTTGCGGCCGAGGGGCGCAGCGTCATCGATGGCCCATTCACCGAGACCCGCGAACTGGTGGCCGGGTTCTGGCTGTGGCAGGTGCGTTCGCTGGACGAGGCGGTGGAGTGGCTCAAGCGCGCCCCGTTCACCCCGACCAATGGCAGTGCCGTGGAGGTGGAGATCCGTCCGTTCTTTGAAGCTGAAGATTTCGGCGCGGCCTTCACTCCGGAATTGCGGGCACAGGAGCAGCGTTTACGCGAGCAGATCGAGCGCAATAACTGAACCCAACCGCGGACAGCAGGAGCAATACGATGAAACTGATTCCATTCCTTGGCTTCAACGGCCAGACCCACGAGGCGATGGCGTTCTACGCCAAGGCGCTGGGCGGCACGGTGGTGTCGGAAATGAAGTACGGCGACATGCCACCCAGTCCGGACATGGACGCGGACGGCTGCGGCGGCTTCATGCCGCAGCCGGAGCAGATCGCGCATTGCCAGGTTGAAGCCGGTGGTGCAACGCTGATGGCCGCCGATGGTCCGCAAAGTGATGGTGGCGGCGCCACCACCATCAACGTCGATGTGGACAGCATCGAGGAGGCCGAGCGTGTATTTGCCGCCTTGGCCGAAGGTGGGCAGGTGCAGATGGCCTTGGCGGAGACCTTCTGGGCGCACCGTTGGGGCATGCTGCTTGACCGTTACGGCAAGCCGTGGATGGTCAACTGCATGAAGCCGATGCCGGCGGAGGGCTGAGGCATGGGCAATCCGCAGATGATCTTCGTCAATCTTCCGGTGCGCGACCTGCAGGCATCCAGGACGTTCTTTGCTGCGCTGGGCTACAGCTTCAACCCGCAGTTCAGCGATGACAATGCGGCCTGCATGGTGATCAGCGATAGCATCTTCGTGATGTTGCTGGTGGAGCCATTCTTCCAGACCTTCACCGTGCACCCGGTGAGCGACGCGCGCCGGCAGACGGAAGTGATCACCGCACTGTCGGCCAGCAGCCGCGAAGCGGTCGACCAGTTGCTGGAGAAGGTTCTGGCTGCCGGCGGCTCCGAGCCGATGCCGGCGCGCGACTACGGCTTCATGTACCAACGCGGCTTTGCTGATCTTGATGGCCATCTATGGGAAATCGCCCATATGGATGGCGAGCCGGGTCAATAACCAGGAGACGGGCATGTCTTACGTGGACGGATATGTGTTGCCGGTACCGAGCGCAAAGCTTGATGACTACAAGCGCATCGCACGCAAGGCCGGCAAGGTGTGGAAAGAGCATGGTGCCTTGGCGTATGTCGAGGCGGTGGCCGAGGACGTGAAGCCGGGCAAACGCACCTCGTTCCCGCAGGCGGTGAAGCTGAAGGAGGACGAGGTGGTGGTATTTGCCTACGTGCTTTTCCGCTCGCGCGCGCACCGCGACAAGGTGAATGCCAAGGCGATGGCCGATCCACGCTTGGCCGGCATGGGTCCGCAGAACATGCCTTTTGATGGCAAGCGCATGTTCTGGGGCGGGTTCAAGCCGTTCGTGCAGTTGTGAGGTTTTGCTTTCTGGCTTTCGCGTAGCGAAGGGAGGATTCTGCTCCCTCCCTTGCGTCGAAGGCGTAGGTGGGATGGCTGTTCGCACCCTTGGTGCAGGCCCTTGCCGAGCCTGGCCCGGCACTACCGCCAGGCCATTCCTTGCTTGCAGCAGTCGCACCACGATGCTCTGATCGCGCCCTATGACTGATCCACACCTGCAACGCCTGCTTGACACGCTCTGGCGCATGGAATCGCCGCGTCTCGTCGCGCGCCTGGCCCGCATGCTCGGTGATCTCGACAGTGCTGAAGAGCTTGCCCAGGATGCATTGGTCGCCGCATTGGAGCATTGGCCGGAACAAGGCATACCTGACAATCCCGCCGCCTGGTTGATGGCGACCGCGCAACGACGCGCCATTGACCGGCTGCGGCAGCGGCGCCTGCATACGCAGCGACAGACACAGGTCATCGACGAACAACAGGACTACGCCATGGGTGTGGACCAGTCCGAACATCTGGATGACATCGGTGACGACCTGCTGCGGCTGGTCTTCGTTGCCTGCCATCCCGAGCTCCCGGCCGATGCGCGGGTTGCATTGACCCTGCGCCTGCTATGCGGCCTGAGCACCACCGAGATCGCACGTGCCTACCTGGTTCCCGAACCCACCATCGCCCAGCGCATCGTCCGGGCCAAGCGCCTGCTTGCCGAGCGCAAGGTGCCGTTCGAAGTGCCGCGTTTGCATGAACTGGAACTGCGCCTGCAATCGGTGCTTGATGTTGTCTACCTGGTGTTCAACGAAGGCTACGCCGCCAGCAGTGGCGAGGATTGGATGCGCCCGGCACTGTGCGAAGAAGCATTGCGGCTGTGCAGGGTGTTGAGCGGACTGCTGCCCAATGCTGTTCCGGTGCTTGGGCTGCTGGCCTTGATGGAGCTGCAGGCCTCGCGGCTGCGTGCGCGGACAGCGGCCGATGGTTCGGCGGTGTTGCTGCTGGACCAGGACCGCAGCCGCTGGGATTGGCTGCAGATCGCACGCGGCCAGGCGGCCTTGGAGCAGGCCATCAAACTGGGTGGAGCCGATGATGCTTACGTTTTGCAAGCCGGCATCGCTGCCTGCCATGCACGCGCCAGGCAGGCCGAGCACACCGACTGGCAGGCTATCGCGGCCTTGTATGGGCGGCTGGTAGAGGTGATGCCATCCCCGGTGGTGGAGCTGAACCGCGTGGTCGCGGTATCGCAGGCGCAGGGTGCGGCCCAGGCTTGGCTTCTACTGCAGGCGCTGGCCGACGCCCCCCAGCTCCGGGGCTATGCACCACTGCAGGCCGTGCGTGGTGACCTGCTGGCGCGGCTTGGGCGCCGCGATGAAGCGCGGCAGGCTTTCCAACAGGCCGCGCTGTTGAGCAGCAATGCCCGCGAGCGCGAGGTGCTGCTGGCCCGCGCGGCAAGCCTGCACTAGGACAGTGCGCACGGACGCGCTGGGCTGGCTACACTCCATGAGTTGCCTTACCACTGGAGTACAGCGTGAAACGAGTCGTGATCAGCCTGCTGGCGATGTCGGTATCCACGGCCTTGATGGCCGCCCCACCCAAGTTCGATGGCGCCCGCATTTCGGCCGACGTCCGCGAGCTTGCCTCTGACGCCTATGAAGGCCGCTCCCCGGCCACCGCTGGCGAGGAGAAGACCATCGCCTTCCTCAGCAGGCAGTTCGCCGCTGCGGGCATGCAGCCGGGCGGTGACCTGCAGGACGGCAAGCGGCTGTGGACCCAGGCCGTGCCGCTGCTCAAGGGCGATATCGTCGGCAAGCCGGTTTTGTCGTTGAGCAGCCAGGGCAAGCCGCAGACGCTGACCCAGGGCCAGGAAATCGCCGTGCGTGCGGCCATGAACGGTGCCAGTGAAGTCGACATCGCCAACGCACCGCTGGTGTTCCTTGGCTACGGCGTCAAGGCGCCGGAGCGCAATTGGGACGATTTCAAGGGCGTCGACCTGAAGGGCAAGATCGCCGTGGTGTTGATCAACGACCCGGATTTTGAAACCGGCGCCGGCGATTTCGACGGCAAGGGCATGACCTATTACGGCCGCTGGACTTACAAGTACGAAGAAGGCGCGCGCCAAGGCGCCGCCGGGGTGTTGATCGTCCACGAAACCGCACCGGCCTCGTATGGCTGGGCGACGGTGGCTGGCTCCAACACCAATACCATGTTCGACGTGGTCCGGCAGAACCCGGCCGAGGCACATCCGGCGCTGGAAGGTTGGATCCAGCGCGACCTGGCGGTGGAGCTGTTCCAGCGCGCCGGGCTGGATTTCGAAGCGTTGAAGAAGCAGGCGCAATCGCGTGATTTCCAGCCGGTTGAGCTGAAGGGTGAGACGTTCTCGGCCAACTACCAGGTCAGGAACGAAGTCATCACCTCGCACAACGTGGTGGCGCGCCTGCAAGGCAGCACACACCCGGATGAAACCGTGATCTATTCCGGCCACTGGGATCACATCGGCGTCGGCGAGCCGGACGCACGTGGCGACCGCATCTTCAATGGTGCGATGGACAACGCCTCGGGCACCGCTGCGCTGATCGAGCTGGCACGTGGCTTTGCGACCCAGCCCGCGCCGCAGCGCTCGGTGGTGTTCCTCGCGGTCACGGCCGAAGAAAAGGGCCTGTTGGGTTCTGAGTATTACGCCAGCAACCCGTTGTACCCGCTGGCCAAGACCGTGGCGGTCATCAACATGGATGGCATGTCGCCGTACAGCCCGTCGCGCGACTTCGGCATCTACGGCACGGCCAAGGTCGAGCTGCTGGACCAGCTCAAGGATGTGGCCAAGGGCTGGGACATCCGCTACACCCCGGACACCAAGCCGGAAGCTGGCCTGTTCTTCCGCTCGGACCACTTCCCGTTCGCCAAGCGCGGCGTGCCGGCCTTGTCGTACGGGGCAGGGCAGGACTGGATCGACGGCGGCGTGGCGGCGGGCAAGAAGGCCTCGGACGAGTACACCGCCAAGCGCTACCACCAGCAGGGCGACGAATGGCAGGCCGATTGGACCTTCGCTGGAGCCGCGCGCGACCTGGAAGTGCTCTATACCTTGGGCGAGAAACTGGCCAACTCGCGTGACTGGCCGAACTGGAGCCCGGAAGAGAGCTTCCGCGCGACCCGTGATGCAAGTGCAGCGGAGCGCAAGTAAGGCCTGAAGCTCGCGCTTTGGGGCTTTTGAGGCTTTGAAGCCTTCGGAGGCTTTGAAGGTTTTGAAGCTTTTGAAGGTTTTGAAGGTTTTGAAGCCCCTCTCCCGTTCACGGGAGAGGGGTTGGGGTGAGGGCAGCTCCAGCGCAGCGCGTAGCGATGCAGTGCTTTTGGCTTTGTCAGTAATGCTTCTGCCGAGCATGGCTCTGCACTACCGCCTTCTTCCGAAGGAAGAAGTCACCAAGCCCCTCTTCTGCCGGCGAAGGGGTTGGGGTGAGGGCCAGGGACCCACAAATACAAAGAGGCCCCTGGAATCCCGCCACAGCACCGCCAAGGAAGACCCATGACAAACAACAGCGCCCGCCGCGCAATCCTTTGCCTGGCAGGCATCACCTCCCCGTTGTGGGCCATGGCTGCGCCCCTGCCAACAAACTGGCAGATGTTGCCGATCACCCAGCAGGAAACGGAAAAAGGCCTTCCCGCTGCCCTGCAGGCGCCACTGCTGGCAAAGAACCAACACGCGCTGGGAAAGGTGGAGTTGCTGGTCGCCTTGCCATTCGAGCAGGTGCTGCCCGTGGTGCAGGCCAGTCTCGCGCCACTTGGGAAGTTCAACGCAGAGGTGCAGCGCACCCGCGTGGCCTACATGGATCACGGTTGGGGCAATGTGCTGATCGCGCGCCGTCCCGAATTGAAGTCCGAGTTCATCCGCCGCTATCGCATGCCCGCATTGCAGGCGGCGGTGGAGCAGGGCGCGCTGCTGGCTGAAGAACTGCCGCTGCGCGAGCAACGCCTGCAACGCGACCCCACGGTCGATGCAATGAGTGACAAACTCAGCCAGTTGCAGGGCAGTTTCACCAGCTGGCAGGCCAGCAGCGAGCAGAAGCATGGTCTGCTGGGGCGCGTCCGAAGCACGATCGAAGTGCGGGTGATGCAGGTTGATGAAGCGCTCGGAAAGCCGGCAACGGCGATCACCTTGAGTCGTATCGATGACTGGCCAAACCCGGACGGCGGCATCATCGACCAGCTGCGCGACTTCAATGTGATGGGGGGCGGTCCCTCGCCGCGCCTGAGTCGCCGCAGCGTGCCGGAGGCGTTGTTCACCCCGGTCCATGACGCTGCAAGCAGGCTTCCCGGCGCTGCATTGCAGATCGGCGTCAACGCCAGTGATTGGCAACGCGCGCAACAGGCCGGCATTGGAATCATCGAGCCGACCTTGACGGCGCCGGGTGCCATCAAGGACACGGCGGCAGCGCAGCGTCTGCTGCCTTTCGGCAGTGGTGACTATCACGACATGCGGCCGCTGGCTGATGGCAGCTTGCTGTTGCTCAGCAGCTATCCCGAGGGCTTGTGGCGGTGGGCACCAGGCATGGGTGAAAAACCACAGCGTTTGTGGGAAGCCGGCGCGGATGCCGGTCGGGCTGGTCTCAGCGTGGACCCGCAGGGCCACAACGCCTGGCTGGCGGTACAGCAGCAGATAGTGCACTACAGCCTGGAGCAGCAACGTGCGATGGCGCATCCACTGCGCTGGGCGGTCGGTGTACGCCAACCCATCAGCGGTGGCTGGAACTGGATGCCGGGTGTGGATGGCCGGCCGGTGGCGTACGACCATGCCCTGGATGGTGCCGGCGTGATCCGTGGGGTCCTGCGTGTACTGCAGTTGCAGTCAATGCCATCGATCGAGGGCGAGGCGTGGGTCTATGCGCAGCGTTTCGATGCACCGCGACAAGGTGTGGTTGGCAGCTATCCCGGCAACTCGCTGGTCAAGCCGGTGCGCTGGGACGGTCCGGGGCAGGGCTTCTGGATCGAGGACCCGGCCGGGCTGACCGAGCTCGACGGCGCGACGGGGCGTGTCAAGCGCGTGCTGGCCGTGCCGCGCCGCTTTGGCAAGGCCGATGGCAATGACGATGCAGGCATGGCGCAATGGGTGCCGACGCCGCTGGGTTCGGCCAAAGGTGGCTGGATTGCCGTGGGGTTCGTGCTGATGGAAGGTAACCGGCGTAACCCGGGCATGCATGTGATCGATGTGGCCAGCGGCAAGCTGCGGCATTCGCTGACGCTGCCGGGCCTGGACTCGTTGAAGGCCGCGACCGCCTCGACCGATGGTCGCCTGTTGGCGCTGGCAGGCAACGACGGCAGCACCCCGGTGCTGACGGTGTGGGATCTGGACAGCGGCCAGTCGCTGTCCTTGAACCCCACGCGTTCGGCCTGCTGGGACCTGCGCCAACTGCACTGGGCGCCGCAAGGCGATGCACTGATCGGCCTCTGCGGCGATGGCGTGGCGCGCTGGGCGCTGCCCAACGAATGGCGCTCCAGGTAGTGCCGAGCCATGCTCGGCAGAGGCGTTCCCGATAAAGCTGAGGTAGTGCCGAGCCATGCTCGGCAGGAGCTGTCCTGGTAAAGCCCCTTGCCGGGCACGGCTCGGTACTGCAGTTCCAGCCGGCTTTTCATCCCGGCCGAGCCGGGTTTGGTCGCCCTTTTCCGGGTTTCGTCGCAGGTCGCTTGCAGCCAGCCCGGCGGCGCCTATGCTCAGCCCCACTCCCTACGGTGACTGCCCCATGTTCGCCAGCCTCTTTCTCGGTTTCCGCATCCTCGCCGCCTGGGCGCTGACGATCCTCGTTGCCGCGTTCCTGTGGAGTGGCCTGTTCAGTGGCATGGACCGATCGCCTGGCTGGATCTTCGGCCTCGCCGCGATGGCACTGGCGGTGTTCGCCCTGACTGCCGTGGTTGGTCACATCCGCCGGGTCACGCTGATCGCTGATCGGCTCGATGCACAGTCGCTGGCAAACCGGCATCGTCGCCAGGTCGAGCTGCCACTTGATGCACCCACCGCGTTCGCCCTGTTGGAGCAGGTGATCGGGCAGATGCCGCGCATCGAGCAGTTGGAACGCTCCGTCGGCACGCTGCAGCTGCGCGCAACCCAGCGCCGCGCCGATCCCTATGGCGAAAGCCCGCCGTCACGCTGGAACCCGATGGCACGGCTGGCAATCAAGCACAACCAGATCACCGCCCGGGTCATCCCGGGCGCGGATACCAGCAGCGTCACCCTGTTCTTCGAACCCGATGCCGGCGCCTGGGTCGACCTGTGGTTGCTTGATGAAGGCAGCAACTATGAGAACGCCGATGCCGTCACCCATGCGCTCAGCGGAAAAGTGGCCCAGCAACGCCGCGAAGAACGCGAGCATGCTGCCCGTACCGAAGCCGAGAAGGAGCTCAGCGTTGCCCGCCTCAACCTGCTGCATGCACAGGTCGAGCCGCACTTCCTGTACAACACGCTGGCCAATGCGCAGGTACTGACGCGCAGCGACCCGGGCCGCGCCGAGCAGATGCTCGGGCACCTGATCCAATACCTGCGCAGCTCGCTGCCTGGGATCGACCAGTCGGTGTCAACGCTGGGCCAGGAGCTGGAACGCGTACGGGCCTACCTGGAAATCCTGCAGATCCGCATGGGCTCGCGGCTCACCTTGCAGATCGACGTACCCGAGCATCTGCACGGTGTCGGCCTGCCGTCGATGTCGCTGCAGACCTTGGTCGAGAATGCGATCAAGCATGGCTTGGAGCCCAAGAGTGGCGGCGGCACGGTGTGGATCCTGGCGCGCGAACTGGATGGTCAGCTCACCATCACCGTCGCCGATGACGGCCAAGGCATCAGCACCGACAACAGCGGCACCGGCATCGGTTTGAAGAACCTGCGTGAACGCCTGCGACTGAGCTGCGGCGAACAGGCCACGCTTGCGCTGGTGTCCAACTTCCCCAGCGGCATGGCCGCGACCATCAGCCTGCCCAAGCGCGTCGCATCGCCGCCGCCGTTGGCCGCAGTTGCACCGGCGGTTGCGCAAGGCAGCGTCGCGCCGATGCAGGCAACGGTGAACATGCCGGAGCTGCCCCGTGCCTCTTGACGCCCTCATCGCCGAAGACGAACCACTGCTGCGTCAGGCGCTGGTGGCCCAGTTGCGCCGCCTCTGGCCCGAGCTGGACATCGTCGCCGAGTGCGAAGACGGTGCCGCCGCATTGGAAGCACTGGAAACGCACAAACCCGACCTCGCATTCCTCGACATCCGCATGCCTGGCATCACCGGTCTGGATGTCGCACGCGCGCTGCAGCAGTTGAGCCCGTTGACCGAAGTGGTGTTCGTCACTGCCTACGACCAATACGCGATCAGTGCGTTCGAGCAGGGCGCGGTGGATTACCTGCTCAAGCCGGTCAGCGATGAGCGGCTGCTGGCAACCCGCCAACGCGTGCTGGCAAGGCGGCAGACTGGCAATGCGGATCCGGGCGTGCTGGAGCGTCTGCTGCAACAGTTGGCACGACAACCCGCCGCCGCGTTGGCCGCGCCGCCGTTAGCCTGGATCACCGCCAGCAATGGCCGCGAAACCCGCTTGGTGATGTTGGACGAAGTGCTGTACTTCCGTGCCGACAGCAAATACACCGTGGTCGTCACTGCCGAGGAAGAGCTGTTGCTACGCAGCTCGCTGCGCGAACTGAGCGCCGCACTGGATGCCAACAGTTTCCGCCAGATCCACCGCGGCACCATCGTCAACATGAAGGCGGTGGCGGCGGTGAGTCGCGAGGACACCGGGCGCGGCGTGCTGCGACTGAAGCAGCGCAGTGAAACGCTGGTTGTAAGCCAACCCTTCATGAGTCTGTTCCGCGGCATGTGATGCCGCCTTGTTCGCCGGAGAATCGCCATGCATTACCTCACCGTTCTGCTCGGTAGCCTGCTGTCGCTGCTCGGCATACATGAATCGCCAGGGCAGACCTCGGTCACCCGCATCAGCGGCGAGCACACCCTGCTCAGCCGCACTACCGTCAATGCAGGCGTGGCCCGCTTCCAATGCCTGCAAAGTGACAGCGGTCGGTGTGGCTACCATTTGTACCGGGAGCACTGCCGTCGTGCCGACGCCGGTCCAGGACAGGTCTGCAGTCGTGAGGCACTGCAGGAGTTCGTCGTCGTGGTCGGGCGTACCCGGGTGATGGATGGCCTGCCGGCTGGCTTTGCGCAGCAGGTCACCATCCACGAATGAAAAAATCGCCGCGACGGGCGCGGCGATGAGGCACAGCAAGGTTCTGGTGGATTCAGAAGGCTGGTTGCAACCGCAGCCCGTCGTCGCCGATGTGGTTCAGTTCACCGACCAGCATCGAGTGCTGCCGCATCCGGCCCAGCTCGCGCATGATGCGGATGTCTTCATGGCGCAACTCACGGTTGGCGGTGACAGCCTGCTTGTAATCCAGTACCTCCGGGTAGTCCTTGGCCATCTCCAGCGCCTGCGCCACCTCGTCGACGCTGTCGGCGTCCGAGCTGATCCGCGCGCGGCTGTTGAAGGCCTTCATCCAGCGCTCGAAGCCGGCGGTGTGATCGAACATGTTGGCCATGAACCAGATCACGAACAGGATCGATACCCATGAGCCGAACACGATCACCACGCGGGTGAAGGTGATATGGAAGTCATCGCGCCACAGGTAGTTGGTGATCAAGCCAAGGATCAGCAGCGATGAAGCCTGCCACAGCACGATCGAGGCCATCAGCCACTGGCACTTGGCCTTGGCCAGCACCGTCACCTCGTCACGGATCTGCTGGTCGCTCAGCTTTTTCCAGTGTTCAACCTGCTTTTCGAACGGGCTGCTGTACAGCTCGTTGTCTTCCAGCAACAACCCTAAACCTTTGAACAACGCAATCATGGTGAGCTCCTTGCAGTAACGATCTGGAACGAGCGACGAATGCAGCGTGGGACGGTCAGGCAACTGAAGTTCTAGCACTTTCGTCGTGCTTGGCAATGGGCATGATGCGAAAAGGCAGCTGCTGGCGACCCAGATTGGATGGGAGGCAAGCTGGTTTTTTGCGGCGCAGCATTGAAAAGACAGCTTCACGTGCTCCATGTGCAGCATTTTTCTGCTGCGGCCGCACAACGGGTTTGGCTGACCCCAACGGCAGCTATCCGGCGGGCCGACCTTGCCGCGGCGGGCGCTCAGTTGCGCAGTCTTGCCGCTAGGATAGGCAAATGTCTTCCCTGTTCAGCCCTGTTTCCTCAGCCGCCACCGCCCATATCCGCCGCTGGGTCCTGGATGCCTTCCCGCGCGACCAGAGCGGGGTGGTTTACGACATGCCTGCGGGCGACCCGGGCTGGTTTGGCCCGGACAGCGTCACCTGGCGCATCCACTCCGAGTTCCCCGGCATGCTGGCTGGCGGGTTGTGCGCATTGATGCTGCAGCTGCTGCACCCGCGCGCGCTGGCGGGTGTCTACGATCATTCCAACTTCCGTGACGATCTGGTCGGGCGCCTGCGCCGTACCACCAGCTTCGTGGCCGGCACCACGTACGCCCCCTCCGCTGAAGTGGAAACGCTGGTTTCGCGCGTACGGCGCATTCATGCGCAGGTGGTGGGGACATTGCCAGATGGCCGCGCTTATGCGGCAGACGAACCAGAGCTGTTGACCTGGGTGCATGTCACCGAGGCCTATGGCTTTCTGGAGGGCTGCCGACGCTACTGCCGTGATGTACCGGTAGCAGTGGCCGATCGTTATTACGATGAGTACCGGCGTGTTGCCGAGGCGCTGGGCGCGCGTGATGTGCCCGCCAGTGAAGCGCAGGTAGCCGAGTACTTCGCTGCACAGCAACCGCAGCTGCAGATGGATGCGCGTTCGCGCGAAGTGCTGGACGTGCTTGCGGAAGTGCGCCTGCCGGTCCCGCTGCCGGGTGTTTCGCGCGATGTGTTCCTGGCCGCTGGCGCGGCGTTGTTACCGCAATGGGCGGTGCAGTTGCTTGCCCGCAGCAGGGGACAGCAATTGCAGTCGGTGGTCGCCGCACGCGTGCTGCGGAGCGTGGCGCCGTTGTTCCGGCTCGCATTGAACGACGGTATCTCCACGCGTGCATGCAGGCGTGTCGGGCAGGAGCCTGCACTGCTGGCAACGTGGCCTGGGCTGGCCTGAAAGCCGCCAGGCGGGCTGCTGTGCCTGCAGGAACCCGTGTCCAAAAGAAGAAACAGGCGCCAACGGCGCCTGTTTCCACACGGCAGCAACCGCGTCTGTTACCAGACCTTCACCCGCTTCTCCGGTGCCAGGTACAGCTTCTGCCCTTGCTTGACCCCGAATGCCGGGTACCAGGCATCCAGGTTGCGCACGGTCAAGGCACGGAACTGGCCTGGCGCATGGACATTGGTCAGCAATGCGTTGCGCAGCGCCTGCTCGCGCGCCTTGCTGCGCCACGCCTGGGCGAAGCCAAGGAAGAAGCGCTGGTCCGCGGTGAAACCTTCCAGCGTCTGCTCCTGTTTGCCCTGCAGTGACAGGCGGTAGGCGTCGTACGCGGTGCCGAGGCCGGCGACGTCGGCAATGTTCTCGCCCAGGGTCAGACGGCCATTGACGTGCACGCCGGGGAACGGCTCGTAGCTGTCGAACTGCATGGCCAAGGCGTCGCCGGCGGCGTTGAACTGCTTCAGGTCAGCGGCCGTCCACCAGTTGTGCAGCTTTCCGGTCTCATCGAACAATGCGCCTGCATTGTCGAAACCGTGGCTGATTTCATGGCCGATCACCGCGCCTATGGCGCCGTAGTTGATCGCATCATCGGCGGCACCGTCGAAGAACGGCGGTTGCAGGATCGCGGCCGGGAACACCAGACGGTTCTCCAGCGGCACGTTCATCGCGTTGATGGTCTGCGGCAGCATCGCCCATTCGCTGTGGTCGACCGGTTGGCCGAGTTTGGCGATGTTGCGCTGGTACTCGAACAGCGATGCGCGCTGTGCGTTGCCCAGTGCGTCGTCCGCCTTCACGTCGAGCGTTGCATAGTCGCGCCACTTGCTGGGGTAGCCCATGTCTACCTTCAGCCCGGCGACCTTGGCCTTGGCGTGTGCCTTGGTTTCCGGCGACATCCACTCCAGCGCGTCGATGCGCTTGGCGAATGCGGCGATGATGTTCCTGGCCATCTCATCGGCGCGCGCCTTGGTGGTGGCATCGAAGTGGTGCTCGACGTAGATCTTGCCGACGGCTTCGCCGATGGCGGTGTTGGTTTCGGCCACCGCGCGCTTCCAGCGCTCGCTCTGCTGTGGCGTGCCGCTCATCGCGGTGCCGTGGAATGCGAAGCTGGCATCAGCGAAGGCCTTGGGCAGGTAGGGCGCGGCTTCATCCAGTGCATGGAATGCCAGATAGTCCTTCCAGACGTCCAGTGGCTCGCTGGCCACCAGCCTGGAGAGGCCAGACACTGCCTGTGGCTGCCAGACGATGAAGTCCTGCTGGGCGCCCAGGTTGGCGCCGTCCAGAAATGCTTTCCAATCCATGCCCGGCGCCTTGCTGGTGAGGTCTGCCTGCTTCCAGGCATTGGCGCCCTTCTGCACGTCGTTGGTCTGCTCCTGGGTGGCATGGGCGCGGGCGATTTTGGTTTCAAGCGCAACGATCCGCGCTGCCTTCGCCGCCGCATCGCTGTCACCGGACAGCTCCAGCAGCTGGGCGATGTAGCCTTCGTAGGCCTTGCGCAGATCGGCCATGCGGCCATCCTGCAGGTAGAAGTCGCGGTCTGGCATGCCGAGGCCGCCCTGCACCAGGTACGGCGCATTGCGGTCGGGCTGCAGCAGGTCCACTGACACCCAGACGCCGAACAGATGCGGGGTATAGAAATTGGTGGCGTTGAGCAGGTCCACGTCGGCGCGCAGGCTGGCGCCCAGCGTATGCGCCAGTGCCTGTTTGTCGGCGATGCCTGCGATGGCCTGCAACTGCGGCTGCAGCGGTGCAACGCCGCGGGCCTCGATGCCGGCTTCATCCATGAACGCAGCGTAATAGTCGCCGATCTTGCGCACCTCGCCGCCATCGGCCTTGGCTGCTTCTTCCATGATGGCGCGGGTGTCAGCCAAGGTTTTTTCGGCAATCACGTTGAAGCTGCCGTAGCTGGAGCGATCGGCCGGGATCTCGGTGCGCTGGACCCATTGGCCGTTGGCGAAGTCGAAGAAGTTGTCACCGGCGGCCACGCTGCGGTCCATGCCGGTGGTATCCAGACCGAACGTACCCAGCTGTGGCTTGGGCGCCGCAGCCTCGTCAGGTGCGGCGGCTGTATCGGCGGCGGGAGCGGGAGTGCCCTTGTCGCAGCCGGTCAGCGCGAGCGCGCAACCGATTGCAAGCACCAGCAGGGGATGTCGCAAAGCCATGGCAGTTTCCAGAAAAGGTCAGGTTGGCAAGTCTAGACCCGCCCAATGCTGGCCGCAGGCACCCGATCTGGCACTTGCTTCACCTGTCCTGCTGTGGCGGGAACAAGAAAGTTGGCAACGAAGTCTTCACGGCAATGGCATTTGTGCTGCATGCTTGTTGGCAACCCGCTGCGGGTGACGTCTGGGGAGGCGTTGGCAGCGCGGGGGTGACACGTTTGCATGATGTAGTCGCTGGCCCCCATCCGGCGACATCCTTGTTGCCGAAGCTGTGGTTGGATCAACAATCGTGAAGCCAGAAAGTCACCTACCGCTGCGCCGGGACACCCGGTGAATCGAACACCTGCCCATCCGCTGCGGGTGATTGCCATCGCCGGTGCGTTGGTGGCAGTGCTGTTGGCGGCTGCGCTGGCAATGATGTTGTGGAACGACCGCAGCACCCGGCTGGAAGCAGCGCAGCGACAGAGCATGGCCTTGGCCAGCGGCAGTGATCGCTTGATGCGCGCGCAGTTGATCACCCTTGAGCGTGCGCTGCGAGGCACCGCCAATGACGGCCGCGAACTCTATGCAAAGGTCCCGGAGCAGGCACCGATGCTGTTCGATGCCAGCATCCGCGGGGTGCTGGAGCGCAACCAGGACTTGTTGTCGATCACGCTGGTCGATGGCCGCGGGCGTCCGTTGTCGTCCGGGCGTGGTGATCCGACCTTGCCGCAATGGGTGACCTCGCAGAACCGCGTGCTCAGTGGCGAGTTGTATGTAGGTGAGCTGGAGGAACTGCCGGGCGGTTACTGGACGGTGCGGACCGCGGTGCCGGTGCAGCAGGACCAGTGGTTGCTGGCACGGGTACGGCTGGCCACCTTCCAGGAAGTGGTCAGTGGCCTGGACCTGGGCCGCGATGGCGTTGCTTCCATTGGCAACCGTTTTGGCCAGCTGCTGGCGCACAGCCGTGATCCGGGCCGCTTCGTCGGCAAGAAACTGCCCTCGCCGATGGAGACGTTGCCGGTCTCGGCGGTGGTCAAGGCGCGTGGCGTGGTCACCAGCCCATCCGATGGCCAGAAGCGCATCGCTGCCGTCAGCGTGCCGCCGGATTACCCGCTGATCCTGTACGTCGCCTTGTCTTACGAGGAGGTGATGGCCCGTTGGCATCTGTTCCTGTACGCGGCGATCGGCATCTACCTGATCTATCTGATGGGCCTTGCCTATCTGCTGTACGCGGTGGATCGCAGTGCCGGGCACCAGGCACAGCTGGGTGAAGAGTTGCGCGCCGGCACCGCCGAGCTGGCGCTGGCGCACGAAGTGGGCAAGGTGGGTACCTGGTCGGTGCACGGCCAGCCGCCGCAGCTGGCATGGTCCGAGCTGACCCGGCAGATGCTGCAGCTGCGTGGCGAACGTTCGTCGCTGGCGGAGTTCCTGGCGCAGGTGCATGAGGATGACCGCGCCACGCTCAGGGACAAGCTGGCCATGGCACGGGCCGGGCAGGGCGCGCTCAACACGGTGTTCCGGCTGCGCATGAAGGATGGTTCGCTGCGCTGGTTGTCCGCGCGCGGTGAGTTGGTCGGCAATGATGACCAGGCATTGCGCTTGGCCGGCGCGGTAGTGGACGTCAGCGAGCGTGTCCATATCGAGGAACGGGCACAGGAAGCGCAGCGCCAGTTCCGCCTGGTGTTCGATCGCAACCCTGCGCCGTTCTGGATCTTCGACCTGGTGACCCTGCGTTTCCTGGAAGTGAACCAGGCCGCGGTGGACCAGTACGGTTACAGCCGCGACGAGTTCCTGGAAATGTCGATCCTCGACATCCGCCCGCCCGAGGAATGGCAGGAGATCCGGCAAAGCGTCGCACGTGCGTTGCGCGGCGAGGCCAACGGGCTGAGCATCAATACCCACCTGCGCAAGGACGGCACCGCCTTCCAGGTGCAGAGCCATTTTGCCAACCTCGAGTTCGCCGGGCGCAATGCCAGCCTGGTGTTGGCCGAGGACGTGAGCCAGCGGCTGCGTTTCGAGAACGAGCTGGCCTACCGTGCCAGCCACCATGCCGGCACCGGGCTGCTGACGGTGCGCGCGCTGGCCGAGAAGCTGGATGCCGGTAACGGCGGCTATACCATCGCCCACGTGCAGCTGCGTGGCCTGCAGATGATCACCGACACCTTGGGCCGGGAGTCGGGTGAGGACGCCCTGCGTGCGGTGGCGGTGCGCCTTGGTGGCCTTGCAGCGCGCTACGGCATGCTTGCCCACCAGCCCGCCGAAGACTTCGTGCTGGCCATCCAGGGCAATGTGGACGCACAGCTGGCGCTCGACGCGCTGCTGTCAGCGGTGGCCGAGCCGGTGCGTGGCCGCGACACCCTGCACCAGCTGGAGGCCCGTGTAGGTGTCGCCAGTTGCCCGGATGACGGCGAACTGGCCGAGCAGGTGCTGGGCCGCGCCGCACAGGCCGCGCACGCCGCGCGCGAAAATGGCGCTGCGCTGCTGCGCTTCAATACCGGCATGGCCACCCATTACACCGAGCGCCTGCAATTGGCCGGGCGCATCCACATGGCCATCGACCACGGTGAGTTCGAGTTGCACTTCCAGCCGATCCGGCACGCTGCCGATGGCAGTCCGGCGGCCTTGGAAGCGCTGCTGCGTTGGCCGCAGGCCGATGGCAGTTACATCCCGCCCAGCGACTTCATCCAGTTGTGCGAAGACACCGGCCTGATCATCGCGCTGGGCCGTTGGGTGATCCATGCCGCCGCGCGCGCGCAGCGCCAGCTGGTGCTTGCCGGCTGGGGGCAGTTGCCGATCGCGGTCAATGTGTCGGCGGTGCAGTTGTTCAACAGTGACCTGGTCGGTGAGTTCAGCCGCGCCATGCAGGAGTGCAGCCTGCAACCCGGTGCGCTGCAGATGGAGCTCACCGAGAGCGTGTTGATGCGCAACCCGACCCAGGCGCTGCAGACGCTGGGCCACCTGCACGCCAACGGCATCGGCGTGGCGCTGGATGATTTCGGCACCGGCTTCTCCAGCATGTCCTACCTGCAGCATCTGCCGCTGGATTCGCTGAAGATCGACCGCGTGTTCGTCAAGGACGTGGAAACCAACCCCCGCAATGCCGCCATCTGCAGGGCGCTGCTGTCGCTGGGCCACAGCATGGGCTTGTCGGTGATCGCCGAAGGCGTGGAGACCGACGGCCAGCACCGCTGGTTGGCGGCGCATGGCTGCGACCAGGTGCAGGGTTATCTGATGGGCCGCCCTCTGCCCTTGCAGGACGTGCTGGTGTTGCTGGAGCGCAGCCGCCGCTCAGATTGAGTGCGCGGAGTCGTCACCGAGGTGTTCGACCAGGTAATCGATGAAACTGCGCACCTTGGGTGCCAGATGGCTGCGGCTGGCATAAACGGCATGGATGCCGATCGGCGGTGCTTCCCAGGCGGGAAGCACCGGCACCAGCAGGCCGTCGGCCAATGCCTGGCCGATGATGAAATCCGGCTGGCTGATGATGCCCATGCCGGCGATGGCGGCTTCGCGCAGCACTTCGCCGTTGTTGGCGCGCATGCGTGGCAGCAACGGTACGCTGACTTCGCCCTGTGGGCCCAGCAGCTGCCAGCTTTCACCGCCGCCCTGGTAGGTATAGGTGAGGCAGTCGTGCCCGGTCAACTGCTCCGGCGTGCTTGGCACGCCGCGCCTGGCCAGGTAGGACGGGGCCGCGCACAGGCTGATGCGGGCCTGCGCCAGCCGTCGCGCGATCAAGCTGGGGGCGGGTTGGCGGGTGATGCGGATCGCCAGGTCGAAGCCTTCTTCGACCATGTCGACGAGGCGGTCGGACAGCTGCAGGTCCAGTTCCACCTGTGGGTGCAATGCGTTGTAGCCAGGCAGCAGCGCCGCCAAGCGGGCGATGCCATAGCTGACTGGTGCATTGATCCGCAGCCGACCTGAGGGTTGCAGTGCCTGCGCACCCACCGAGGCTTCCAGGGCATCGAACTCGGCAAGCAGCTGCACGCAGCGCTGGTAATAGGCCGCACCGACGCTGGTGGGGCTGACCCGCCGCGTGGTGCGGTTGAGCAGTCGTGCGGACAGCCGCTTTTCCAACGCCGCGATCTGCCGGGTGACGGCGGCGGTGGACAGGTCCAGCGCTTCGGCGGCGGCGCTGAAACCATTGCGCTCGACCACTGCGACGAATACCCGCATGGCATCAATGGTGTCCATTGTTTCCGTTTCCGCAATAAAACGTTGCCACCGAGATTATTTGTTGCTGGTGCGCCGCGCAATAAGCTGCTACCTGTCTTCTTCATGTTGGGAGTCCGCCATGAGCCTGCACCTGCCCTCGCTCTACATTTCACATGGTTCGCCGATGACCGCGCTGGAGCCCGGCCAGGTTGGGCCGCGGCTGGCCGAACTGGCGGCGGGCATGCAGCGTCCACGTGCGATCGTGATGGCCTCGGCGCACTGGCTGGGCAGGGCGCCATTGGTATCGGCCGCTGCGCAGCCGGCCACCATCCATGACTTCGGTGGTTTCCCTGAAGAGCTGTACCAGCTGCAGTACCCGGCAGCGGGCGCGCCCGAGCTGGCGCACGAAGTCGCCACGCGCCTGGCCGAGGCTGGATTGGCGCCGGTCATCGACCCCAACCGCGGCCTCGATCATGGCGTGTGGGTGCCGCTGCGCTACCTGTATCCACAGGCGGACATCCCGGTGCTGCAGGTTTCCATCCAGCCGGCGCTGGGGCCGCGCCATCAATTCCAGATGGGCCGCGCGCTGGCATCACTGCGCGAGCACGGGGTGCTGCTGATCGGATCGGGCAGCATCACCCACAACCTGCATGATTGGCGCAGCTACCAGCAGGGCAAGGAGGCGCCGTACGTGCGGCCCTTCATTGGCTGGGTGGAGCAGAAGCTGCAGGCCAATGACCTGCCGGCGTTGTTCGACTACCGCCAGCAGGCACCGTTCGCAGCGCAGGCCCATCCCAGCGATGAGCACCTGCTGCCGCTGTACTTCGCGATGGGTGCGGCAGGTTCCGACCTGTTGGGTGCGCGTCGCATCGATGCGGGTATCGACATGGGTTTCCTGGCGATGGACATCTATCGCTTCGATGGTGCCGATGGCGTCCAGGCGGCTGCCTGAGTGAGCCCTGTATGCTGGCTGTCCGTGCAATCCTGCCGGCAGCCGGCATTTCCCGTGGCTTGAAGCAGGCCGATCGCAACCGCAGGACGCGCATGCTGTGCTAGTTTTTCCAGGTCTGTGGCGCCGTGGTTGCACCCGCGCCGATTTCTGGAACACGCATGCATACGATTGAAGTCGTCCTGGCAATGCTGGTGGCCGTTGTCGCCAGCGGCTATCTGGTCAGAATCCTGCCGTTCTCGCTGCCGCTGCCCCTGGTGCAGATCGGCCTGGGGGCGTTGATCTCCGGTGTCTTCAACCGCGGCCACGCGCTGGAACCGGACATGTTCTTCCTGCTGTTCCTGCCGCCGCTGCTGTTCCTGGACGGCTGGCGCATTCCCAAGCAAGGCCTGTTCCGCGACAAGGGCGCGATCCTTGAGCTGGCCTTCGGCCTGGTTGTGTTCACGGTGGTAGGTGCCGGCCTGCTGATCCACTGGCTGATCCCGGCGATGCCACTTGCTGTGGCCTTCGCGCTGGCGGCGATCATTTCGCCGACCGATCCGGTGGCGGTCGGCGCGATCGCTTCGCGCGTGCCCATTCCCAAGCGGCTGATGCATATCCTGGAAGGCGAGTCGTTGCTGAACGATGCATCGGGCCTGGTCTGCTTCCGCTTCGCGGTTGCGGCGGTGATGACCGGTTCGTTCTCGCTGGCGGAGGCTTCATTGACCTTCCTGTGGGTCGCGCTGGCCGGCCTTGCCATCGGTGTGGTGGTGACCTGGGGCGTATCCACGTTCCAGCGTTGGCTGTGGCGAGGCTTCGGTGAGGAGCCCGGTGCGGCACTGCTGGTCAACCTGCTGATCCCGTTCGCGGCCTACCTGTTGGCCGAAGAGCTGCACGCATCGGGAATCCTGGCTGCGGTCGCGGCAGGCATCACCATGAGCTACGTGGAGCAGACCGGCCGCATCAGCGGCAGCATGCGCGTGCAGCGCAACGCGGTCTGGAACATGGTGCAGTTCACCTTCAACGGCATCATCTTTGTGTTGCTTGGCGAGCAGTTGCCGGGGATCGTCGAGCGTGCGGTGGAAACCATGTCGGTCACCGGCCACCACAGCGCATGGTGGTTGCTGGTGTACGTGCTGGCGATCAACGCCATGCTGGTGGCACTGCGGCTGGCCTTCGTATGGCTGTCGTTGCGCTGGAACCTGCTGCGGGCGCGGATGCGTGGTGAAAAGGAAAACACCACGCAGTGGCGGGTGGTGCTGGCAATGTCGGTCGCCGGCGTGCGCGGCGCCATCACCTTGGCCGGCGTGCTGACATTGCCACTGATGGTGCCCGGCGGCGAACCGTTCCCGGCGCGCGACCTGGTGATCTTCCTGGCGGCGGCGGTGATCCTGGTGTCGCTGGTCGGCGCCAGCCTGCTGCTGCCACGCCTGCTCAAAGGCCTGGAGCTGCCCAAGGACGACAGCAGCCGGCGCGAGGAAGACCTGGCCCGGCGGGCCTCGTCGAAGGCGGCGCTGGCGGCGGTTGAGAAAGCACGCCAGGAACTGGTGGAGGGCCAATCGACCACGGCCGTGCAGCTGTTCAACGATGCCGCGGCGCGGGTGAGCCTGTTGTACCAGCGCAATCTGGAGAAGGGCCAAGGCCCGGATGAAGACCCGGAGAAGGTGCGGCGCATGGAACAGGCCTACCGGAGCCTGCGCACGGCTGGCTTGAACGCCGAGCGTGAGGAGCTGTTCCGCCTGACCCGGCGTGGCCAGGTCTCCGATGACATCGCCCGCAAGCTGATCCGCAACCTCGACCTGCTGGAGAGCCGGCAGCGGGATTGAGGGTGGTTTTGGGGGTTTGCTCGTTAAAAGCTTCCCCTCACCCCAACCCCTCTCCCGCGCGCGGGAGAGGGGCTCGTATCGCGTCGGCTGCCAGTGCACCAGCCCCTCTCCCGCGTGTAGGGGAGTGGCTCGTATCGCGTCGGCTGCCAGTGCACCAGCCCCTCTCCCGCGTGCAGGGGAGGGGTTCGTATCGCGTCGGCTGCCAGTGCACCAGCCCTTCTCCCGCGTGCAGGGGAGTGGCTCGTATCGCGTCGGCTGCCAGTGCGCCAGCCCTTCTCCCGCGTGCAGGGGAGAAGCTCGTATCGCGTCGGCTGCCAGTGCAATAGCCCCTCTCCCGCGCGCGGGAGAGGGGTTGGGGTGAGGGCAGGCTCTTGAAGCTTTTAAACGTTCTTCAATTCAAGGAAATACGGCTCGACCGTACCCTTGATCTTCAAGGTCATCGGGTTGCCGCGGCGGTCGCGGGACTTGCCGGCCTGTACGCGGATCCAGCCTTCTGCAACCGAATATTCCTCGACGTCATCGCGCTCGATGCCATTGAAGCGCACACCGATACCGCGCTCCAGGGCGGCAGCGTCGTGGAACGGGCTCTGCGGGTTGATCGCCAGATGATCGGGAGGGGTATCGCTCATGTCACTGCTTCATTGAAGGCCACCGCGGCCTTTTCGGGGCGCAAGGATAACCGCTGTGGCGGCTGGATGGCTTTCGCTGGCGCGCCACTGCCCTCAGAATGCGCGGCATCACGAAGTGGAAACAGCCCCATGCCAGACAACAGCGCCGATTACGAAGACTCCGACGAACTGCAGCCGGATTTCGACGAAGATGACCATCCGGCGCGGGTCTGGAACCTGCTTTGGCTGATCAATCCCGGCGACGAGGATGCAGCACTGCAGCAGTTCGACGCCTGGCGCGAGGCGCGCGCAGGCAACGAGGAAGATGCCACCGACGAGCAATGGCTGTGGGACCTGAAGGATGCCATCGACTGGCGTTCAGGTTTCTACGTGGACTGGAAAGACACCGATTCCTTCGTTGCCGCGCTGGACGAAATGGCCGCACGCTGGAACCTGGGCATCGCCTGGGGCGGTGACTTCGACGACGAAGATTTCACCGATGACCTCGACGTTCCGACCCTGATGACCACCGCCCATGACCGCCTGCGCGAGCACGGTTACACGGTGTGGAACTGGAATACCGGTGGCGACGCCTATGCCGGTTGGGTGGCACTGAGCCGCGACGACGAAGCGATGCTGGCGCTGTGCTCGTTGCTTGGTGTGGAAGTGCGCCCGGGCAGCGACCCGTTCTGAGCCAGCAGCAACGCAACGGTAGTGCCGAGCCATGCTCGGCTGGGG
>Ga0308157_10003525_pt1 | contig 22532 bp, 26 predicted proteins | sample PhyBR1_FD_201035 | JGI IMG/M metagenome (GOLD analysis project Ga0308157, IMG submission 201035) | Phyllosphere microbial communities from UC Gill Tract Community Farm, Albany, California, United States - DLSLB.R1 | ecosystem: Host-associated > Plants > Phyllosphere > Unclassified | place: USA...
ACGATTACTTTTTTATTGCCTATACGGGTGTATCCGGAAATACAAGAGGTTTTTACGGCAAAAAACAAAAATTAAAAAAACTAATTCCTAATTCCATAGAAAGTATGGTTGATGAAAAATATGATGCAAGCATAGACATTATGTACTTAAGTAAAAATCGAGATAAAGCTATTTTAGACGAAGCCGTTTATTCTCGTCTTATGGGAAATACTTTTTATGAAATTGATCTTACAAAGACCGTAGATGGTTTATTCTTTATAAGAAATAATAATATGGATTGATAAAAAGAGGAATGATTTCGTTATGCATAATCCTCTCCGAAGCTAGAACATACAGAAACTTTAATGATTCTGAAAAAATGCTGTGTTTTGGAAGAATTTCTAACATACCTAGTGTACACCAGATCCTTTAGTACCTGAATGAAAAGTACAGCTTAAAGTTTCTCCTTAGTAACGAGAGGTATGCTTATGTATGAACCATAAAACCTAAACCTATAAACCCAAAGCTCTTTTTTGGGCTTTGTGGAGCAGCCCCATTTAAGATTTGTATTCAGTAACTTACAGTGAAAAAACAAATTGAATAGTAGCGCGAATATAAAAATGACATTAGTTTTTCGACGAGTGTCGAAAATGTTGAAGTTTCCGTGAAAAGAAATGCTGTTTGAGAACGGAGTTCGAGTTTATTTCTTTTAGGAAATGAAACATATTTTGACCGTCTAAAAAATAAAGTCTTGATTTTTTGGTTCGTTTTGTATCAAGACAAAATGAACAGTAGAAATCATAAAACCGCATGCATAATTGTAAAAACCAGAACGATAATTAAAAATGCAAATTAAAAAATAAACCAACATGGTTTTTAAAACCTCGCAGGTTACAAACGTAAACCACAAATCAATATTTTCTTTTTATTATTCATAAAAAGTGTTAATTTTATTAAATGCCTTAATGAAATGAGAAAATATATACCCCTTTTTCTAATAGCCGGATTATTATCATGTGATGACAGCGATAATATATACCTTAATGGAATTACTGTAACAGAAGTATTTTCTGATTATCCGGCAATAACGAATGAACATGGTAAATACGTGAACTACTTCGGCGCTCATGTAAAAAACTCGTCACCTAAACCAATAAAAGGTTATATAATGTTTACACTCAGAGAGTATGGTAGTGTAAATTCTTATCAGCATATAGTGAAGCCAAATAATGAATCTCAGGCATATTTTGAGGCATCATTAGAAACCGATAAGGTTATAAATGAATCCTATTTGTTGGAAGTTGAATTTGTAAACGTTAAAAATTAATGCTGAAAGGTATACAGCTTCTTGTTGTTATTGGGTTGATAATGGTCGGTAAGCCCTAAGTGATATACTGTTTACAACTGCGTTTAGTATTTTGGTACTATCTAAAAATAAAAGTCACTCCATTGAGTGACTTTCTTTCCTGATTATTTTCTTATGAACTTCTGTTCAATTTCATCTTTATAAGTAATATCCCCATCAACCCCTTCTTCTGTCATTTTCAAATGAAGGTTGTCAGCGTCACTTTTTGAAATCTCAAATGATTGTGCTTCATCATCTATAGTCATTGTCAAAGTGTTACCGGTTCTTGTATAGGTTCCTGAACCTTTTTCTTCTAATCCGGCTAAAGGAACTGACATGTAATAGTCAACCTTGTTGTCTGCTTTAAAATCATATTCCCAGGTTACTTGCGAACCTACCGGTCTATCAGTGGTTTGCTCAACAACTTCCCCGTTTTCATAAGACGTAACACTCATGGTATTTAATTTCCACTGACCCAATAAATGATTGGTTGGTTGCGGTTCTGCTGTTGGTGTATTGTCGTCTCCTGAACAGGCTGTTAATGATACCAACCCTACAGTTGCGGCGAATAGATAAGTACTGATTTTTTTCATAGTTGAAATTTTAATGTTAATAATTGAACGTTAAAAGAATTAAGTAAATGCACTTTATACTAAGACGTATTTATATTTAAAAAGGTTGGAAAGCTAAGTTGTATTTAACAAATTTAGTAGCGTTACCCTGAAGCTGTAAGCAAAACAAAAAAAGAGGCCGTTAAACAACAACCTCCTTCTAATCAACTAAACAACTTTTATTTAAAATAAAACAACTCTTCTAATAAGGGATTATATAACATCCCTCACTGTATTTATAATGGTACAGATCTCTTTATATAAGTAAACTGTTCATTTGCTTCTTAACGTATTCTTCATTATCATAACTCAAAAAACCAAGCGGAGAATGATTGTGGTAACGTTTGCAGTACGATCCGAAAGTCGACGATATTTTCAGATGACCCACTTCACTTTTACGATTGCTTATATAACGGTCTATATGTTCTTTGCTGTGGTTTGCTTTAGAATTGGCAAGTGCCAGCAGTTCTTTTACACCGTCGCAAAACCATCCGGCCAAAAGATCTTCTGCATCCATTGGTTCAAACTCACCGCTATTGGAACTGTAGTGCAGTACGATCTCTGTTTCAAATCTGAAATTGAAATCTGCAAGATTGGCCGATACAATACTTATGTTAAATTGTTCTGCTGCTGTAATGCTGTTACCAACTTCCAGATCAAGACAAAGAATATTTTTACTGCTAAACATTTTATTGTTGTTAAATAAGTTAATAAAACGCCCGACAAATCAATATCGGGCGTTTTCACCAAAACAGTGGTGTAAATTCTATTTCAAAGCATAATGTTAAATACAATCACAATGCCATTTTAGACATTCTTTAAATTTTAATGTTTAAAATCCTGTTTTGTTTAGGTTTGGCGGGTTTAATAGTTTTAAAGATGATTTTTGTATAATATATTATGAAAATTTTATGGTAAAATTTTCCCCAATTTGTCCTATAAAGTAATGTTATTATGTGTATTTGTATAATAGTTTAAATATTTATATTGTATATAAATAAACTTTTAATTCCACCAGTTGTAATAATTGTGCAGCTCATCTTTAATAAATCCGCAACGGGGATAAAGCTGGTTGCCTATGTCGTTGGTTTTCTCGGTTTCAAGCAACAGTCCGCAGGCATCTGTTTCTGTGCACCATTTTTTGCTACGGTCAATTAGTGCTACCGATAGTCCTTTACCTCTGTAGTCGGGATGTACGAACAGGTCGCTAAGCAGCCACTGTTTTTGTAGTTTGGTATAATGAAAAAGCTTGTACAAATGTACAAAACCTACGGCTTTTCCGTCTGCTATTACAAGAAAAATATCCGATTCGTTGTTTAGGAAACGTTCTTTTAAAAACGCTGTTGCTTTAACCAGATCGGGTTCTTGCCTGTAAAATACGCGGTAAAGGTTGAATAATGTTGCGGTTTCTTCCAGATCGTCCAATTGTGCTTTTTTAATGGTGTATTTCATGTTACAATGTTTTTGGGTGTGATTATAAGGCAAAGTCCGAAACGTATGGTTCGGACTTTTGAATGGGTTATTTAAGGTCTTCTATCGAAGCACCGAAATTGATATGTAGTACGTTGCCGTTTGCAAGTACCAGTGCGGGTACCGATTGCACGCCTGCCTGTTCTGCATCTTTTACTTTTTGGGGTTCGCTTCCCAAATGAACTACTTCAACCTCGTTTGAAGGAATAAGGTTTAAAAGATCGGTTTCTGCGCTTACGCATACCGGACAGCCTGCGTGATAAAAAATTGCTTTTTTCATGATTGTGGGTTTATGTTATTTGTGCATTGTTGCATGATCAAAATTAAGGGATGTATAAATCTTCTGGCTGGTACAGAATCGAGATAAACCGATGGTCCAGCTTTTTCGATGGAGATCATACGAACATCGGAAAGTTTTTGACCGGTACTTTCTGATACTTTTTTATTTTAAATGTTTGTTACTTTTTTATATTTCCAAGGATAGATTTCAATGTAGCGGTCTCTTCGGCAGTCAGCGGTTTTAAGGGGCTCTTAAGATGTCCGCCATTTTCTCCCAGTAGGTTCAAACCAGCCTTTATGGCTCTTGGTAGTCCTTTGGCTACTATAAACTGCAACAGTTCGGTCTGCTGGTAGAAAAGTTCCCGGGCTTTGTTCAGGTCGTTCTGCTGTACGGCATCGTAAAGTGCTATGTTCAGTTCGGGAATTAGGTTGGCAGCCGCCGTGCACCAGCCGGTAGCACCTGCAGCAAATGCGGCTAGTGCCAAAGGGTTGGATCCGTTGTAGAAAGCAACATCCTCTCCCAGCTCTTTTCTCAAATAATGCATGCGCTGCACATCGCCGGTGCTTTCCTTGATCATGGTGACATTGGGTATTTCCAGCAGTCGTTTCAATAGGGCAGGTGACATATCTACTCCTCCGGTTGCCGGATTATTGTAGGCCATGATGGGAATGGAAATGCTGGATGCTACCTTGTCGTAATGGGCAACTATTTCGTCATCGGTCAGCTTCCAGTAGCTCATCGGAATGATCATTACCGCGCTGGCACCTGCTTTTTCTGCAAATTGGGCATGGTATATGGTTTTGTCGGTGGTGAGGTTTGATACGCCTACTAGTGTGGGAACCTTGCCTGCTGTTTGCTGTAGTGCGGCTTCGGTAACGGCTTCTTTTTCATCGTCGGTAAGGTAAGGCAGTACGCCTGTGCTTCCAAGGGGTGCGATACCGTGTACGCCCGATGATACAAGTCGCTCTACTTGTTGTTTGAACAAAGGTAGGTCTACTTTTTCTTTCGAATCAAACGGTGTAATAGGATAGGCGATGATGCCTTTGAATGGTACGTTTTTCATATTTCTTGAGTTTGAGTAAATAATAGGTTTTGGTTACAGGTCTCTTCCTTCTTCTTCTCGCAACGCTACACCAAGGTTTTGCAGTTGTGGTGCATTCTCACAGGCAAGATATTTTGCCGGTGAGCTGTCACTTAAATTCTGGTGTCTGTGCCATGCCCATGAAGGTATGTAAACGGCATCGCCTGCTTCCCAGTAAACTCGTTCGTCTTCAACTTCCGTCCAACCGCTGCCTTCAATCACATACAATACGGTTTCATACGTATGGCGGTGTCGGTTGGTTAGCTGGTTCGGTAGTAAACCTCCAATGGTCATACTTACGTTCTTACTAGGCAGGTCTACAAAAAAAACGGGATGTTTGCGTTCTGTTGAAAACTGGTTGTGTACACCGGCATCTTCCACGTTTTTGTGGATGAGGTGCGATGGTTTTACGTAAACGGGTCTGGCAAAGGTTTGATGGAAGTCTTTAGAACTGAAAGTGCTGCTTTCTTCTGAAACCTGCTGTGTGGTTGTTTGTTTGTCTGATGATAACATAAAAAAATATTTTAAGGGTTGATGCATAATTGCAATACAAAAGTATTGTACCTTTGGATGGTTGTAATGATGCAGTTTTAATATAAATAGCTAGTCCAGATGTTAAGAGCTTGGAAATTGGAAATAGTGTTGGATCCTCAATCCGATAAAGCGTTGTACCTGCAGATAGCCGATGCAGTAATAGGTGACATCCGTTCGGGCAGGTTGAAACCCGGGGAAGCATTGCCGGGCAGCAGAAGCATGGCAATGTTGTTGAAGGTGAACCGCAATACGGTGGTAGAAGCATTGGGCGTGCTGGTTATTGAAGGTTGGTTGGTGTCTAAGGAACGACAGGGAACTTTTGTTGCAGATACTTTTCCTGTGTTTGCAGAGCGAAGCTTAAACGGAAAACCGGATGCTGTAAATGATAAAGCCAATGTGGCTGTTCGATTACAGTTTGACGATGGCCATCCCGACAGTAAGATTGCTCCTATTAACGAACTGGCAAGAGCATACAGACAGTTGTTCGGGCAGAAGGGCAGATGGCAGCTGATGGGCTATGGAAATGAATTGGGAGATCCCGAATTTCGAAAAACCATTGTGCAGATGTTGAACTATCAGCGCGGTATGCAGGTGAACGAAGAACATATCTGCATTACACGTGGCAGCCAGATGGCAATGTACCTTATGGCACAATGTCTTTTTACGACAGGTGATCTAGTAATGGTCGAAAATCCGGGCTACAAGCCTGCTTGGAAAGCCTTTGAAAAGGCGGGCGCTGTACTGCTTCCGGTGAATGTCGATGCCGAAGGTCTGGTCGTTGATGAGGTGGCAGCATATCTGGAATCGGGCAAAAAAATAAAGACACTCTATGTTACCCCGCACCGACAGTACCCAACCACGGTTACACTCAGTCTTCAAAGACGTCTGCAGCTGATCAGGTTGTCCAACAAATATGGTTTTACAATTATTGAAGATGATTACGATAATGAGTTCCATTTTGGGTACCGCCCTATATTGCCATTGTCCAGCTTTTGCGAATTACAGAATTATGTATACATAGGCACCATGAGTAAGGTGGTGGCACCGGCATTGCGCATCGGCTATCTGGCATGTACCTGCGATTCGCTGATAGCTAAAGTGGGCGAACTGCGTAAGATGATCGATGTACAGGGCGACAGCATTATGGAACAGGCGGTGCTGCAGCTGATAAAGGATGGTACCGTAAAACGACATATTAAGAAAGCAACGGCACATTACAAAACTAAAAGGGACACTACGGCTGCTTTACTGGAAAAATATATGAACGGTAAGGCATCGTTTACAGTACCCGATGGCGGACTCGCGTTCTGGATTGTTCCGAATAATAAACAGGACTGGTCATTTCTAAGCAAAAAAATGCAGGAAAAAAGAATTGAAATTACCACACCCGAAAATTACAGTTTTAATGAAGCAGTAAACGGTATCCGCCTGGGTTATGGTTCCCTTTCAGAAAAAGATTTGGAGGAAGGCATTGCTGCTCTTGCAGGTCTGCTTTAGCACAGCGAAAAAGAAATGCTTATCGACTAATCTCCTAATGATTAGGAAACGACAGTAACGTTCGTATTTTCTAAACAGCTCAATTGTTGTAATAAACGTCTTTTTCAGACGTTTTTGTTAATCTTTCACTTTCTCACAAAATACGCCCCTAAAATACTTCGTCAACAAGTTCTTTATTCACCATAGCACCTGCAATGCCGCCGGTTGCTACAGCATAAGAAACCGACCGCATCATACTTGAATTATCACCACACGCAAAAACTCCCGCAATATTTGTTTTTTGAAACGGATCTGTTTTAATATGACCCATTTCTGTCAGTTCACAACCTAGCATTGCAGGTGTGTCCGAATGTTGTTTAAAAGGAACAGCTGCATACAGTGCGTTAAGTTCCATTATTTCACCGTTTTCAAAAACAATGTTTGTAAGATGTCCGTTATCATGAATTACTTCCTGTATCTTTTTTTCTGTGACGGATATATTGTGTAGTTGCAATTTGTTGCGTTGTTCACTAGTAAATTCTGCTTTACCCGATGTTATTATACTCACATCATTGCCCAAATTATGTACCAGCGATGCCAGATGAAAAGCTCTTTCACCATTTGCCATAATGGCTGTTTTTTGGTTGCGGAATTCGTAACCGTGACAATATGGACAATGAATAACGGAAATTCCCCAACATTGGTCAAACCCCTTTATATCGGGCATAATATCTGTGATTCCGGTAGCAAAAATCAGTTTTTTGGCTTTGAATTCTAATCCTTCTAAAGTTTTAATGATAAAGTCATTGTCTGTTTTTATTCCACTTGTAGCAAATCCGTTGTGCAGGCTGACAGTAGGATAATTAAGTACCTGAACTCGGGCTTTTTCGGCTATTACTGCCGGTGTTTCCCCATCGTGGGTAATAAAGTTGTGCGACTGCGGTGTTTGTCGGTTACATGGTAATCCGTTGTCAATAATCAGTACGTTACGTAATGAACGTCCTAATGCCATTGCTGCCGACAGTCCGGCATAGCTTCCGCCAATGATGATTACGTCAAAATTAGTTGCTGTGTTCATGTTTTTTCTTTAGTTGATGAGTATCATGCAAAGATAACATGTTTTTTGTTAATGCGATATTGTTGCGTTAGTAAATTTAAATTGTTTTGCCGTAAATTTGTAATAGAAATAAACAAAACATGAAACGTAGGAATACGCCTTCTAAAGACGCAGTGCTTAATCTGCTTACAGATGCTGGCAAGGCAATGAGTCATGATGCTATTGAAAAACAGATAGCGGTAGATATAGACCGCGCTACTATTTACAGGGTGCTTAACAGTTTTTGTACAGACGGATTGGTGCATAAGATTGTTGCCGAAGACGGCAAGCAGTATTTTGCTATTTGCAATAAATGTGAAGATAAAAAGGACATGGATCATCATTTTCATTTTCGCTGTACGGTTTGCCAAACAATTGAATGTCTGTCGGAAACGGTTCATTTTTCAACTCCAAAAGGTTACAGCGTAAGTAGCGTCAACTGTGTGCTTACAGGAACTTGTAAAGATTGTTCTGAAGCATAAAATATACACGGAAAATACCCGTAGAGAAAATTTACTCGAAATGCGATCCGTCAAAATAAAGGTTTTTTTTAGAAAAAGCGTATCTTTATAAATCATGTAAATAAATACTCTATGATGAAAAGAAATCTTTTAATAGCAATGATGTCGCTTGCGTTCGTAGCGTGTGCCGATAAAAAAGAGCAGGAAAACACCGAAAAGTTAACTGTTGAAACTACCGAAGTTACTGCCGATCCTAAAGAACTTTTGGGGAAAGAATGGAAACTGAAAGAACTATACGGAACAAAAGTTGTTACAGATACTGCTGTTGCGAAACAACCACATATAAATTTTAACGATCTTGTAAAAGCTTCAGGTAATCTGGGTTGTAACGGCTTTGGAGCCAAAGTGGAATTTACGGGTAGCAACAGCATAAAAATTTCTGAAATTGTATCTACTAGAATGGCGTGTGGTTCTATGGAAACCGAAGTGCAGTTTGGCGAAGCTTTGCAAAACGCAACCAATTATATCACTTCAGGAACAACGCTTTATCTGAATAACGCAGAAAATACTACGGTTGCCGTGCTGGAATCAGATAAATAGAAGCTTTAATTTTCATAATAAAATCATCGATAATAGAACAGATGAAAAAACGAATAATAAATAATACCGATCTTGAAATTGCTCCTTTAAATTTTGGAGGAAACGTTTTCGGATGGACATTGAATGAAAAAGAGTCGTTCCATATTTTGGACAGATTTGCCGAAGCTGGATTTAATTTCATTGACACCGCCGACACCTACTCATGGTGGGTAAACGGAATAGGCGGTCAGTCCGAAGAAATCATTGGTAAATGGATGCACGAAAGAAAGAACAGAAACAACATTGTGTTGGCTACAAAAGTGGGATCTGAAACGAAGGAACACGGTTTTGACATTAGTAAAAAACACATTCTTAAATCTGTTGACGAATCGCTAAAACGCCTTAGAACCGATCATATTGATCTGTATTATACACATTTTGATGATAACCTAACTCCTGTAGAAGAAACGCTGGCAGCTTATGATGAAATTATTAAGGCAGGTAAAGTAAGATACATAGCGGCGTCTAACGTTTCGCCCGAAAGATTTATAGAATCTTTTAATGTTGCAGAAAAGAACAACTTGCCGAAGTATGTTGCATTGCAGCCTCATTATAATCTGGTGGAAAGAGAAAAGTTTGAAACACAGTATGCTCCTCTGGTTGAAAAATTTGGTTTGAGTGTGTTTCCTTATTGGTCATTGGCATCAGGATTTTTAACCGGAAAATACAGAGCAGAAGCCGACTTTGAACAAACAGCAAGGGGCGGCGGAATTAAAAAGTATTTTAATGCAGAAGGAAAAGCAGTATTGGCAGCATTGGATAAGGTATCAGTAAAACATCAGTCTCAACCTGCAACAGTTGCATTGGCTTGGCTGCTGGCAAATCCTTTAATTACGGCGCCTATCGTTAGTGCAACCAGCGAAAATCAGTTACAAACTATTTTTAATGCACCCCAATTACAACTCGATGCCGAAGATATGGAAATTCTTAATCAAGCGTGTAAGTAATCTGAATTCTAACGGATAAAATCCGCAACTTTATAATCCTTTAATGAGACTGCAACATCAGGAATAGCTAACAAAATTCTGATGTTGCAGTCTTTTTTTATTCTTATTGTCAAGGTTGGTAGTGTATCAGAAGTGTTGATAAAATTAGAAATACTTACAAAGCCTAGCTTTACACAGTGAAAATAAATAATTTCATAACAATAACAATAAAGACGAACATTTGTTCGTCTTTATTGTTTTAAGCAGCTTAAAACAGGTAAAATGATAAATAGTAGCACCTCGTGTATCAAATGTGTTGATGGAATTAATAGATGTATTTGCTGTTCGGGAAGATTGGTGAAAAACGGTTTTTCAAAAGCTAAAAAACAGCGCTATAAATGTAAAGACTGTAATAAAACAACTGTCGTTAATTATACTTACAAGGCTTGCTTACCCAATGTAAACAAACAGATCGTAATATTGCTTAAAGAAGGTTTGGGTATACGAAGCATTACCAGAATTTTGCAAATATCTTCAACAACGCTGTTAAAAAGAATAATTGCTATTTTAAATACTGTAAGTTTACCAGTAATGATTCCGCAAAGTAATTATGAAATAGATGAATTGTGCACATTTGTAAGATCCAAAAGCAAACGTATTTGGATTGTTTACGCTTTTGAAAGAGAAACTAAAAATATTGTCAGTTTCAATGTTGGTAGAAGAACTAATTTAACATTAAATAAAGTTGTAGATAAGGTGCTAAAGGCAAATCCACAAGCAATATTTACTGATAAATTAAAAGCTATCAAAGTCTCATTCCTCCATCTATTCACAGAATAGTTCGCTTTGGAACAAACAATATAGAAAGGACAAATCTTACCTTGCGTACACATATAAAAAGATTGAATCGCAGAACCATCTGCTTTAGCAAGAGTGAGGTTATGCTGAAAGCTGTTTTAAACATTTATTTTGCCAGTATTGCGTGAAAAATTGCTTATTAAAATAAAATCAATATAATAATGAGCCAACAGTAACAAAACCACTGCAAACATTATAATGTTGTTGATTGTGAGTGTTTTATAAGTTTTTGATAAAAAGAAATTAATAAATATATTTATCACTAATTTAAAAAAAACATGAATAAATTATTACTAATTTTAATAGTTTTACTGCCTTTTCGTTTTCATGCTCAAGAAAATTTGCTTGACACCTCATTTGGAACTAATAATGGATATACAGAGTTCAGCATTAACAGTGGAGGTAAAGTTTCAAGTGTAACGCTTTTTGATTCTACAAAATTACCTAATGGAAATATTTTGGCTGTTGGCATAGGTCTTATAGCTCGATTTACTCCAAATGTTTTTTTAGACACTACATTTCATGGTACAGGTTATAAAAAAATCACACCTCTTGGAAACTATAATCAAATTAAATCTGCTAATGATGGTAACTATCTTATAAATAATTGATGGTGCTTCTAGAGGTAAAATTGAAAAGATTGATGAAGATGGTAACTATGTAAGTAGTTTTAACACTTTTAATCAACATCTTTCATATGTGGATATAGATGTGGATTTAGCGGGAAATATCTACCTGTTAAAAGATGTAAATTTTCGTTATGGTATTATAAGATTACTGCCTAATGGAATTTTAGATACCACTTACGGGACTAACGGCGAAATTAATTTAGGTACAACTTATAGATATAGTAAGATTGTAATTAATGACTTAAATGAAATATTCCTAGGTGGAAGACAGCAGATATCAACAACCAATCGTAGAATTGTTGTGTCTAAACTTAATTCAAGTGGCGCTTTTGATACAAATTTTGGTAGTGCGGGGCATTTCACTTATCAAGGTGGACAGTATGTTGGTGATTATACACATATTGATGTTTTGTCTAACGGTAGTATTGTTGGTTTTTCTTCTGGTAGTCTGTGTAATGGAACGAATTGTTTTGATTTTGTATAAATTAACAAATAATGGAACTTTAGATACATCTTTTTTTAATGGAGGAATAGGTGTAATACCTGTGCAATCTTCTTCAAATCCTTCAAAAGTACAGCGATTAAGCGACGATTCTTACATTATTTCAGGAACAGGTATCCGAACTATGTATGCAGTGAAAATTGATAAGTTTGGAATTTTAGATAATAGTTTCGGAACAAATGGAAAAATAATTACTCCTGAACTTTCTCCTGTAGGGTATCCGGCTTATAACAATAGTTTTGAGTTATATGGTAAATCTATTGTATTTTTAGGCATGCATTCAATTGTGGGGAATGCTCAAACGGTTTATAGCAGTGTATTGCGTAAATACTTTTTTTCGAATGATAGTGCATCAAAACAAACCTTTACGGACGTGAAAATAAATTTGTTTCCAAATCCTGTCAAAGATTATGTCCATTTCGAAACTGATAAAAACATAAAAGGTGTTATAATTTACGATATTTTAGGGAAAGTTGTATTAGCTGAAGAAAATTTCAAGACTAAAACGATCAATATTCAAAAATTAAAAAAAGGTATTTATTTTATTAACTTTTTTACAAATGATGGGGAAGAAGCTAATCTAAAATCTAAACAGTTAATATTTTACATCACTATCTGCTCAGTAATCATGCGTAACTGTTCCACTTCATAATATTAGCAATTTAAAATCTAAAAAGTTTCTCCGTGTATTTGTGTACTTACCTTATTAACAATGTCTGGAAATAGTTTAAAAAAACGAAAACTTAAATTGGTAAGTAGGGCAGGATATAAAGAAACATGGTTAACTTGTTTTGCGATCCAGATCCGTTTAGAGAAAGAGTTGTAGTAGTTCCTGGTATAGTGATTTTCCATTTCAGTTAACGTAACTTTTTTATTTAAGTACAACATTATCGATTCAAATGAAAGCTTTGCAGATTGCAATGCAATGCTCATACCGTTTCCGCTTAAAGGAGCTATGTTTCCGGCAGCATCACCAATCATTATAATATGGTTACTAACGGTGTCTTTTATTCCAAAATATAAGTGCGAAATAGTTAACGGCTTCTCAAAAATAAATGTTCCTTTTTCAAAATATTTTTTTAAATAAGGATTTAAAGAAAGAATGTTTTTTTCCATATTGTGAATACCACCTTCCTTTTTCAAATTATGAACTTTACTTATGTAGCTCATATTTATTTTATTTTCTTCAATAGCAGATAATCCACAATACCCTCCTGGAAAATTATGCATTTCTACTTGCGTTTTATCAAAAAAATCTGCGTAGATATGGTATTTGGCGGCAATGTAGAAGCTGTTGTCATTTGCAGCACGGAATTTTCTGTTGAGCTGTACGTCAATATTTGCATTTTTCCCAAAAGCAGCAACCGCAGTGCTGGAATAAAAACGTTCGGCTATTGTAGAAATTTCATATAAACTATTTTTAAACTCAATATTCAGCACTTTTGTTTTGGTACGTATTTCTACCCCTTCTTTCAATGCAATACCAAAAAGCTGATTGTCCAGTTTATATCTTGATAAACCTGTTCCACCTATTGATAAAGGACACTCGATGGAAATTCCTGAAGGAGAGCTTAATAACAGCTTATCAATGTCGGGAAGATGCTGTTTTTTAAAATCAATACCCAGCGATTCAAGAAAGGGTATACTTTCATTAGATATGTATTCTCCGCAAACTTTATGAAAAGGATAATCTTCTTTTTCAAAAAGAAGTACTTTTTTTCCATCGCGAGACAGTAATATGGCTAAAGATAATCCGGCAACTCCACCGCCTAATATAGCACAGTCATATTTTTTTTCATTCATAATGTTACCTGCTTATGTTCCAAATAAAGTGGATAATTAAAACAACAAGTAATGAATAAGCTCCCATTTTTAACCATCTGGGAACTTTCATGCCGTTCTTTTTAATTTCTTCAATAGCGTCATTTTCGTTCTGGCTGTTTATTTTATCAATAATCGTTTTATATTCCTTTACAATAACAAACCAGCCAAAAGTGAAAACTCCTATAAACAGATAAAGATATCCAGCCGCCTGCGACAAGTGTAATAAGTAGGCTGCTAAAAGTTGTATAATAAGTCCTGAAATAATTACCAGACGAAATGCAAAGTTTAGCGATCTGTGAAAACCTAGTCTAATTATGATGGTATTTAAGCCGCTGGCCTTGTCTTCTGTATAATCTTCTGCGGTGTTCAGCATGATGATCCCCATCTGATGCAGGCCGTAAAAACCAAATAAACTTAATGAAACATAGTCTGGAAAGCCGTTTGTTATAATGGCTGTATAGAGCATAGGACCAAAAAAAATTATCAGCCAAAGGCATAAAAGCTGTAAAATACCTTGCGATTTAAATTTAAAAGGAGGTATAGAGTATTGAAGGCCTATAAAAATTCCAGCTAATGTTAAGAGAATCAGATAGTAAGTTCCGGTTGCAAATGCAATGTAACATGTTAACAGTACAGCAATAATACCTGAGAGTATTACTTGTGCTTTTACGTTTTTTTTACCTAACTCGTATACCGCATTTGATAGGTGACTTTTATAAATAGAATCTAGTTTGTAATCGGCATAACAGTTTATCATGTCACCAATGTTAAAAAGCAGTATTATGGCAAGTAAACCTAAATAAAGTGTTGGTTCCATAAAGTCGTTCACAGAACGTATGCTGGTAAGCAGCGGAATAAGAAAAATAGGTAATTCTGCCACAAAGAACTCTTTACGCCTAATTGTTAAGCAGTTTTCTATAAATCTTTTTACAGAAAAACCTTTCGGTCTGTGTAGAATGTTTATTCTTTGAATATAACGTTCGTTAGGTTTTTTAAATGCTTCTCTACCGTGTATTAAAGTGTGGTTGTCTGCTAACACGATATCTCCGTTTTCCCATCGGTGGGTATATAGGTAGTCTGGGTGGTAAAGTTTATCCCTCATTTGCATGATAAAGTCATGAGGTGTTTTATTCTCTAATCCTGATATCTCTAAGCTAACAGGGTTCAGATCATCTACTGGTTCGGCATATCTAAGAACCTGTAAATCTTCCACTTCGTGTTTTTGGGTAAGTTTTTGTTTTATTTTTCCGCCGTAATGAACTATTTTCTTTGTGGTATAGTTAATCGAAATTTTATTCCACTCCTTAAGTTCTTCGTCCGTACTGTCTTCTACAATTTTATGGGTGTGCGAAAAGGTTGTGCCGCCCATATCTTCTGGTCTGGGAGCTGTTATACATTGAAAAAGTATTATATAGGGAATTTTTCCAACAAAAGCCCCATCCCAATGTAAAGGCACCTCATGATCGGTAAAAATATAATTTTCTGTTTGTGGCTTTACTTTTAGGTCGTTAATCGCTCCAAATACCCACTGCAAGGGTTTGCCTAATCTTTGTGCAAAAAGAGCCAGATCTTGTTTGGGCAGCGTCTTATAACCTTTAAAAACTACTAGTTTGTACTTGTTGATCCATTCATTGATCTGTTCAACTGTGAATTGTTCAACAGAATCAACACTCCCATTGTTTCTTATAATAATACCGAATGGTTTTAAATGTTCTTCTGTAAAATTCATTGTTCAGGGATTAAGGTATAATAATAAGGCTGGTTGTTTTCTTTTATTAAACGCGCACCTTTACTTTCGGCTTCACTTTTTTTCATCAGTATGTATCCGTTCGTATCCAGAACAATAACTCCATGCCATGGCGTAATCCAATTATCTGTAGCTTTCGTAAGCTGAATACCGGTTTTATCACTATGTGAATTATACGGGTGAATAGACAGCCTTATGGAATTGGGATAGATATAAAGAAGAAATCTTGTCCAGGCATTGCTGTGCTGTATCACTTGTAAAGCAATTGTTTTCGACTCCTTTTTTATCTGGTTTGTAGATATGTGCGGGTACATAACTTTTCTGTCTTCAGAAATAAAACGGTGTATGCCGTTGAATAGGTTTTGAAACTCAGCATTAAGCTTTCTTTTATTTTTAAGATCTTCTAACGGCTCTGCGTATGTATCTAGTAATTTCTTTCGCTGTAAGTCAAACGAATCAATTTCAATCAGATCTTCTAAATTTATAATGGTTACGTGCTGTAAATTAAGCTTAACTATAAGTTCTTTAATTTTTGATACATATTCCGTAACCAATTCATCTGTAATACCTACAAGTTCAGAGAAAATTCTTCCGTCAGAACAAATGGTAAGTTTAGCTCCCGGTTTATAAATACTGTTTATTTCTTTACACATATTTTCTAGTGTAATTAAAGCAATCTCTTCACCTAAATCTGGTTCGGTACCCAGTACCTTCTCAGAATTTGGTGACTTAGCCGGAAATGCTGGCAGTATAAAGTGTACGGGGATATTCTGACTGGTAAAATAACTGATTTTCGGTTCGTGAATAGTAAAGCATTCATTACAGTGGCTGTCTGTACAGCCTGTGTCTAATATGCTTGTTTTTCGGTTATTCGAAATTATTTTAAAGATATCTCTGTTTAGGGAGTGGTCCAGTTGCAGATTGGTATTTATAAATTCCTCTGCCCATGTACTTATATCGTTTATAAGAGGGAAAAAATTAAGCGCAAACGAAAATTTATTGGCTTTTTTCAATGTCTTTGCAATCATTTTTATAGAACCGATCGTTTTTTCCTTATTTCGCGTTTTAAGATAAACAAACAATATTCCCCAATGTAGCGTATATAAAATAGACGGCAGCTCAACAATCTTCTTCTTTAGGGTTTTACTGTCGGTAGAACCGTTAATAAGTTCCTTCACGGTATTAACACCAATGGTTCGTATGTGCGATGTTTGCGGAGCATTTACGGAAACTTTAGAGTCAGATATTAAAATACCAAGCATATTGCTTAATACTGTAGAATATACTTCCATCAACTCTACTTTTTTTATCAGTGCGCTTTCAAATCTTTCAGATAATTTATCTCCTAAAAGGTTGCTTACAAAAAACTGCCAGTCACTGTTTATACTTTGGTATAAATATAAAATAATGTCTTCTTTGCTTCCAAAATAAAGGTAAACATCGGCTTCGTTCAACTCGGCCTCTTTTGCAATCCTTTCCATGGTGACATTTTCAAATCCTTCCAATGAAAAGAGGCGCATTGCGCTTTGGCAAATTTTATATTTTAATAAGTGCTTGTCCATTAATTATATCTTCTATTAACCTCATTAACAAATATACACAACCAAAACTACAATTGCAGCTAACAAAATCATTATTCTTGCGTAGTGTTTTATTAAAGTAAAAAAACTATAGTGTTTAATTTTCAGGGTTTTGTTTTTTTGGTATTAAATTTGAGAGATACCGGAATGTTAAAAGAAACACAATGAAAAAACTACTACCTGCCTTTAAAAATAAAAAAATATTTTCAATTGTATTTTTACTGCTACTGTATCATAATACCTATGCTCAAAGACCTTTTGTTACGGTTTGGAGTGGAAACAACTTAAAATTACATCTTGAAGGACAATACACTTTTACATGGACGGAAATTGAAAATGCAGATATTAACGGGAAGGGCTTTGGTGCAGACAGTCTTTATATAAACTTCCCGAAAAATAGTGTATATAGATTGAGCCTAAAGCCCGTTGGAGAAAATCCTTTACATAGAATAAAGAGCCGGCAATCACTTATGCGAATCGAACAATGGGGTGATGTGAGATAGAGTTCAATGAAAGAAGCTTTCATGCTTACAGGCAATATGATTTTAACTGCAACCGATGTTCCTGATTTAAGCAATGTGACTGATATGTCCTATATGTTTCACAAAGCAGGCCGTTCTTATCAAATAACTTCGAGCCCTTATAAGCTTTTACTTGCTAAAAAACCTACTTTTAACTCTTCTATAAACCGTTGGAATGTGCGTAGCTACCTTAAAGAGGATGGAAAGGTGTATTATCAGAAAAAGTAGAAGGCAGACTTTAGGAACATAATTAATTGTATTTTTCATAACAGTATAAAAAAACGTACACCTGTCCATTTTTAATTTTATTCATATTTGGTTGCATTAGCTTTCTTTTAACTTATTTAATATTTTAACCATTTATTGCAGAAAATGTATTAAAAAAATACTGTTAAAGAATAGTAAATTTGGAAATAAGACATTAGATAGGGTTATTGTTGCTAAGATTTTAAAGGTCAGACGTTCATAGTTTAATGTTTGAGAAATCAAAATTATCGAAAAAAAAGTTGTTGGTGGTTATGCTTAAGTAGTTCACGCTATAATTTTACGGAAGTAATAGCTGAATAAATGAGGTAATCGTGTTAATATGCGTATTTTATCGCCGGTTTTATTGGCGATTATTCAATATAATACTCATTTAAAGGTGTTTTTTTACATTTGGTATTCGGTTTGTTATAGTAAAGTGGAGCTTCATCAGTGTAAGAAATCTGTTATATTTACAGTTAACCAATGGTTATTTGTAGTAGTATATCAAGATTTCTTATGGAATCTTAAGCAGATGGAAGGAATAAAAATTAGTAATGTAAAAGAGTAAGCGGAGATGAAAGAATTTTTAACCAAACCATTTTTAGATTTAAAGAATAAGCAGTTTTTAAGTCTTAATTCTTTAAAAAACCTTGGAGATGCCGAACGAGAGTTTTTTACCTCTCAAAAAGCGGGTGCCTATACGGTTCATTTTTATGTTAACGGACATGGGACTTACAAGTTAGGTAACCAGGAAATTATTGTTGAATCGCGTGCTTTGTTGTTCAGTCCGTTAGATCGCATCAAACAGTTTCATACATCAAATGATTGTGAGGGATTTGCCCTTATTTTTTCGGAAACTTTTTTCGGAAAAACCAGTATGAAGAGTTTTTTTCTGCATCATACACAATTGTTCAATAGCCTGGATAAGATTGTTTTCTTTCCGGTTGAAGATCGTTTTGATGATATTTTTAACTTGTTTCAATTGATTATTAACGAGTTAAGAAGACCTTACAGTGAAATTCAAGAACAGATTCTCTTGAATTACGTCTTCAGTATGCTGTTGATTAGCGAAGAATTGCATAAGTATGATCGGGTAACGCTTAGAATTGATAACGATATTAAAATTGTTAGAAATTTTAAATTGTTATATAACAAGGAATTGAATAAAAGACAGAGTTTAAAATTCTTTTGCGATAAAATGAATTTAAGTTTGAATACATTGGAAAGGGCGTTTAAAAAGTATGAAAATACAACGCCTAAAAAATGGATCAATAAACGTTTGGTTTCTGAAATACAGATTGAATTAAACCGTATGGATAGTTCGATAGGAGAGATTGCTTTTAAATTCGGATTTAGCGAAGTAACCAACTTTACCAAATTTTTTAAAGGGCAAACAGGAATAACTCCCAAACAGTTTAGGGCAAGATTACAGCTATAGCTTGATTGTTTTCTCAACATTCAATCAATATTTTATAAAACAGATAGATATACACTAAATTCATGGATAATAACGACGAGTTGGAAGAACACATGGAGTTTCAAAAGGTTTTTACAGAAGAATTGCTCAAACAGATTGATACATGGAATCAGAAATTAAGAGAATTGAAAATTCCCTTAAAAGTAGATCTTAAATTTATCGATGAAGTTTAAATACGATCTAGCTACAAGTATTCAGTCTTATTGTTCAATTAATAAATAACTCTTTGTATGTCATATATTAAAAAAAGTAAATATAGTGTGCTGTTGTTGGTTTTTTTAGCATTCGCAGTGGCTTGCCAAAAGCGTAATGAAAATGCCGTGATTCAACAAACTGAAAAAAAAGATACTGTTGAGAACAACCATAACCAACTTCCATCATATCATACACCTAAAAATGTAGAGGATATAAAGGAATTATATACCGTTTGGGAGCAAAAAACGCAGTCAGGATCATTTAAAAAGATCTCCTTTGATTACAACTGTGAAAACGAAAAGAACGGAAAACTGACCTATTTTTTCGAAGACGGTAAACTAAGAATTATAGAACACGCCTACAGTGAATACGACCATTTTTCGGCAACTGACAGATATTATATTGCAGACGGTATTCCGTTTTTTGTTTACAGTAAAGAAGTAGTTTGGTCGTTTGAATCAGAAGGAATAACCAAAGATAATGTAACGAAATACAGAGGATACATCATCAATGACGAACCAGTTGAATGTCTTGAAAAAAAGTATACGCTGTACTCAAAGTCCGATACAAATCCTAATCCGGACGAAATTCCAAATAAAATTTCAGATTGTAAAAATATTCAGAAGCTTATCAAAAAATACCAAAAACTCGCAACATACAAAAGCACCAAAGATGTAGAGTGTATTTAAAGATCTTTAAAAAATGCAGAATGCTTAAATAAATTTAAAAGCAGTATAAAATCAAAAAACCGTTTCAGATGACCGAAACGGTTTTTCTTTGTAATTATTTGTTTGTTGTAGTATATTGTGTATTACTTAAATACTGGTAAAAATTCTAAAAAAAAGGACCTCCGCACAAATTAAATATCTCACCTTTCAATTCAACGAGTTAAAACCCCATTCGCGGAGGACCAGTATTATTTACTGCTGTAGGGTTTTTGAAAAAAGGTGAGACAGTAAAAATAGTCCAAAAATAGTTATGCCCTAGTTAAATAAGATTAAAATTGAAATAAATATTAAAGAAAATATAGGATTATAAATAAAAAACCGTTTCACAGTTAATTTAGTGAAACGGTTTCTTTTAGTAATTTTTCAGATCAATATCGTGTGTAGGAATCGGCTCTATAAAGTATTTCATTTTTTTCTGAATAACTTTAAAATGATGAATGTCTTCTACGGTTAAAATCGTAATGGCTTTTCCTTTTTCATTTGCTCTACCTGTTCGTCCAATTCGGTGAACATAATCAAGTGGAGAGCGCGGCAACTCGTAGTTGATCACTACCGGTAGTAAATCTATATGAATACCTCTCGACAAAAGATCAGTTGAAATCAGCACCTGAATTGTTCCGTCTTTAAAATCTTGTAAGGTTTTATTTCTTGCGCCTTGAGTTTTTTTACTGTGTAATGCCGATGCCTTGATGCCGTTTTTAACAAGCTTCTCTACAAGGTTGTCTGCAGTTCGTGTAGATGAAACAAATATTAATGCTTGTGTTGTAATTTCGGTTTTTAGCAGATATCGTAAAAAAGGACCTTTGCGCTCCGGTGAAACGTAGTATGCAATTTGATCTATTGCTGCTACTGTTTCTGTTTTGGTTTCAACTTCAACTGTTTCAAATGCTGCATGCAGTGTTTCTTTTATTTTTTCAACCTTGTCATTCAACGTCGCAGAAAACAATATATATTGGCTGGTTTGTGGCAGTTCTTTTAAAACAGCTTGTAGTTCGTCTTCAAATCCTAGTTGAAACAATTTGTCGGCTTCATCTATAATCAGCGTTTCTAATTGAGATAACGATAAAGCTTTTTGTTCCATCAAATCAAGCAACCTGCCGGGTGTAGCAATAAGCATCTCGGTACCTATCATGTTTTTCATTTGCGGATTTATCGAAGCACCTCCGTAAACCGCCATTGCTTTTACAGGTCTTTTTAGAAAAGAAGTACATGATTTTACAAATACTTCAATCTGTATGGCCAATTCTCTTGTAGGAACAAGTATTAAAACTGGAATATTTCTGGAATTTTTATAAGCTAAATGCTGACGCTTTTCTAATAGCGGTAATATAAAACTTGCAGTTTTTCCTGATCCGGTTGGGGCAATACCCAAAACGCTTTTTCCTTTTAAAATTAAAGGAATTGCATTTTTCTGAATTGTGAATGGTTGGGTGATTCCTTGTGCGGGTAAAGCTTCGCAAAGTTGCTTGGATATTCCTAATTGTTCAAAAGACATGTGTAATAATATTTATGCAAATGTAGGTTATTTAATACATCTTCTACAGATATAAAATTAAGTGATTTATTGATCTACGAATGTATTGATACATTAATGTTAATAAATTTAACTTTTATTTATCAGTACAGCGATTATGCGCTTTGGTTTTTTAAATAATTTTACCGGCAGAATGAAAACAAGATTTCTAAAATACTGCCTGTTTATTGTTGCAATACTTTTTGTGGCATTTACATGTTTTCCAAACAACGCGCAATCGTTTCAGTTTGGTAAGGAAAACACTCAGACAGATTCTGGATATCTTCACCCTGAAAAAAGAGTTGCTTCTTACCGCGCTCTAAAAAAGGTTAAAGAAAATAGTTTTCACAAACAAAATCTTCAGCACACATTTGTAAACCATTTTAAAGGAAGTTGCCCCGAAACACAGTTTGAGGCTCAAAATACACTTACACTTAAAAAAGCAAAAGCTCTTTTCAAATTTAAAGTACTTCGCTTTGCCCAACTTTTATCGGGTAAGGGCTTTAATGAACAGCGTTTTGTTCATTTTGACTATTCCTGTTTTAATTCTTTTCTGCATAGTGCCCTGTATATCAGACTACAGGTCATGCGACTGTGATTTTTTAATGATTTTTTGAATTTTGTAGGCTCGCCGTTCGTCAATTCTTGACAGAATGCAGGTTTGCACGTATTATTTGAATTTTCAATATCATTAAAATTAACAAACATGATAAAAAAAGGTCTTATGTTGGTAAGCTTCTGTATAGCTTTACTGCATATTGGTTGCCAGTCTCATAAAGAAGAAAAACACGAAAAAACAATACTTTCCATAACA
>Ga0308157_10003529_pt1 | contig 22530 bp, 22 predicted proteins | sample PhyBR1_FD_201035 | JGI IMG/M metagenome (GOLD analysis project Ga0308157, IMG submission 201035) | Phyllosphere microbial communities from UC Gill Tract Community Farm, Albany, California, United States - DLSLB.R1 | ecosystem: Host-associated > Plants > Phyllosphere > Unclassified | place: USA...
CGCGAAATCCTCTACCGGCTGCTGACCGGTCCCAATGGCGCTGCGATCTACGCGCTGACGCAGGCCGACAGCCGCCAGAGCCAGATCGCCCGCGCCATCCTGTGGATACGCGCGCACTTCAAGGATGGCTGGCGCATTGATGACCTGGCAGGCATCGCCGGCATGAGCCGGTCGGCATTCCATGAACACTTCAAGGCCATGACGGCAATGAGCCCGCTGGAATTCCGTACCCAGCTGCGGATGCAGGAAGCGCGCCGGTTGATGGTCAGCGATGGCCTGGATGCCGCCAACGCCGGCTATCACGTTGGTTACGATAGCCCGTCGCAGTTCAGCCGCGACTATTCGCGCCTGTTCGGCGCATCGCCGGCGAAGGACGCCAGCCGGCTGCGCCTGGCCAGTTAGGCGAGCGTCGCCCGCAGCGCGCCGCGCAGCGCGTTGCAGAGGATGATTTCGTTGGCGCTGTCCAGCATCGCGCGGGTGATGACAGCTTCGCTGGCGTGCCAGTCCGGATCGTCCAGCAGCACGCCGCGCATCACGCCCGGCAGCACGCCGGCGCTCAGCGGTGGCGTCAGCCATTGGCCGTTGATGCGGACGAAGACGTTGCTGCGGCCGCCCTCGGTCAATTCACCGCGTTCATTGAAGAACAGGGTGTCGAACGCGCCTTGCGCTTCGGCGTCGCGCCAGGCCGCGTCGTAGCGCTGACGAATGCTGGTTTTGTGACGCAGGAACAGGTCGGCGCTGCTGGTGTGGTCTTCGGCCAGCAGCACGCGTACCGGCTCGGCCAATGGCGTCAGCGGCGCATGCTGCACCGAGAAGGCGCCGGCGTCACTGAGTGCGAGACGCAGGCGGTAGGCGGCGTGCTGCGGCTCTAGCATGGCGCAGGCGGTGTCCAGATAGGCGTCCGCCGCTTTCTCATCCCAGGGGAAGCCGAAGTAGGCCGCCGATGCCGCCAGCCGTTTCAGGTGGCGCGCGCGATGGCGCGCACCGCCGCCCGCCGTGGCGCGCATCGTTTCGAAGAGTTCAAAATCGTGTTGCAGGCCGGTGAGGAAGCGCGCCTTGAGCTGGCACTCGGCATATTCGGCACTGGCGTCGCTGTCGAAGACGATGCCGGCGCCGACGCCCATCTCGCCGCGCTGCACGCCGTCCGCACCGGGTGGCTGCAAGGTCAGCGTGCGGATCGGCACCGACATGCAGAAGTTACCGACCTTGCCATCCGCGCGTGGATCGAACCAGCCGATGGCGCCGGTGTAGATGCCGCGCGCATCCGGTTCCAGCTCGCGGATGATTTCCATGGTGCGGCGTTTCGGTGCGCCGGTGATTGAGCCGCACGGGTAGAGCGCATCGAAGATGTCGGCCAGTGTGACGTCGTCGCGCAGCCGCGCGGTGATGGTGGAGGTCATCTGCAGCACGCTGGCATAGCGGTGCACCTCGAACAATGCAGGCACCTCGACGCTGCCGGTGACGGCGACGCGGGCGATGTCGTTGCGCAGCAGGTCGACGATCATCAGGTTCTCGGCGCGGTTCTTGGGATCGGCGGCGAGGTTGGTGGCGCGCAGGATGTTTTCCGCCTGCTGCTTGGGTGGCGCGGCCGGGGCTGTGCCTTTCATCGGGCGCGCGGTCAGCTCACCGTTTTCATGGCGCACGAACAGCTCGGGCGACAGCGACAGCACGGCGCTGCCGTCGTCCAGCGCGATCAGCGCGCCGTAAGGGACCGGCTGGCGGCCACGCAAGCGGGCATACAAGGCATGGATGCCGCCAAACGTGTCAAAACGCAGCCTGAAGGTGTAATTGACCTGGTAGGTGTCGCCAGCCGCAATGTAGTCGTGGATGCGCGCCAGGGCGGCGCTAAACGCTTCCTGATCGATGTTCGGCTGGATGTTGGCCACACCGGCCGGCCGGTCGATCGGGAAGGAGCGGGCGGCCAGCCAGTCGCCGACTTCGGCGGACGACAGCAGCGCGCAGTCGCGGAACAGCAGCACCCGCGCCAGCGGTGGCATCGGCGCACCGGCTGGCGCTGATGCGCTGCGTGGCGCGGCGGCTGGCGGCGTCAGTGCCAGCAGCGCTTCGCCAAGTTCGTACGCGCACACGGTGACCGCGTATTCGCCGCGCGCCAATGCCGCCTGCATCTGCTCCAGCAGTTGCGGCCAGGCGGCGACGTCGTCGCAGCGCAGCGTGCCGGTGTGGCCGGTGTACAGGCGCGAACGGCCGCCTGACAGCGCGGCTTCCGGGCTGGCGTCGTCCAGCAGGGCGAAGACTTCGGTGTTCATTACGAGAGCAGTAACGTGATGTGCAGCGCCGCGTCCTGCGACGGATTGTGCTTGAAGCCGCTCTTGGCATAACGGTGCCAGCGGCCGATGACGAAGCTGGTCAGCATCGCTGCGCGCGCGGTGCTATCCGCTTCGTGTGCCTGGCCTTCGCTGGCGGCCAGGCGCAAGGCCTGCTTCAGCGCCAGCTCGACGCGGTCATAAAACTGGTTCATGCGCAGTTGCAGGCGCTCGTCCTCGTTGACCAGCGCGTCGCCGATCAGCACCCGCGCCATGCCGGGATTCTGGCTGGCGAAGTTGAGCAGCATGCCGACGATATCGCGTGTCTGCGCCAGGCCGTCGCTCTGGCGCTCGGCGATCTGGTTAATCAGGCCGAACACCGTCGATTCGATGAACTCGATCAGTCCCTCGAACATCTGCGCCTTGCTGGCGAAGTGCCGGTACAGCGCGGCTTCGGAAAACTCCAGCTTGCGCGCCAGCGCAGCGGTGGTGATCTTGTCGCCCTTGGGTTGTTCCAGCATCTCCGCCAGCGCCTGCAGTATCTGCAAACGGCGCTGGCCTGGCGGTGTGCTTGCCATATGATCTCGCGATTAAAAGTGTTGGTCAGCGCAGCTGGTGCAGGCGTGACGGCAGGTTCCTGACAGATTTTACTTTGACATCGACATAAGCGGGGCGAATCAGCCTTTTTTGCGGATGCGCCAGGCCGGCGGTGTCGCCGATGGTGAGGTACTGCGTGACCCAGGCGGTGCGCATGCCGAGCTGGCGCGCGCTGCGCAGGTTGGCCAGCGTGTCTTCGACCAGCACGCAGCGCGCGGGCGTCAGCTGGTGGCGGCGCATCAGCTTGCGCAGCATCAGCTTCGATGGTTTGGGACGCATGTGGCGGTGCACCGTCATCGCTTCCACCGCGATGTGCTGGTGGAAGTGGCGCTGCAAGCCGAGGTGCTTCAGCACTTGTGTCGAGTAGCGGTGCGGCGCATTGGTCAGCAGGATTTTGCGGCCGGGCAGGCGCCGCAGCAACTGGCGCAGTCCGCGCTCGGCGCGGATCATCGCATGCAGGTCGTCGAAGCGGTGGGTTTCATCGAGAAAGTGCGCGGCCTTGACGCCGTGGTGCTTGACCACGCCCAGCGTAGTGGCGCCGTAGCGCTGCCAGTACAGCGTGCGCGTGGCGTTCACCAGTTCATGGCTGGCGGGCGTGACGCCGTCTCCCAGCAGGCGCGCGAGATAGGTGTTCATGCCAGCCATGATCGCGGGGAAGATGGCGTGCGAGGCGTTGTGCAGCGTGTTATCGAGATCAAACAGCCACACGGGCGAGGAGCGGGTAATATTCACGTCAATTCACGTCATCTCTACCAATAAAGGAAATCATGCAGCGCCAGATTATAGTGATGTTCTGCAGTTTGTTCTTGTTTGCCTTCGGTTCCGCCTGGGCGGCGGAGCCGGCTGCGGCGCCGAATCGCGGCGCGCTGTTCAAGGTGCAGCAGAACGGCCATACGCTGTATTTGTTCGGCACCATCCACGTCGGCGCGAAGGATTTCTATCCGCTGGAGCCGCGCCTGGCCGGCCTGCTGCAACAGGCGCCGGTGCTGGCGCTGGAAATCGATCCGCTTGGCGATCCGCAAAAGCTGGCGCGCGCGGTGCAGAAGCACGGCTTGAACAGCAAGGGCATCACCGGCCTGACGCCCGCCTGGCGCCAGCGCCTTGATCGCTTGCTCAAGCAGTACAACATCGAGCCGGAGTCGGTGGCGATGATGAAGCCCTGGCTGCTGGCCAGCCTGCTGACGGTGAGCGAATTTGCCGCGCAAGGCTATGAGGCTGGTCTGGCGGTGGATGCGCACCTGTCGAAACAGGCGCATGCCGCCGGCCAGAAAATCGTCGAACTGGAATCGGCCGATGGTCAGATGGCACTGTTCGACAAGATGACGCCGGCCGAGCAGCTGACCTTCCTGCAGGAAGCCATCAACGGCATCGAGGACAAGGAGCAGAGCGCGCAGGCGCGCGAGATCGCCGATGCCTGGCGTACCGCCGACGCGAAGGCACTGGAGGCGCTGGCGCTGAAGGCGGAGCAGGACGACACCTTCTCCGGCCGCTTCGTGCAGAAGGTGTTGCTGGATGGCCGCAATCCGGCGCTGGCCGATGGCATGGTCAAGCTGATGGCGCGTGCCAACAACAGTGTGGCGGCGATCGGCGTGCTGCACCTGGTGGGCAAAACAAGCGTACCGGAGCTGCTGCGCAAACGCGGGCTGACTGTCGAACGAATTTACTAAGTGGGGGAGGATGCTGCGAGAAGTGGTGCCCTTTACGTGGATTGAACACGTGGCCTCTCCCTTACCAAGGGAGTGCTCTACCACTGAGCTAAAAGGGCATACAAATGTGGCGGTTTCACCGATGTCCGGCGATACCGCCTTTTTTTCAGTGAGACCGGATCATAGTGCCAAAAGCTTGTTCGGTCAAGACTTCGAGCAACAAAGAATGCTCAATCCGGCCATCGATGATGTGCACCGTGTTGACGCCGGACTTTGCTGCATCCAGGGCTGATGAGATTTTAGGCAGCATGCCGCCGGAAATCGTGCCGTCTGCGAACATCTCGTCGATCTCGCGCGCCGACAGGTCGGTCACCAGATTGCCCTGCTTGTCCTGCACGCCGGCGATGTTGGTCATCATGATCAGCTTTTCGGCTTTGAGGATTTCGGCGATCTTGCCGGCCACCACGTCGGCGTTGATGTTGTAGGCCTGGCCATCCTGGCCAAAGCCGATTGGCGAGATGATCGGGATGAAGGCGTCGTCCTGCAGCGCTTTAACCACGGCTGGATTGATCGCTTCGATTTCGCCGACGAAGCCGATGTCCAGCGTCTGGCCTGGATTTTCCTTGTCCGGCATGGCCATCTTGCGGGCGCGGATCAGGCCGCCGTCCTTGCCGGTCAGGCCGACTGCCTGGCCACCGTAGTGATTGATCAACATCACGATGTCCTGCTGGACTTCGCCGCCCAGCACCCATTCGACGACTTCCATGGTTTCTTCGTCGGTGATGCGCATGCCTTGCACGAAAGTGCCTTGCTTGCCGATTTTCTTCAGCGCGTTGTCGATCTGCGGCCCGCCGCCGTGCACGACTACCGGGTTCATGCCAACCAGTTTGAGCAAAATGACATCACGGGCGAAGCCGTGTTTCAGGCGTTCGTCGGTCATGGCGTTGCCGCCGTATTTGATGACGATGGTTTTGCCGTGGTAGTTACGGATGTAGGGGAGCGCTTCAGCCAGAATTTGCGCCTTGATCCGTGGTTCAACGGAAGTCAGGTCGTCGGCGTCATTGCCTAGGTTCAGATTGGTCAGTTGGGTCATGGCGATTCCGGTAGAAAGATTTTGGGCGCATTTTACAGCCTGTGGCTGCACTCAAGCACGCATTATAGGGCCATCCGGTTGTATTTTCCCGGAAGCTCCGATACGCTGCGGCGATGAGTACCTGTTCCCGCTGCGGCACGCAGTTCTCCTGCGCAATGAAGGACGCCGATCCAGCTGCTCCGGCCGAGCCGTGCTGGTGCACGTTTTTGCCGCCGGCGCTGCCCGTCCCCTCCGTTGCTGGCGCTAGCTGCTGGTGCCCGGCGTGCCTGAAGCAGCACATCATTGATCATCCTCAAACGCCAGTTAATACACCGCCCGACAATAGCGCATAAGCCCTCGCTGGGAGCGCAAAATGAACCCGACCTCGCTTGACAAGCAAAGCGGCGCGGCGGACGATGACCACATCGTCCGCATCGTGCGGCTGGAGACCCAAATGGACCACGTCACTGGTGCGCTGGTTGACTTGAGGCGCGCGCAGGAAAACTTACAGCGCACACAAGAGGCACATCATCAGGCCATGCTGGCCGGATTCGAATCCTTGCGTGACAAGCTTGATGACGTCCAGCGCTACCTGATCGATCGGCAGGACCGCGCGGTAGAGCGTCTGGACAAGCGCATCGACAGACTGGTGTACTGGATGGCCGGCCTGACGATCACCAATCTGCTGACAATGATCGGCTTGATCCTGAGAGTGGCTGGCGCAATCTAGCTCAGCTCACCGTGCGGAAGAAGCGCAGCATTTCGCGGCTGGCGTCCGGTCCTTTGGCGTCGGTGTAGGTGCCGAGTTCGCTGCCGCCGGACCAGGCATGGCCGGCGCCGTGCACCACCCAATGCTCGCCCACCGGCGCACCATCCGCCGTGGTATGCGTGGTCTGCGTGTAGCGGTAGCCGTTCGGCACCGCGCCGGATTGCACCTTCGGCCGCACGCCGCGGTGGTGATGCAGCCGTTGCGCCATCACTTGCTCGCCGTTGCGCGGATTCACCGTCGTATCGCTATCGCCATGGAATACGATAATGGGCTGCGAACCATTGCCCGCCTTGGCCGCCGTATTCACACCACGCTTCATCGCCGACAAGGCCGACGGCAAATCCTGCGCTGACGCAAACGGCAAGCCCGAATGCACGCCCACTGCCGCAAACAGTTCCGGATACAGCGTGCCGGCTATCACCGCCATCGCGCCGCCTGCCGACAAGCCGGCCACATACACTTGCCGCTCAATCACCGGATATTCTTCGATCACCTGCCGCGCAATGCCGGCAATAATGGACGGCTCGCCCTGGCCGCGCTGCTGGTCGATCGCATTGAACCAGTTCCAGCACTTCGAATGGTTGGCCTGCGCGGTCTGTTCCGGATACACCACCAGCCAGCCCATCTCCTCCGCCAGCTGATTCATCTGCGTGCCGGCGGCGAAATCGTCCGGATTCTGCGTGCAGCCGTGCAGCATCACCAGCAGCGGCATCGCCTGGCCGTGATAGCTGGCCGGAATGTACAGCTTGTAGTTGCGCGTGCCCGCATGGTTGCTATAGCTGCCGGCGACAAATTGTGCGCCGGCCGGCAGCGGATGCGCCGGCGCCGGATGCAGCACCGAGCCGATGTCGATGGCCCGGTCCAGGTTGGCCTGCAAATCGAGCTTGATGCCCATGCGGTTCAGCATGTCCTGGGCAAATTCCTCCGGCCGCTGCACCTGCTGCTGCGCGTGCTTCTGGAGATGCATATTCTTGTCGATAAAATGCTGCGCCGCCTCGCGCATCTGCTTTAGAAAATTGAGTTTCATGGCATTCCTTTAATGGATGCGCGGCGCCAATGCCGCCTTGAGGACGGCGCTGGCGTGCAGCGTACCGAGTACAACGATGGATTCGATGGTGGCCAGCGCCAGTTCCACCGATACATCGCTGGCGATGCTGGCCATGCCGAGCACCTGGATTTGCAGCCGCTGGCCGGCTGTCTGCAACGCTTCCAGGTCGGCGCGCGAATAATGTTGCATGCCTAGCACCAGGCTTTTGCGCGCCACAGTCTGCCGCACCACATCGGCATGCAGGTTCAGCTGATTGCGGATCGCCGTGCGTATCAAATCGGTACGGTTAGAGTAAAACCCTTCCTGCACCAGCAAGTCAATCTGGCCTAAATCGATAGGACCAAGATTGATGGTAATTTTTTCTGATTCGGCCGCCATGGATTCCCCATCTGATCACCATCTGTATGGATGGTAGTTTAGAACTGAATCGAAGCAAGTCAAGGGACTTCGCGGCATAATAGCGTCATGAGCGAAGTAACTAACATACTGCCGTCGCCGGTGCCATCGCCGTGCGTCAGCCTGTGCAAGATGGACATGGAGCGGCGCTATTGCATGGGCTGCCTGCGCACCATCGAGGAAATCGTCGCCTGGGGCAAGGCCGACGATGATTACAAACGCGCCGTCTGGGCCGAGTTGCCGCAGCGGCGTGCAACCATCCACTTCGACGACGAGGAACGATGAGCCTGCTGCCGGATACGATACAGGTGCTTGAGCGCGGTTGGTTGTCATCCAACAACATCATGCTGCTGGGCCGCCATGACGCGGCCATCATCGATACCGGCTATGTCAGCCACGCGCCGCAGACGCTGGCGCTGGTGCGCCATGTGTTGCATGGCCGCCACTTGGACCAGATACTCAACACGCACCTGCATTCCGACCATTGCGGCGGCAACGCCATATTGCAGGCCCACTTCGGCTGCCAGACCTCGATCCCGGTGGCCGAGGCCGACAAGGTGCGGCATTGGGACGTGGATGCGCTCAGTTTCAAGGCTACCGGCCAGCGTTGCGACCGCTTCACCTTTGACGCCACCGTGTCGCCCGGCGACGTGTTGCGGCTGGCGGACATGGAATGGCAGGCGCTGGGCGCTCCCGGCCATGATCCGCATTCCGTGATGTTTTACTGTCCTGAAGTAAAGGTGTTGCTTTCAGCCGACGCTTTGTGGGAAAACGGCTTCGGCGTGATCTTCCCCGAGCTGGACGGCCAGTCCGGTTTTGCCGAGGAACGCGCCACGCTGGACCTGATCGCAGGGCTGGATGTGGAGGTCGTCATTCCTGGTCACGGCGCGCCGTTCACCGATGTGGCCGGCGCGCTGGCCCGTGCGCGGTCACGACTGGACTACCTGTCCGCCGATCCGGTACGCAACGCGCAGAACGCATTGAAGGTGCTGCTCAAGTTTCTGTTGCTGGAACGCCAGCGTATCGCCCTGGCGGATGTGCCGGCGCTGTTGACCTCAATGCCGGTGTTTGCGGCGGCTAACAACAACTATCTGAAGCAGTCGCCGGAAGAACTGGGACGTTGGGCCAGCAGCCAGCTGGTACGTGCGGCCGCTGCACGCATCGAGGGTGAGTACTTACTTAACGAGTAATTGTAGAGGGATTGCCCTAGTTCTGGCACGGTCGTACTATTTTCGATCTATAATCGGTTGAACCGATCAACTCACGTCAGCGAGCACGCCATGACCTTGCCTGCAGTCCTGCAAAACCTCACCCTTCCCGTCATCGCTTCGCCGATGTTTATTGCCAGCGGTCCCAAGCTGGTGGCGGCCCAGTGCAAGGCTGGCATCGTCGGCTCCTTCCCGGCGCTGAACGCGCGCCCGGCCGAGTTGCTGGATGTGTGGCTGACTGATTTGCAGAAGGAACTGGCAGACTTCCAGGCGGCCAACCCGGACAAGCGCGTCGGCCCGATCGCCGTCAACCAGATCGTCCACCAGTCGAACGACCGCCTGGCGCATGACGTCGAAGTGTGCGTCAAGCACCAGATTCCGATCATCATTTCCTCGCTGCGTGCGCCGCCGAAAGAGATGCTGGACGCCATCCACAGCTACGGCGGCATCGTGCTGCACGATGTGATTTCCATCCGTCACGCTGAGAAGGCGCTGGAAGCTGGCGTGGACGGCCTGATCCTGGTGGCTGCCGGTGCTGGCGGACATGCCGGCCCGCTGTCGCCGTTTGCACTGGTGGGCGAGGTGCGCAAGTTCTTCAAGGGACCGATTGCCCTGTCGGGCTCGATCGCCACCGGTGATGCGATTCTGGCGGCGCAAGCGATGGGGGCCGACTTCGCCTACATCGGCTCGCGCTGGCTAGCGACGCAGGAATCCAATGTCAGTGACGGTTACCGTGAAGCGATCGTGGAATCGACTGCGGCTGATATCGTGTATTCCAACCTGTTCACCGGCGTTCACGGTAACTACCTGAAGAAATCGATTGTCGCCGCCGGCCTGGATCCGGACGCGCTGCCAACCGCCGACAAGACCGCAATGAACTTCGGCTCCAGCAGCGCCAAAGCCTGGCGTGACATCTGGGGCGCCGGCCAAGGCGTCGGCCTGATGAACGACATCCCAACCACCGCAGAGATGGTCGAGCGCCTGAAACGCGAATACGACGCTGCGCGCGCGCGCCTGGCGCTTTAATTACTGCGGTCCACTGCCAGGGTGGCGCGCGACGCTGGCTTGCCGCGTATCCAGACGGTGTCCACCGTATCGTAGGCGCGGATGTCTTTTAGGGGCGATTCTTTCATCAGCACGAGGTTGGCCACTTTGCCCGGTTCGATGGTGCCCAGGTCCTTGTCCAGATGGAAGGCGCGCGCGTTGTTGATGGTGGCGGCCTTGAAGATCTGTTCCAGCGACAGGCCGGCGTTGCGCAGGTTTTGCATTTCCAGGTAGCCGTTCAAGCCGGGTATGTTGCCGTAGGTGGGCGATGATGGCGTGTCGGTGCCGAACAGGAAGTTGGCGTTTCTGCTCGCCAGATAGGCAACTACCTGGCGCTGGCGGCGTAGTGGTGCTTCCATGCCTTGGCGCACGGCTTCGTCGGTTTCTCCCTCTTCCGCTACTTCTTCCTTGAACCAGTTGCCTTCCGGCGTTTTCAGCCAGGCCAGCATGGCTGGCGGCAGCAGTTTTGCCAGCGCCGGAGTATTCAGGTAGTCAGGATCGACGTAGGCGCGCAGACCGTACAGCACTTGCATGGTCGGCTGGTAGCCGATGTTGTTGTCGACGACTTTGTCGAGCAACTGCCGCACTTCGTCGGGCAACTCCGTCGAATTATTCTGCGCTCCCCAGTGCCACATGCCGTGCGCAAGCACATCTGCACCGCCGTTGACGGCGAAGGTCTGCGATTCCAGCGAATTGCCATGGGTGACCAGCACCAGGTTGGCCTGCCTGGACAGCTGACGCACTTCTCCATACATTGCCGTGCTCATCACCGGCAGGTTGCGCTGGTTGCCAAAGCCGCGCTCGTAGTGGGTCTTGAGGCAGATCGCATGGTCGGCCTTGACCCGCGCCACACCTTTCGCAACGGTGTAGTCCTGCGCTTTGTACTCGGCCGGGATGCGGTCCTTTTGCGCCGCATCGTAAATGAAGTTGGAGAACATCTGAAAACGCTTTTCCGGCGCAATGAAGGCGGACGGGTAGCCGTTGGCGATGACCAGCGGTGCGCCGCAATCGTAAATGTCCGGATGCAGCGGCATGGCTTTCACGCGGTCGATGAACTCCCGGCTGCCGGCGGCCAGGTCAATCACTGTTGTATAGCCGTAGTAGAGGTAAGATCGCGGCATTTGCGCGAAGTACGCATCCGCCATCGCCGTCATCTGCGCGGATTGTGCGAAACTCATGCCCGGCACGGCGAACAAGTGCACGTGTGAGTCAATCAGGCCGGGCGTCAGATAATAGCCGTGGCCGTCGACGCGGGTGGCGCCGGCTGGCGCTTTGCTACCCAAGCCACGTTCGACCCGGACGATGCGCTCATTGTCGATCAGCACGCTGCCGGTTTCAATGCGATCGATTTTTTCTGGCGATACCAGCTTGACGTTGGTGATCCAGGTCTGGCCAGCAATGGCTGGTGTGCAAACCAGCAAGCTGGCGATAAATTGGGCAATTTTCATGGCGGCTCCGTGTGGTGGTGGAGCCAGTGTGGCGATGCGGGACGCGTTTGGCGTCTCACTTCATGATTTGGCACGTGCTACGCGAAATTCGCCCGGCGTCAGGCCTGTATATTTTTTAAATGCGCGGTTCATCGCGCTTTTGCTATTAAATCCCGCGATCAAAGACAGGTCGAGAATGCTGACGCTGGCTTGTTGCGGGTCGTGGAGAGCGGTTTTCAGCGCATCGACACGGTAGCGATTGAGGAAATCGGCGAAATTGGCGCCGCAATGCTGGTTCAGTAGCTGCGACAGTTCATGTGGCGTCATCGCTACCCGCACCGCCAGATCTTCCAGCTTGAGTTCGCCATTGCGATACGGCTGTTCCTGTTCCATGCAAGTGCCAAGTCGTGCCAGAAAGGCGTCGAGGTCAGTGGTGGATAGCTGCTTGTCGGCGTAGCGAGGCTTGGGCGGCGGCAAAGTTTGCGGACGATAGCCCAACGGCAGGCGCATCGCCGTGTAGGCGGTGGCGAAGACGAACAGCATCAGGGCGCCGCCGTCCACCGCTTCCACCGACAGCGGCAGGTCGGCATCGACAGCCGCCATGGCCACCGCCAGCACGCTGAGACCGGCGCTGAACAGCCAGATGCGCATCAGCCGGCGCAGATCGGTCACCAGTGCGGAATCGCTCGGTACGCGTTGCACCAGCCGGTAGCTGGCGCGCAGGTAAAAGAACAGGATGGCCATTTTGACCACCGCGAACAAGGCCAGATACCAAGGCCAGCCGTCATAGGCGCGCATCCAGGCCAGTTTTTCGTCAGCCGGGCGCAAGTAAAACGGCAGCATCGCGAGTGTGGCGACGGCAAATGGCAGGAAATGCAGCGTGGCGCCCCGGCCCAGCGGCTGGTCCGACAGCATGGCGTGCAGGTAGAGATAAAGCAGCGGCCCCACCGCCAGCCCAAGCGTGACAATCGCCAGCGCGCTATGTGGATAAGCCTGGTACAGATGATTCAGCCCCAGCCAGGCATGGCCGATGATTGCTGAAAAAATGAGCAGCAGTGCGGACAGCAGCCGGTTGGCGGTGCGCATCTCCGGCTGACGAGGGTTCAGCAAGGCGATGCTGAGGAACACCGCTTGCGCGATGGCGGCAAGAAAGAGCCAGGAGATGATCGTGTTAATCATCAGTCCATCCTGCCATCATCCGCCGCAGATGGCAATCGCGGCGGAAGCTGCCAACATCAGTTCTCGGTGTTAATCGCCCACAGGCCCGGCAGGTTGCGCCAGTAGCCGTAGGCGTCCATGCCGAAGCCGACCACGAAGCGGTTCGGGATGGTGATGCCGACGATGTCCGCCTGCACCGGCTTGGCCTTGCCGATTGCCTTGTCGCAGAACACGGCCAGGATGACTTCCTTGGCGCCCATGTCCAGCAGGCGTTGCTTGACGTGGGCCAGCGTTTCGCCTTCGTCCAGGATGTCGTCCAGTACGATCACAACGCGGCCGCTGACGTTCGAGCGTGGCACCACTTTCCATACCACTTCGCCGCCACGGTCTTCGTCGCCATAGCGGCTGACGTGGATGTAGTCGAATTCGAGCGGAAAGGTCAGTTGCGGCAGCAGGTTGCCGGTGAAGACCACGGCGCCGCCCATCACGCCCAGCACCAGCGGGAATTCTTCGCTGTCCGGCTGATCGAAGCGGGCGTTGATGGTGTTGGCCATGGCGGTGACGGCGGTGTCGACGTCCTGCTTGGAGTAGAGTTCTTCGGCGCTCTTCATCAGGGCGCGGGCGCGGTTGTGGTGGAAGTCTTGCATGATCTTTTTATAAGCAAACGTGTGAAGGACGATATTATCCCCAATTATTGATAGTCGCGCACGTCTGCGATCACCTTGCCATCGTTCGGCAGGCTGCCGGCAGCGACAAACTGCACCTCGGCGCGCAGCTTGGTCAGCGTTCGGATCGACTCGATGATGTCGGCGCCTTGAGCGCTGGCAGGATCGGCAACCTCGCAATGCAGCGTCATGATCTCCTGCGCGATGCGGCCAGACACCACCAGCCGCGCCTTCAGGATGTGCGGATGACGGCGCGCGATGTCATGCACCTGCGATGGATGGACGAACATGCCGCGTATCTTGGTGGTCTGGTCGGCGCGTCCCAGCCAGCCTTTGATGCGGGTGTTGGTGCGGCCGCATGGCGACGGCGGCGCGTCGGTCAGCACCGCCGACAGGTCGCCGGTGGCGAAACGGATCAGCGGATAGTCAGGATTGAACACGGTGACCACCACCTCGCCCACTTCACCCGCCGGCACCGGCTCGCCGCTGCCGGGGCGGACGATTTCCAGTATCACTTCCTCGTCCAGCACCATGCCTAGATCGCGCACGTCCCCACTGCGTGTTTCGTAGGCGATGTTGCCGATATCGGCAGATGCATAGACCTGCAACACCGACGGCACGCCATGTTCGCCGAACCAGGTGCGCAGCGATTCCGGCAGCGCCTCGGCGCTGACCAGCGCGCGCTGGATGCTGCTGATGTCTACGCCCATCTCCTGCGCTTTCTCGATGATGATCTTCAGGAAGGACGGCGTGCCGATATAGGTGTCCGGCCGCAGTGCGTGGATGGCCTGCACCTGCATCTCGGTCTGGCCGCTGCCGGCCGGGATCACCGCGCAGCCAATGCGCGCGGCACCGCCTTCGACCATGAAGGCGGCCGGCGTGAAGTGATAAGCGAAGCAGTTTTGCAGCAAGCCGCCAGCACGCACTCCCGCCGCGTACATCGGGCGGGCGAAACGCCACCAGTCCTGGCCGCGTCCTTCGGGATCGAAGATGGGACCTGGCGACATGTACACGCGCGCCAGCTGACCGACCGGCGTGGTGTTCAAGCCGCCAAACGGCGTTTGCTGCGTTTGCAGCGCATGCAGGTCGGACTTGCGCGTCACCGGCAGCGTGGCCAGCGCCGCGCGGCTGTTGATGCTGGTGGCGTTGACGTCGGCGAGGATGCGCGACCATCCGGCGGCGGCCTTGGCGCGCGCAATCAACTGCGGCAGGCGTGCCATCAGTTCGCGTTCGCGTTGTTCTGCCGGGCGGGTTTCCAGGCTGTCCAGTGTATCGGCCATCGTCGTCCTTATGCCAGCCAGCGCTTGCGGCGGCGGTAGAATTTCATGTCACGGAAGCTTTTGCGGCCTGCGCCGGAGACGCCGAGGTAGAACTCTTTGACGTCTTCATTGCACGCCAGATCGCTGGCCGCACCTTCCATCACCACGCGGCCGTTTTCAAGAATGTAGCCAAAGTCTGCGTAGCGCAGGGCGATGCTGGTGTTTTGCTCCGCCAGCAGGAAAGAGACGTTTTCCCTGCTGTTCAAATCCTTGACGATGCCGAAGATCTCTTCGACGATTTGCGGTGCGATCCCCATCGATGGCTCGTCCAGCAAAATCATCGATGGCCGCGCCATCAACGCACGGCCGATGGCGCACATCTGCTGTTCGCCGCCCGAGGTATAGCCGGCCTGGCTGGCACGCCGTTCTTTCAGGCGCGGGAAGTAGTGATAGACCTTGTCCAGTGATTCCTTCAGCTCCGCCCGCGAGGCGCTGCGTGTGTAGGCGCCGGTGAGCAGGTTTTCCTCGATGGTCAGGTGGCCGAAGCAGTGACGGCCTTCCATCACTTGCGACAGGCCGCGCCGCACCAGTTCATTGGGCGTCAACTGGTCGATGCGTTCGCCCTTGAACTGGACTTCGCCTTTGGTGACATCTCCACGCTCGCCGCGCAGCAGCGTAGAGATGGTCTTCAGCGTGGTTGATTTGCCGGCGCCGTTGGCGCCCAGCAGGGCGACGATCTTCCCCTGCGGGACTTGCAACGACACGCCTTTCAGCACCAGGATCACATGGTCGTAGATCACTTCGACGTTATTCACAGACAGGTAAGGAGCGGTGCCTGTCATTTCGCGCATGCCGGTGTGATTTTCTTCTCGGCCGCATAGGCAGCGGAACTTTCTTCCAGCAGCTTGCGGGTCAATGCCTTGTCGCCGACGATCCAGTTCGGCGTGATGGCATTCCATTTCTTGCCATCCCATTGCTGGACTTTCACCGCGCCGGAACCTTCGTGGTCGTCACAGCTGGTCTTCACCACCGGCAGCATGCCGAAGGCGCCGATGGCTTTTTGCCGCGCTTCGTCAACATTCAGGTTCTCCAGGCCCCAGCGCATTTGCTCGCCGGTGATACGTTTGCCTTTGCCGAATTTCTCCTGCGCGGTGCGGATCGCTTCCACCCACAGAATGGCCGCGCTGACGCCACGCATGTGGTACACGCTGCCGATGCGCGCTGGATCAGACATATTGCCTTTGCCGGCGTCGTAAAGTTTTTTACGGATCTCATCGAGCACCGGGTAGTTACCCGGCGTGTTGAAGGTCATCGCGCTGTAGCCTTTGGCCGCGTCGCCGGTCGGCACCGTGTCTTCCTCCGAGCCAGCCCACCAGACGCCCAGGATTTTCTCGCGCGGGAAGCCGTTGCGCTGCGCGGTCTTGATGGCCACCGCATTCATCGAGCCCCAGCCCCAGAGAATTACATGGTCGGGACGCGCCTGGCGGATCTGCAGCCATTGCGACTGCTGCTCGCTGCCCGGCGGCGTGACCGGAATCTTGATCAGTTCAAAACCATGCTGCTTGGCCAACGCCTCCAGTACTGGCAAGGGTTCCTTGCCGAAGGCCGAGTCGTGGTACAGGTGGACGATCTTCTTGCCTTTCAGCTTGGCCATGCCGCCTTCTTTGTCGCCGAGGTATTTGATCATGGCGGCGGCCTGGTTCCAGTAGCTGGTAATCAGCGGGAAAACGTAGGGGAAGACCTTGCCGTTGGCGGCGTCCGAACGGCCGTAGCCGATCATCGTCATCGGGATTTTATCGACTGCCAGGCGGTCCAGGATGCCATAGGCGACGCCGGTGGATAGCGGCTCGACCAGTGTGGCGCCGCCATTTTTGGTCTTCAGGCGCTCGTAGCATTCGACGCCGCGCGACGGATTGTATTCGGTTTCGCACTCTTCCCACGAAATCTTCACGCCATTGACGCCGCCGGACAGATTCACCAGGTTGAAGTAGTCGATAATTCCGCCATAAAAGCCGGAACCGCCGGCCGCGTAAGGGCCGACGCGATATGAGGGCAGGGCGATGTACTGGTCCGCAGGCTGTGCGATGGCAGCGCCGCTGGCGGCCAGGGTGATGCAGGCGATGATGGATGCTAAGCGTTTCATAGGGTGTCTCCTCTGTTTTTTAATGGGGGAACGGCCACAGACGCAACTTCTCTTTACCAATTTGCCACAGGCGCGCCAGGCCGTGAGGCTCGACGATCAGGAAAAATATAATCAGCGCGCCAAACACCATCAGCTCCAGGTTGGACGCTACGCTGGTTGGCAACGCAAGGCTGTGCGCCACCACGTTCAACAGCACCGGCAGCAGCACGATGAAGGCCGCGCCGAGGAAGGAGCCCAGCACCGAGCCGACGCCACCGATGATAATCATGAACAGGATGCGGAACGACAGGTCGAGGTTATACGCCTCCGGCTCCACTGTGCCCAGATAGGCATACGCATACAGCGCGCCGGCCACGCCGCAATAGAAGGAACTGACGGCAAACGCCAGCAGCTTGGTGCGCATCAGGCGGAAGCCGATCACTTCGGCCGCTACGTCCATGTCGCGCACCGCCATCCACGAGCGGCCAACGTTGGAGCGGATCATGTTCTTGGCCAGCAGCGCCATGACGGCCACCACGGCCAGCACCAGCAGGTATTTGCGGTCCGGTGTGTCGAAGGCGTAGCCGAGAATGACGATGGGCTGCGCGGTGATGACGCCGGAAGTGCTGTAGTTGGTCAGGTAGGGAATCTTGGTCAGGCACCAGACGACGAAGAACTGCGTCGCTAGCGTGGCTGCGGCGAGATAGAAACCACGGATGCGCAGCGACGGCAAGCCGAAGGCGATACCCACCAGCGCCGCGCTCAAGCCGCCCAGCACAAACGCCAGTAGTACCGGCAAGCCGGGAATGCGCAGGATGAAGTTATACGAGGCGAACGCACCAACCGCCATGAAAGCGGCGGTACCGAGCGACAGCTGGCCGGCATAGCCGGTCAGGATATTCAGGCCCAGCGCGGCCAGTGAAAAAATCAGGAACGGGATCAGGATCGCCGACAGCACGTAGGGCGATGCCAGCAGCGGCACGGCGACCACCGCGACAGCCAGCATCGCCAGCAGGGCGATACGGTCCTGCAGGATGGGGAATATCTGGCCGTCGGCCTGGTAGCTGGTCTTGAACTGTCCTGCTTCGCGGTAGAGCATCAGATTCTCCGGATGATTTTTTCACCGAACAGCCCTTCCGGCCGCACCAGCAGGAACAGCAGTGCCAGCACGTAAGGGAACCAGCCTTCGATGCCGCCGCCGACCAGCGGGCCGATATACACCTCGGCCAGTTTTTCCGATGCGCCTATCACCAGGCCGCCGACAATCGCGCCCGGCATGGAGGTGAAGCCGCCCAGTATCAGCACCGGCAGCGCCTTCAGCGCCACAAAGGTCAGCGCGAACTGCACGCCATTGCGGGCGCCCCACAACAGGCCTGCCACGAGCGCGACGATGCCGGCCACTGCCCACAACACGGCCCAGATGCGCTGCAAGGGAATGCCGACCGCCAGCGCGGCCTGGTGATCGTCAGCGACGGCGCGCAGCGCGCGGCCCACGCGCGTTTTCGAGAACAGCAGGGCCAGCGTGGTGACCAGCAGGCCGCATACCGCTGCGGCCATGATGTCGAATTGCGAGACGAGGATGTTGTAGTTGTCCATCAGGTACTGCGAAGGCACGTCCTCGATCGGCAGTTCCAGCTTGCGCACCTGCGCGCCGAACATCAGCTGCGCCAGGCCCTCGATGAAGAAGGCCAGACCGATGGTCGCCATGAACAGCGTAATCTCCGGCTGGTTGACCAGCGGGCGCAGCACGACGCGCTCTATCGCCAGCCCCAGCACGATCATCACCGCCACGGTGATCGGCAGCGCGATCCACAGCGACACGCCCAGCTTGTCCATCACGCCCACGCAGGTCAGCGCGGCGAAGTACACCATCGCTCCCTGGGCGAAATTGAATACGCCGGACGCCTTGTAGATCAGCACAAAGCCAATCGCCACCAGCGCGTACATCACGCCCGACAGCAGCCCGCCTATCAGCACCTCGAAGAAGAAGTTCATGCGCAGGCCACTCCGAGGTAGGCGTTGATGACATCCTGATTGCAGCGCACTTCGTCTGGCGTGCCGTCGCCGATCTTCTTGCCGTAGTCGAGGACCACCACACGGTCGGAGATGTCCATCACCACGCCCATGTCATGCTCGATCAGCACGATCGTCGTGCCGAACTGGTCGTTGACGTCGAGGATGAAGCGGCACATGTCCTGTTTTTCCTCGACGTTCATACCGGCCATGGGCTCGTCCAGCAGCAGGATCTCCGGCTCGGCGGCGAGTGCGCGGCCCAGTTCCACGCGCTTTTGCAGGCCGTAGGGCAGGCGGCCAACCGGCGTCTTGCGGATCGCCTGTATTTCCAGGAAGTCGATGATTTCCTCGGCCTTGATGCGGTGAGCGATTTCCTCGCGCCGTGCTGGTCCCCAGTACAGGGCCTGCATCAGGAAATTGGATTTCATCTTGAGGTTACGGCCGGTCATAATGTTGTCCAGCACCGTCATGCCCTTGAATAGCGCGATGTTCTGGAAGGTGCGTGCGATGCCGGATTTGGCGGCGGCATGGCAGTCCATATTCTTGCGTACTTCGCCGCGATAGGCGATCTGCCCTTGCTGCGGGCGGTAGACGCCGTTGATAACGTTGAGCATCGAGCTTTTGCCGGCGCCGTTCGGGCCGATGATGGCGCGAATTTCGTGCTGGCGCACGTCGAAGGAAATGTCAGTCAGCGCGCGCACGCCGCCGAAGGACAAGGAGATGTTCTTCAGGTCGAGGATGACCGGCCCCGTAGGCCGCCGCCCATCTGTCGACACCGCGCCGAAGTGCGCTTCCGGTTCATTCATCTGCATCTGCGCATCCTCCGTCATGCCGCTGCCTGCACGGCAGGGTAAATCTTGGAAGCCTCAATTTTCAGATCGGCGGCCACCACGCCGCTGCGGCCATCCTCAAACTTCACCTGCGTTTCGATGTACTGCGAGGCCTTGCCTTCGTAGAGCGCCGCAATCAGCACGGCGTACTTTTCAGCGATGAACTTGCGGCGCACCTTGCGCGTGCGGGTCAGTTCATCGTCGTCCGGATCGAGTTCCTTGTGCAGCACCAGGTAGCGGTGGATCTGTGTATCGCTCATCGCCGGTTCGGCGGCCAGGTCGGCGTTGACCTGCTCAATGCAGTCACGCACCAGGCCATACACGGCGGGATGCGCAGCCAGATCGGTGTAGCCGGAATAGGCGATGCTGCGCCGTTCCGCCCAGTTGCCCACCGCTTCCATGTCGATGTTGATGAAGGCGCATACCTCGTCGCGCTGATGGCCGAACACCACCGCCTCCTTGATGAAGGGGAAGAACTTCAGCTTGTTCTCGATGTAGTTGGGCGCGAAGATGGCGCCGCTGTTCATGCGGCCGACATCAGCGGCGCGGTCAATGATCTTCAAGTGGCCGTCCACATCGAACAGGCCGGCGTCGCCGGTGTGGAAATAGCCTTGCGCGTCGATCGCTTCACTGGTGGCGTCGGGACGCTTGTAGTAGCAGTCCATCAGCGTTGGCGATTTCACCAGCACTTCGCCGTTGTCGGCCAGCTTGACTTCGACGCCGGGCGCCGGCAGGCCGACGCTATCGAACTTGATCTGGCCGTCCGGCTGCAAGCAAATATAGGCGCAGGTTTCGGTCGAGCCGTAGAACTGCTTCAGATTGACGCCGATGGAGCGGTAGAAGCGGAACAGGTCCGGTCCTATCGCGGCGCCTGCGGTGTAGGCGACACGGATGCGCGACATGCCCAGCACATTTTTCAGTGGCCCATACACCAGCAGCTTGCCAGCGGCATAACGCAGGCGGTCGGCCAGCGGCACCGGCTTGTTGTCTAAAATTTGAGCACCGCAGCGTCGCGCCACGTCCATGAAGTAGTGGAACAGGCGGCGCTTGATAGCGCTGGCGTCTTCCATTCGTATCATCACGGTGGTCAGCATGTTCTCGAACACGCGTGGCGGGGCGAAATAATAGGTCGGGCCGATTTCGCGCATGTCGGTCATCACGGTTTCGCCGGATTCCGGGCAGTTGACGGTGAAACCGGCGCTCATCGCCTGCGCGAAGGAGAACAGGCAGTCGCCGACCCAGGCCATCGGCAGGTAGGACAGGATGTCTTCCTTGTCGGTCAGCTGTTCGAAGCCGGCGCCGCCGTCGCCGGCCGCCAGCAATGCGGCGTGGGTCTGGCACACGCCCTTGGGTTTGCCGGTGGTGCCGGACGTGTAGAGGATGATGGCGTTATCGTTGCCCCGCCCTTCGGCCAGCTGGGCGTCGAAGAAGCCGGGATGGGCCTGGTCCCAGGCGCGGCCCATTTGCTGCAGGCTGGCGAAGGACAGCAAACCTTGCTGGCGATAGTGGCGCATGCCGCGTTCGTCGTCGTAGACGATGTGGCGGACGTGCGGGTAGAGCGATTGCAATTCGAGCAACTTGTCGACCTGTTCCTGGTCTTCAACGATGGCGAACTGGATGTCGGCGTTTTCCAGCACATAGGCCATGTCAGCGGCGGGAGCGTCCTGATACAGCGGCACCGGCACGCCGCCCAGGCATTGCGCGGCCAGCATGGACCAGTACAGGCGCGGGCGGTTGTCGCCGATGATGGCCAGGTTCATGCCGCGCTGGAAGCCGAGCGCGGCCAGGCCGCAGGCGAGGGCGCGCACTTCGTCGTTGACCTGGGCCCAGTTCCAGCTTTGCCAGATGCCCAGATACTTTTCGCGAAACGCGGTTTTGCCTGGCCTGACCTGACCGTGCGCAAGCAGCCGGCGAGGAAAAGTCTCGTGTTCTTTTTGCACCAGTGTCTCCTGTTGCTGTTTTGTTTTTTTGTGTGATGATATTAGCGTGCCGCGCGAGCGCAGGTTGTCTTTTCGATGACAATTGACTGACTTTTCTATGGTGCATCGCAAAAATGTCTGATCGAGATCAAATTACTTTGAAGGAAGCATTGCGTTCGGCGATTTGGGCTAAAGACCTGACGGCGGAACAAATGGCCCGCGTGGAGGCTGATACCTTTGAAACCTTCGTGCCGAAAGGCGCTTATGTCTGCCGCAAGGGCGAGATGGTGGAGAATTGGCTGGGCATTATCGACGGCATGGTGAAGATGAATAATTTCTCTTCGAGTGGTAAAAGCGTGACCTTTACCGGCGTGCCGTCCGGTGGCTGGTTTGGCGAAGGCACAGTTTTAAAAAATGAAATCCTTAAATATGATGCGATGGCTTTACGCGATAGTCGCATCGCGCGCATGCCTGCCGCCACGTTTATGTGGCTGCTGGATAATAGCCTGCCATTCAGCCGGTTTTTACTGATGCAATTGAATGAAAGGCTGGGGCAGTTTATCGGCACGGTGGAAAATGACCGGCTATTAAATCCTGATACACGCGTGGCGCGTTGCCTGGCTTCTTTATACCATTCGCATTTATATCCGAGCCTGGAGAAAATCGTGCATATCTCGCAGGAGGAATTGGGATTATTATCCGGCGCCTCCCGCCAGCGCGCAAACCAGGCTTTGCATCTGCTGGAGAAGCAGGGCTTGCTCACCCTGGATTACGGCGGCATCCGCATCCTGGATCTGGATGGTTTACGGCGATATGAGGCTTAGCGGGCTTTTTTTCGTCTGGATTATGCTAATTATCAGCATGTTCCAGCCAATTTCCGGCGCGTGCTGCATCGATCAGCACGCGTAGCTTGGGCTGCTGCTGGGTGCGCGCCGGGAAGTACAGATATAGTCCCGAAGTGCGGGGCACATAATCCGACAGGACGGCCTCCAATCGGCCCTGGGCCAAATCATCTTTGATTTCTATTTCAGGTAGATATGCCAGGCCTTGTTCCTGACGGGCGAATTCGGCTATCAAAGTGGTGTCGTTGACG
>Ga0308157_10003531_pt1 | contig 22529 bp, 18 predicted proteins | sample PhyBR1_FD_201035 | JGI IMG/M metagenome (GOLD analysis project Ga0308157, IMG submission 201035) | Phyllosphere microbial communities from UC Gill Tract Community Farm, Albany, California, United States - DLSLB.R1 | ecosystem: Host-associated > Plants > Phyllosphere > Unclassified | place: USA...
GCCCCCCCACTACAGGTGGGTGTGCTGGTAAAGCTTCTGCCGAGCATGGCTAGGCACTACAAAAGCATCGGGCACAAAAAAACCCGCTTTCGCGGGTTGTTTCGTTTGAGTCATGGTGCCCAGGAGAGGACTCGAACCTCCACGGAGTTGCCCCCGCTAGCACCTGAAGCTAGTGCGTCTACCAATTCCGCCACCTGGGCGACTCAGGAGCGAAATTATGTAGGACGTTTCTGGCGCCGTCAACAGTTTTGTGAAGAGCGGGCATGAGTCCGTAGCCCGGGTAAGTCGTAGCCCGGGTAAGCGCAGCGCACCCGGGGCATCTGCGGCAGCACTCCAGCCGGGAGAATCCCGGGTGCGCTTCGCTTACCCGGGCTACACAGCCGCGTGTTGGCGAAGGCATTGCTTCTGCTCCCTCCCTTTGCCGCTGGCAAGGGGAGGGCTGGGGAGGGGTAAAGCACTTGCTCCTGCCCCACGTCCAACCCCCGGAAACGAAAAAACCCGCTTTCGCGGGTTTGATCTTGATACGTGGTGCCCAGGAGAGGACTCGAACCTCCACGGAGTTGCCCCCGCTAGCACCTGAAGCTAGTGCGTCTACCAATTCCGCCACCTGGGCACTTCAGGCCGCGCAGTTTGAATAGGCTGCCGATGTTTGTCAACGGTTTTTCACATTGATCGTCAGTGATCGTGTGCGCACCCTGTACACCAAGGTGCATGTACCATGCAGGCTGATGAATAACAAAAAGACCCCTGGGGCCAGCAAGGCCCGCAAGTCCGCCACCGGCAGCAAGCCGGGCAAGGCGCCGGGCAAAGCCCCCAAAGCAAAATCCGCCAAGCTGCCGCCCTGGATGCCGGAAAGCATGGCCGCACCGGCCAAGCCGGGTGCAGCAAAGTCCGGCAAGCCGGCAGGTGCCCGGTCCGCCGCCAAGCCGGGCAAGCGCAAATTCAACGACGATGCCGCGCCGCAGAGTTTCGTGCGCGGTCGTCGCAAGCCGGGTCCGCCGGTTGCCTCCTTCGATGATCCCTATGCATCGCGCGAAGCCGAACGCTATGCGCAGCCGATTGCCAGCCGCGAGGCCATCCTGCAGTTGCTGGACCGCTGCGAAGGCCCACAGAACGCCGAGGAAATCGGCGCAGCACTGGGCCTGACCGAGCCGGATCGCGCTGATGCACTGGGCAAGCGCCTGGGCGCGATGGTGCGTGACGGCCAGTTGGTGCAGAACCGCCGTGGCGGCTTCGCCCCGGTCAGCCAGCTGAGCCTGATCCCCGGCGTGGTGATCGCCAATCCGGAAGGCTTCGGCTTCCTGCGCCCGGACGAGGGTGGCGACGACCTGTTCCTCTCGCCCTATGAAATGCGCAAGGTGATGCACGGCGACCGTGCCTTGGCCAATGTCACCGGCATTGATCGCCGCGGCCGCCGCGAAGGCAGTATCGCGCGCGTGCTGGAGCGCGGCGTCAACCGCCTGATCGGCCATTTCAGCGTGGAAGCCGGCATCAGCTACGTGGTGCCGGACGACAAGCGCATGCAGCGCAATATCCAGATCCCGGGCGACGCCACTGGCGGTGCCAAGGATGGACAGTTGGTGGTCTGCGAGCTGACGCACGCACCGGATTCGCGTCGCCCGCCAATCGGCAAGATCATCGCCGTGCTCGGCGACAAGCTGACTCCGTCGCTGGTGGTGGAAACCGCCATCCACGGCCACGAATTGCCGTATGAATTCCCGCCGGAAGTGCTGGACGAAGCCACCGCCATCCCGATGACGGTGGAAGCCTCGATGATCGGCAAGCGCGTGGACTTGCGTTCCATGCCGCTGGTCACCATCGATGGCGAGGACGCCAAGGACTTCGACGACGCGGTGTACTGCGAGCCGAACCGGGATGGTTTTCGCCTGGTCGTGGCCATTGCTGACGTCTCCAATTACGTGCGTCCCGGCACGCCGCTGGATGACGAAGCGCAGCGCCGCGCGACCTCGGTCTACTTCCCCGGTTTCGTCGTGCCGATGCTGCCGGAGACCTTGTCCAACGGCATCTGCTCGCTGCGGCCGAAGGAAGACCGCATGTGCTTTGTCTGCGACATGCAGGTGGGGCGCGATGGCCAGGTCAGCGGATCCAAGTTCTACGAAGCCGTGATGAACTCGCACGCACGCCTGACCTATACCCAGGTGTGGGCGGCGGTGGGCGAGGACGATGCGGACACCAAGGCCTTCATCGGCCCGCTGCTGCCGCAGATCCAGAACCTGCATCAGCTGTACCGCATCCTGTCCAAGGCGCGCGAGCGCCGTGGCGCGATCGAGTTTGAATCCTCGGAAGTCCGCTTCGTGCTGGACAACCGTGGCGAGGTGACCCAGGCCGGCATGATGGTGCGCAACGACGCCCACAAGCTGATCGAGGAATGCATGATCGCTGCCAACGTGGAGGCCGCGCGCTACCTGCTGTCCACGCATATCCCGGCACCGTTCCGCGTGCATGAGCGGCCGCCGGAGTCCAAGTACGCCGACCTGCTGGAATTCCTCAAGGAATTCAAGCTGAGCCTGCCGCCCTGGAGTAAGGTACAGCCGGGCGATTACACCAAGCTGCTGAAGAAGGTGCGTGAGCGTCCGGACGCGGCGCTGCTGGAATCGGTGTTGCTGCGCAGCCAATCGCTGGCGGTGTATTCGCCGGACAACAACGGCCACTTCGGCCTGGCGTTGGAGGCCTATGCCCACTTCACCTCGCCGATCCGCCGTTATCCCGACCTGCTGGTACACCGCGCCATCAAGTACGCGCTGACCGGCGGCCCGCCGGAGAAGTACACCTACACGCCGCGTGAGATGGCGGCCTTGTCGTTGCAGTGCTCCGAGCGTGAACGCCGTGCCGACGAAGCCGAGCGCGAAGTAGATGAGCGTTTCCGCGCGGCGTGGATGGAGAAGCACGTCGGCGGCCAGTTCGATGGCGTGATCAGCGGCGTGACCAGCTTCGGCCTGTTCGTCGAATTGGACGAATCCAAGGTCAACGGCCTGGTCCACGTGACCCAGCTGCCGCACGACTATTACCAGTTCGATCCGATCCGCAAGACGCTCAGCGGCGACCGCCGTGGCAACGAGTTCCGGCTTGGTGACCGGGTCCGCATCCTGGTGCTCAAGGCCAGCATGGAAGAGCGCAAGATCGACTTCCGCCTGGTCGAGGACAAGGACGGCAAGGTCGAGCCGCCGTCGCCTGCGCCCTTGCCTGAACGCGGCAAGCCGGCCAAGCGGACCAAGCAGAAGTATTGAAGCCAGCAACCATTGAAGCCAGGAACCAGTGAGAGCCCAGCGCTCGCAGGTTCCTGGCTCCGCCTCTGGTTCCTCGTTCCTGGCCGCTGGTTTCTGGCCCCAGGTAGTACCATTGCCCCCCGAATTCCCCCATGTGACGCCCATGAGCAAGCAGAACCAATGGATCGTCGGCGTCAATGCCGTAGCTTCGTCGATTGAAAAAGACCCGGAAAACGTCCGTGAGGTCCTGATCGAGGCCGGTGCCAAGAACCCGCGCCTGGTCGAAATCGAGGAAGAGGCCCTGCGCAAGGGCATCGACGTGCGCAAGGTCAACGCGCAGGCACTGGGCGGTGTGGCCGGCCAGGTCCGCCACCAGGGCGTGGTTGCACGCTATGCCGCGCCCAAGCTGTGGGCCGAGAACGAGCTGTCGGGCCTGATCGAGGCTGCCGAGGGCAAGGCGCTGGTGCTGGTGCTGGACGAAGTGCAGGACCCCCACAACCTCGGCGCCTGCCTGCGCAGTGCGGCGGCGGCCGGCGTCACTGCGGTGGTGATCCCCAAGGACAAGAGCGCCCCGGTCAATGCCACCGTGCGCAAGGTCAGTGCCGGTGCGGCCGACCGTATCCCGGTGGTGGCGGTGACCAACCTGGTCCGCGCGATCAAGGACATGCAGAAGCTCGGCGTCTGGGTTTACGGCCTGGCCGGTGAAGTGGACGAGACCATCCACCAGCTCGACCTGCGCGGCAACGTGGCGCTGGTGATGGGCGGCGAGGGTGACGGCATGCGCCGCCTGACGCGTGAGACCTGCGACCAGTTAGTACGCATCCCGATGCCGGGAGACATCGAAAGCCTCAATGTTTCGGTGGCCACCGGTGTGGCATTGTTCGAGGCTGTCCGCCAACGCCTGTAAAGGAATGCCATGCCCCGCACGCCGCATCGTCTTTTCCTCCGATTGACTGTGGCGCTGGCGGGGCTTTGCGCCCTGAGCGCTGCCGCCGAGGACGCTCCGCGCGTCCGCGCGCGTGATCTGGGCGTCGCGCCGGGCATCTTCAGCCCCGGCGCCAACAACGCGATCACCGATGTTGCCGGTGTGCGTGTGGGTCAGGTCACCTTGCGCAGCGGCGACACGGTACGCACTGGCGTCACCGCGATCCTGCCGCACCCCGGCAATGCCTATCGCTCACGCGTGCCAGCGGCAGTGCATGTGGGCAATGGCTTCGGCAAGTTCATCGGCAGCACCCAGGTCAACGAACTGGGCGAGCTGGAAACCCCCATCCTGCTGACCTGCACGCTGTGCGTGTGGAAGGCCGCCGATGCGATGGCCGATTGGATGCTGGCGCGGCCGGACATGCAGCAGGTGCGCTCCTTGAACGTGGTTGTGGGCGAGACCAATGATGGCGGCCTCAACGATATCCGCGCCCGCCCGATCACCGCCGATGCGGTCCGTCTTGCGCTGGAGAGTGCCAAGAGTGGGCCGGTGCAGGAAGGCAGCGTCGGCGCCGGCACCGGCACGGTGGCATTCGGTTGGAAGGGCGGCATTGGTACCTCATCGCGCAAGCTGCCCGAGAGCCTGGGCGGCTGGACGGTGGGTGTGCTGGTACAGGCGAATTTTGGCGGCGTGCTGCAGGTGGAAGGCGCGCCGGTCGGTCGTGAGCTGGACCGTTACGCGTTCCAGAATGCGGTGGCGGCGCAGGGCAATCTGCGCGGGCTGGCCGATGATCGCGGCGATGGCTCGGTGATTATCGTCATCGCCACCGATGCGCCGTTGTCGGATCGCAACCTGCGCAGGCTCGCATCGCGCGGGATGATGGGCCTGGGGCGTACCGGTAGTTCGGCATCCAACGGCAGTGGCGATTATGTGCTGGCGTTTTCGACCGCCGAATCGGTGCGGCGCGGGTTTGATGCGGCGCAGTTGCAGACCACCGAACTGGCGAACGAGCAGATGAGCGCGGTGTTCCAGGCCAGCGTGGATGCGGTGGAAGAGTCGGTTTACAACGCCTTGTTCATGGCGACCACGGTCAGTGGCAATGGGCAGACGGTGGAGGCGATTCCGCTGGACAAGGTGCGCGAGGTTTTGCAGCGGCATGGGGTAAAAGCACCGAGGTAGCCGGGTGCTAGGAGTGCTGCAGATTCAAGCGATGCCTGCCGCAGCTCCCTTCTCCCGCCTGCGGGAGAAGGTGCCCGGAGGGCGGATGAGGGGAGCTTTGGCTAATGGGCCTTTGGTTTGCTACTTCTCCGCTCGGCCCTCTCCCCAACCCATTTCCCGGAGGGAGAGGGGCTCAAGTCGCCGCGCCACCCAACGCCTTGTACAGCGTCACATCATTGAGCAGCTGGCTGCGCTTGGTCTGCGCCAATGACAGTTCCGCATTGCGACGGGTCTGCTCGGCTTCCAGCCAGGTGCGCAGGTCGGTGGCACCGGCGCGGTATCGCACTTCGTACAGGCGCGCGATCTCCACTGCTTCGTCATGGGACGCCTGCGCCGCTGCCACCTGCTCGGCCAGTCGGGTGCGCGCCGACAAGGCGTTGTCCACCTCCGACAGCGCCGTATACAGCGTGCGGCGGAAATCATTGGCGGCGATCTGGTAGCTCAGGTCGGCCGATTTGATGTCCAGCTGCATCTGCCGGAACTTCAGGAATGGCAGGCTCAGCCCTGCACCCAGGGTCGCCACCGGGTTGGTCAGCACATCGCCCAGCGCGGTGCTGGAACTGCCCACCGAGCCACTCAGGCTCAGGCTGGGGTAATAGCTGGTGGCAGTGACCTTGATGTTCTTCAAGGACTGTCGCAGGCGCAGCTCGGCCGCACGCAGGTCCGGGCGACGCGCCAGCAGTTCGGCGGGCATGCCTTCGGCAAGTGCCGGGCTGTGCGCAACATCCAGATTCTGCGGTTCCTCGGCCAGCGGCCAGGGCTGGCCGTCCAGCAGCACGGTCAGTGCGTTGCGGGTTTCCACCCGCTGCTGCTCCAGCTGCGATTGCGCGGCCTTCTGGCTTTCGATGTTCTGCTGCGCCTGGCGCACTTCCAGCCGCGAAACGCCGCCGGCATCGAACTGCGTCTGCACCAGCGAGGCGGTGCGCTGCAGGCGTTCCAGGTTGGCCTGGCCAGTGGCGATGGCCTGGTTGAGGTAGCCCAACTGCCAATACAGCTCGGCACTCTGGCCGACCAGGGTCAAGGCGGTGTTCTGCAGGTCCTGTGCGGTGGCCTGGGCTTCCCATTGGGCGATATCGCGCTGGCCACGCAGCTTGCCCCACAGGTCCAGCTCCCAACCCAACGACACGCTGGCACTGTTGCTGCGCGACCAGTCGTCACTGCTGTCGATGCTGCGGCTGCCACCGGTGCTTACCGAGCCGCTGGCCTGCGGCCACAGGTCGGCATTGGCCAGGCCGGCTTGCGCGCGGGCGCGTTCCAGCTTGAGCCCGGCCGAGGCCATGTCGGTGTTGCTGTCGAGCACGCGGGCGATCAGCCGGTCCAGGTTGGGATCGGCAAAGCCCTGCCACCAGGCATCGGCGCGGACATCGGCTACCCGAGCGGTGACTTCGTGTTCGATCGCCTGCACCGGCGCATTGGCTGCGGCGTCACCACGGCCGTAGACGGCGGGCACGCGCAGGTCGGCGGCAGGATCGGCGCTGGGCGTGGTGGCGCAACCGGCCAGGACGGCGCCCAAGGCGACGGAGAGAAGCAGGGGATGGAGTGTTTTCATGGTCATCTTCATTCGCGGGCCAATGCCTCCACCGGATCCAGCTGGGCGGCATTGCGGGCCGGCAGGAAACCGAACGCCACGCCGATCAGGGTCGAACAGGCGAAGGCGGCAATGATCGAGCCGGTGGAGAACATCAAGGTAAAGCTGGCGCCAAAGGTCTTGAATGCCCAGCCGATGGACAGCGCCAGCACGATGCCGAGCACGCCGCCGAGCAGGCAGACCAGTACCGCCTCGATCAGGAACTGCTGGCGGATATCGCTCTGTCGCGCGCCTACCGCCATGCGCACGCCGATCTCGCGGGTACGTTCCGTCACCGATACCAGCATGATGTTCATCACGCCGATGCCGCCCACCACCAGGGCAATCGCGGCAATGGCGCCGATCAGCAGGGTCATGGTCTTGGTGGTCGACTCGATGGTTTCGCGGATCTCGGCGGTGTTGCTGAGGAAGAAATCCTCGGTGCCGTGGCGCAGGGTCAACAGTTTGGTGATGGCCGATTGCGCCGCATCCATCGGCGTGTCGTCCTGCACCCGCAGGGTGATGCTGCTCAGGTAGGTCTGGCCCAGCATGCGCGCCATCACCGTGGTGTAAGGCACCCATACGCTGAGATTGGTGCTGCCACCAAAGCCCATCGACTGGCGCTTGGCCACGCCGATCACGCGTGCCGGCACGTTGCCCAGCAGCACGATCTGGCCGAGCGGATCATCGCTGCCGAACAGCTGGGTGCGGGTGTTCTCATCGATCACCACCACCTGGGCCAGGCTCTTGACCTCGCTGGCATCGAAGTAGCGGCCGGAGACCAGGGTCATGCCCTTGACCCGGAAGTACTGGTCGCCGATGCCACTGACCTGCGCCGATGCCGCCTTGTTGCCGACGCGTGCGGTCACCGAGCTGGAGACGCTGGGCGTGACGCTGTCGATATAGCTCTGCGTAGCCAGTGCATCGGCATCGCTGCTCTTCAGCGTCTGCACCCGTGCCGAGCGCATGTCACCAAAGCCCTTGCCCGGGTAGACGTCGATGGTATTGGTACCCAGCGCCGAGATGTTCTGCAGGATCTGCTGCTGCGAGCCATTGCCCATCGCCACCACCGACACCACCGAGGCGATACCGATGATGATGCCGAGCATGGTCAGGAAGGTACGTAGGCGGTGTGCGTTCATCGCCAGCAACGCCATCCGGAAGGCTTCGACAAAGCGATCGCGCGCGGCCTGGAAGGCGCTGCCGCCGGTTTTGACCGGGGCAGGGCGCTCCTGCACCTTCAGCGCGGGCACCTTGTCGTTGCGGCGATCATCGATGATCAGTCCGTCGCGGATTTCGATGATGCGCTGCGCGTACTCGGCCACGTGCATGTCGTGGGTAACGATGATGATGGTGTGGCCTTCGGCATGCAGCTCGCCGAGGATCTTCATCACCTCTTCGCCAGAGGCGGTGTCCAGCGCGCCGGTGGGTTCATCGGCTAGGATCACCTCACCGCCGTTCATCAGCGCACGCGCGATCGACACGCGCTGCTGCTGGCCGCCGGACAACTGGCCGGGCTTGTGGCCCATGCGGTCGTTCAGTCCCAACCGGTCCAGCAGTGCTTCGGCGCGGGTGCGGCGTGCCTCGGCCGGGGTGCCGGCATAGATCGCTGGCACCTCCACATTGCCGCGCGCATCCAGGTCGCCCAGCAGGTGGTAGCGCTGGAAGATGAAGCCGAAGTGCTCGCGGCGCAGTTCGGCCAGTTCATCGGGCTGCATGCGTCCGGTCTCGCGACCGGCCACTTTGTAGGAGCCCACGGTAGGGCGGTCCAGGCAGCCCAGGATGTTCATCAGCGTCGACTTGCCCGAGCCGGACTGGCCGACGATGGCGACCATCTCGCCGGCGCGGATGTCGAGATTGATGTCCTTGAGCACGGCGATGGTTTCCTCGCCGGCCGGGAACTCGCGACGCAGGTCGCGCAGTTGCAGCAGCGGCTGGCTCATCGACGCGGGCCACCCATCATCGGGCCCATCGGCCCACGCTGGTTGCTGCTGCGAGCGCTGGCTTTTTCGGCATCGGTCACTTCGCCAACCACCACCAGGTCGCCTTCGCCCAGGCCTTCCAATACTTCGACATTGGTGCCGTTGTTGAGGCCGACCTTGACCTTGCGCGGCTCCGGCTGGCCGTCCTTGTTGACCACGCGGACCAGATAGCTGTTGCTCTTGGCCAGTTCGGCGGCGTCGGGCTGGCGACGCTGCTGGCGCTGGGCTTCGTTCGCGCTGCGGGCCGCACGCTGCGCGCCATCGGCGGATGCAGCGCCGGGGCCTCGGCCACCTTCGGGCACCTTGGGGCCGAGCGCGACGGTGGGGATCAGCAACGCATCCTTGGCCTGGGCCAGCATCACCGATACCTGCGCGGTCATGTCGATGCGCAGCGTGCCGTCCGGATTCTCGACGTCGAACAAGGCGTTGTAGTACACCGCCGTGCTGGAGCTGGACGAGGACGAGCTGCTGGAACTGGTGCTGTCGGTGCTGATCGAGGCCGGTGCCGGGTTCACCGTGCGCAGGGTGGCCTGGTACTTGTGGTCCGGGTTGCCAAGGATGGTGAAGTACACCGGCATGCCGGGCTTGATCTTGACCACGTCGGCTTCGGAGATTTCAGCGTTGACCGTGACCAGGTCCAGGCGTGCCAGCTTGACGATGGTCGGCGCCGATTGGTTGGCGTTCACGGTGCGGCCTTCTTCGGCCACCACCGCCACCACCGTGCCGTCGATGGGCGCCGTGATGCGGGTATAGCCCAGGTTGGCCTGGGCGGTGCCCAGTTCGGTTTCGCGCTGGCGGATCTGCGCGTCGAGTGCGCGGATCTGCGCGCGGGTGCCGGCCAGGTTGGCTTCGGCCGATTCGTACTCGGCGCGCGAGGTCGCCTCGGCGGCCAGCATTTCCTTCTGGCGGGCAAAGGCCAGTTCGGATTCCTTCAGCGAAGCCGTCTGCACGGCGCGTTGCGCGCGGATGTTCTCCAGCGCGGCCTCGGCGTTCTTCAGGCTGTTTTCCTGGGTGACCGAATCGATCTCGGCGATCAGGTCGCCCTGCTTGACCACATCGCCCAGCTGCACCTTGAGTACCTTGATCTGGCCGGAGGCCTGCGCACCCACGCTGACCAGCTTGTAGGCATCGATCACGCCGGTGGCATCGACGGTCTGCTCCAGGTCGCCACGGCTGACCGGCGAGGTTGCCAGTGACGGCGTGGCGGGCTTGCGCATGACCCAGTAGGCGGTGCCGGCGACCAGCACGACGATGGCGGCGGCAAGCAGGATGCGGTTGCGGGGGGAGGTGGGCAGCAGCTTCACGGTGGTCAGGCACTCATTGGCCGCGGCAGCGGCGTCGGATTCAAGTGTGGCCAGCACGCTTGGGGGGCTCAATGCTCGTTATGTGTCGGCATGTATCCTGTTCAGCCACCCACGTATCGTTGTGTATCAAGCGACTTGCCTGATACGTGGCGATACATCCACTGGCGCGCATGCCGATCCGCTAGCATGGATCATGGCGCCATGACGGACATACAGACCATGCACCGCCTGCTGGTGGTAGACGACGACAGCGATATCCGCAGCCTGCTGGCCGAGCAACTGGGCCGGGCAGGCTATGCCGTGAGCACGGCGGCCGATGGCAACGAGATGCGCCAGGTGCTGGCGCGTGAGCACATCGATCTGATCGTGCTGGACTTGAACCTGCCACGCGAAGACGGTCTGGCGCTATGCCGCGAGCTGCGCGTGCGCTCGGCCACGCCGGTGATCATGCTGACTGCACGCAGCGAGCCGATCGATCGCGTGCTGGGGCTGGAAATGGGCGCGGATGATTACCTGGCCAAACCCTTCGAGCCGCGCGAGTTGCTGGCGCGCATCCGCAACGTATTGCGGCGTACCGAAGCGTTGCCCGCCAACATGGAGCCGCTGGCGATGCGCCGGGCGGTGTTCTCCGGTTGGGTGTTCGATCTGGAACACCGCCATCTGATCGATCCGGCCAAACGCGTTGTGATGTTGTCCGGCGCCGAGTTCCGGCTGCTGCGGGTACTGGTGGCACATGCCAACAAGGTGTTGTCGCGCGAGCAGCTGGTGTCGCTGAGCAGTGGCCGCAACTACGAGTCGCAGGACCGCGCCATCGACCTGCAGATCAGCCGGTTGCGGCAGAAGCTGGGCGATGCCGGTGGCAGCGATGGCCTGATAAAAACCGTGCGCAACGAAGGTTATGTGTTCGCCAGCGCGGTGAGCCTGGAATGAAGCGGCTGCGCCTGTTCCTGTCGTCGATGGCGGGGCGGCTGTTCGTCATCCTGCTGGTCGGCATGATGGTGGCTGCGATCGGCGCCACCTTGCTGGCAGAGGCACGGCGGCAGCAGGAGTTCGAACGGCAGAACCTGGTCCGCGTGGCCGATCGCCTGCAGGGCTTCGTCAATCTGCTGGATGGCAACCCGGAGCTGCGGCCGCGCTTGTTGGCGGTGGGTGGCCCCAGCGTGCGCCTGGTGAAGGACGATGTGCGCGTCGGCGCGCCGGACCTGGCCTTGCAGGAGGTGCTTGCGGGCCGTGATGGCGTAGTGGCGGCCGCTACGGTGCACGGCACCAGCATGCGTACCTGCATGCCACCGCCGCCCGGGTTTCTACCGCCGCCTCCACGCGAGCGGAGTGGCCGCCCGCGTGAGCGTGACCCGGCGTTTACGCCGCCCCGTTGCCGCCTGGTCGAACTGAAGCTGAGTGATGGCACGCCGTTGCGCTTGGCGCTGGAGTCGCCCGCCGTGGCACGGCGCACGGCGTCGGCGTTTGATCCGTGGTTCCTGTCGCTGCTGGTATTGGCGATCGGGCTGTTGGCGTACGTGGTGGCGCGCATCGCCAGCTCGCCGCTGCAGCGCCTGGCCAGTCATGCCGCGTCGCTGGGGCACGACCTGCAGCGCGATCCCTTGCCGGTGGCCGGGCCGCTGGAAGTGCGACGGGCCGCCGAAGCCTTCAACGCGATGCAGCTGCGCCTGCAGCGTCACCTGGGCGAGCGCACGCAGATGCTGGCGGCGATCACCCACGATCTGCAGACACCGCTCACCCGTCTGCGCCTGCGTCTTGAGAACGTCCAGGATGAAGTGCTGCGCGAGCGCCTGGTCGGCGATCTGGCCGCGATGCAGGCCCTGATCCGCGAGGGCCTGGAACTGGCGCGCAGTGCCGAGAGCGCCGAGCAGCGGGCTGCGTTGGATCTGGATTCACTGCTGGAAAGCGTGGTCGAGGACGCCGCCGAATCCGGTCACGATGCCGTGCTTCTGCAGGGTTGCGGCGAGGTGATGATGCTGCGACCGCTGGCCATGCGCCGGTTGTTCTCCAACCTGGTGGACAACGCGTTGAAGTACGGGCGCAGCGCGCAGGTCAGTGCCCGTCGCGACGGTGAAGCGGTCGAGGTCCGCGTTCGCGACAGCGGGCCGGGCGTGGCCGAAGACGAGTTGGAGGCGGTTTTCACGCCGTTCCTGCGCCTGGAAACCTCGCGTTCGCGCGAGACCGGCGGCGCCGGCTTGGGCCTGACCATTGCCCGCGCACTGGCCGAGAAGGATGGAGCCAGCCTGGTGCTGCGCAACCATCCCGATGGCGGGCTGGAGGCGGTAGTACGGTGGGAGGCACCGCAATGGGCGCGCCCCCGCTGACGCCCGGCATCATCGTAGCTGCCGCGCCGGGCAAGCATGCGGCTGGGCAGCGTGATCGGCATCGCTGAAATCGTCCCGGTGTTTGCTAGTATCCCCAGACCAGCTTGGGGCAGGGACAATGGCAGTGGACACGGTTGCGGCAGCCAAGCAGAGCGCGGGGATGCGCTTGCTGGCGAAGGGGAACAGGTTTTTTTCAGGCAGGAATGCCGGCACGTTGGCCGTGATGGTCGTGGGCTTCGTGCCGCCCGCGGCATGGGCCAGCAGTGGCGGGCCCGGCTTCACTGGCTTGTCGGGCGTGCTTGCGGCGGTCTGCGTGTTGCTGGTCTTCGCGGTGCTTTGGTTGGGCATGCAGCTGCGCCGGCAGCGTGATCGCGCCGAACAACTGGCCGCGCAGGCGCGCAGCGAATCGGCACAGGTGCAACAGCGGCTTGAGGGCGCTTTGCTGGAACGGTCGCAGTTGGAGCAGCAGCTCCGCGAGCAGGCCGAGGCATTCGAGCGGCTGGCCAATGAGGACGACCTCAGCGGCCTGCCCAACCGACGCGCATTCGACGATGCGCTGGCCCGCGACATGGCCGTGGCCCGGCGCGGCGCTCGCCCGTTGAGCCTGGTGGTACTGAGCATCGATCATCTCAAGCAGATCAACGGGCAATGGTCACGCGCGGTCGGCGACCTGGTGCTGTGCGAGGTAGGTGACCTGCTGCGGCGCAGCCTGCGTGCCTCTGACATGCCGGCGCGGCTGGGCAACAAGGAATTTGCCGTGCTGCTCACGGATACCGCCCTGGCGGACGCGGAAATCGCCTGCCAGCGGTTGCAGCGGCTGTTTGGCCAGTACGCCGAATGGGGTGGCCACAAGGAAGGCGACATCAAGGTCAGCTTCAGTGCCGGCGTAGTGCAGCTGGGCGAAGATGACCAGGCGCCGGTGTTGTTCTACCAGCGCGCCAAGAATGCCCTGGCGCAGGCCAAGCAGGAAGGCCGCGCACGTACCTGCGCCGGCTGAGCCGGCGCAGAACTCCCGTCAGCGGCCGAGGGGCGCTGGCCAGGCGTTGACGATCTTGCAGAACAGGCGTGCCGTCTGCTCGGTGTCGTACACCGCGCTGTGTGCCTCGTTGGCATCCCACTCGAAACCGGCCGCCTGGACCGAGCGTGCCAGCACCGTCTGGCCATAGGCCACGCCGGCCAGGGTGACCGTGTCGAACACGCTGAAGGGATGGAACGGATTGCGCTTGTGCCCGCTGCGGGCGACGGTGGCATTGAGGAAGTTCAGGTCGAAGTGGGCGTTGTGCCCCACCAGAATCGCGCGCTGGCAGCTGTACTTCTTCATTGCCGCACGGATCGGCGCGAACACATGTTCCAACGCTTCGCGCTCGGGCTTGGCCAGCCGGAACGGGTGATCAAGCACGATGCCCGTGACTTCAAGCGATTTGGGGTCGATTTCAGTGCCTTCGGCAGGAATTACATGCGCGCTGGCGGTCTGGCCAGGGTAGAGCAGGCCGTTTTCATCCATCTCCACCGGCACGGCGGCGATTTCCAGCAGGGCATGACGGTTCCAGTCGAAGCCGCCGGTTTCCACATCCACCACCACCGGCAAAAAGCCCCGGAAGCGCTGCGCCATCGGCGTGAAGGCGGACTGGGGGCGGGGGGATTCAACAGAGTCGTTCATCGCAATAGGGTAGCAGAGCGCGTCAAGCGGCCGCGCCCATTACCCGCCAGGACCGGGGGTAGGCCGCGAGGTTGACGCTCCCGAATGGGCCGCGAAGATATCGCGCTCCCAATCACCAGTCCGCGGGCGTGCGCGGCGCTATTGCGCCTGCCGGGTGGCGGTCGTGGGTATCACGCAATCGCTACCGCGGTGCCCAGGACACAGCCCTTGTCCCGCAATTGGCGCAACATGGCCTGGCCATCGCCGATGAAGCCCTCATCCGGCTGCGTGCCCGCTTCACCCGCGAGCGCCTGCAGTTGTTGCACTCCGGCAAGCGCCGGCAACTGCTCAAGGCGCTCCAGCAGGCGGTACAGCAGCGGCGAAAGCTCGGAGAACACAATCGAACCATCATCCGTGCGTCGTGCCAGCAGCAGGGTGGGGTGGGGTGGCGGTTGCAGGGGCTGGTGGTCCGGCCCAATCCGATGTACCGGCCAGCGATAAGCCAGGGCGCGGCACCAGGGTGAAAGAACCGGAATCCCGGCCAGCAGGTCGCCAGCAGGATCATGCGCGAGGGCGATGGCATTGCTGATCTTCAGTGCCAGTTCGATCCATTCGTAGTGCGCGAGCTCAAGCAGCCACGGCGCCTCGGGATCGGGCGCGCGCTGGTCGAGGAAGGCGATCAGTTCCTGGCCGATCTCGGGGAACAACGGCGTGTGCGGACGATGGTCACGGCAGAAATCACGCAGCAGTTGCGGCCAGCGTTGCGGCCCCAGGCTGCGGGCGATCACCGGAAAATTGGCTGTCAGCAGGCCAGTGATGTTGTTGAAATACAGCTCGCGATAGACCTGCATGCGCGCATCGGTGACGCCGGCCGGTGGCGGCTGCCGACCGGGGTCGCGCAGGTGCGCGGCGAAGCGCCGTTGCAGCTCGCGCAGTGACTCAGCCATGGTGTTGGCTCGTCCCATGCTGCAGTTGGCGGATGCGTGCCACTTCCTCCAGCAGGTCCTGCAAGGGGGGGAAGTTGAAGTCGCGCTCCAGCAGGGTCGGGCGCACCCCATGCAGGGCATAGGTATCGGCCAGCAGCGCCCAGACATCGTCTTTTACCGGCATGCCATGGGTATCGATCTTCAGGTCGTCGGCCTGATCGTGATGCCCGGCGATGTGATAACTGGCGATGCGCTGCGTGGGCAGGCGGGCGAGAAACGCACGCGCGTCGTAGCCATGGTTGATGGCGTTGACGTAGACGTTGTTGACATCCAGCAACAGGTCGCAGTCGGCCTCGTCGAGTACCGCCGTGATGAACTCGGCCTCATCCATGTCGGCACCGGGCAGTGCGTAGTAGGAGGCATTTTCCACCGCGATACGCCGGCCCAGCACGTCCTGCGCCTGGCCGATGCGCTTGGCCACATGGCGCACCGCCTCGGCCGTGAACGGCAGCGGCAGCAGTTCGTACAGGTGGCCGTCGTCGCTGCACCAGCTCAGGTGCTCGCTGTACAGCCCGACCCGGTGCTGGTCGAGGAACTGCCGTGTCCGGCTCAGAAACGCCATGTCCAACGGCGCGGGGCCGCCCAGGGACAGGGATAGCCCATGGCAGCTGAGCGGATGCCGTTGCGACAAGTCGCGCAAGGCCTCACCCAATGCGCCGCCAACATCGATCCAGTTGTCCGGTGCGCATTCGAGGAAATCGAAAGCGCCAATCGGCGCCTGTTGCAGCGCATCCAGCAGGGAACGGCGCAGGCCGAGGCCTGCGCTCATCATGGCGGGGACACGCTGTGCAGGTTCGGGTTTAGTGGTTACCGCCACATTTGCCCTCGCCGCACTTGCCTTCGGCATGCGCCTTGTCCGCCGTGGAAGTGGATTCGGCTGCAGCCGCGGCTGCCGCAGCCGCTGCAGCGGCATCGTCGGTGGCATCCGCGTCGGTCTTGGACGCGCCGCATTTGCCCTCGCCGCACTTGCCTTCGGCATGTTGCTTGGCGGCATCGCCACCGCTCTGCGTGGAGGTGCTTGTGGCCTGCTTTTCTGCGGTCGGTGGGGTCGTCGCACTGGCGCCAAGTGCATAGCCCTGGGCCAGGTCAGTGATGGCGAAAGCAGGCGCGGCCATGCCGCCCAGCAATGCGGCGCCCAGGACAAGCGTGAGGGGTTTGCGGATGTCGTTGGCCATGCGGAATCTCCGGTAGCTGAGAGGCTGGGGGAGGCCCGAGCTTAGCAAGCGACAGGGCCTTGGCCCAGCTTGCCACCGCGGCAAGGAAAACGGGACCTTGCGGGCCCGTTCAATCCAGCCAAACGTGATGGATCAGCGCTGGGCGGCAAGGATGTCGACGATGAGTCCAGTGGCAACCGTCATCAGCACATAGTGATCGTCCACCTTGCGCCACTCGTTGCCGCGGCCCGGCTTGCGCAAGCCATGGCGGCTGTAGTCGGACACGCGGCTGCCGCGCTGGTTCTGCGCCAGGCGTTCGCCCTTGCGCGGGGCATTGTGTTGGGCCGAACCCGGTGATGCCTGACGGGCGCCGTTCTGCGGGGCTGGCGCCGGCGCGGCATGGCCCTGGGTGTTCGCGGCCGCAGCATGCGGAGTGTTGTCACGATGGGCGTCGCGGTCCTGGCTGGGCGGTGCGGCAAAGACGGCGCCGGAGGCCAGCAGGGAAAGGGAAAGGAGGGCGGCGGCAATCTGCTTCATGGGGAATTCCTTGGTGCGCGGCGGAAGTGCCGCGGACAGCCCCATGCTCGGAAAATTTCCGTGAATGCGTAATTAAAAATACCTGCCAGCGCGTATCGCTTTGTACCCGTCTGTATCGGCCCGCCGCGACGAGGTGCGGCGGGCCGATGCGGACGGCTTGAACGGCGCAGGCCGATACAGGGTCAGGCGTGGTCGACCGTGCTGGTTTCGTCGCGCTTCTCGCGCGGCGGCAGCGGGGCGTCGCCATGCACCAGAAACCAGACGTTCTCGGCGATATTGGTGGCGTGGTCACCAATGCGCTCAAGGTTCTTGGCCATGAACAGCAGGTGCGTGCACGGGGTGATGTTGCGCGGGTCTTCCATCATGTAGGTCAGCAGCTCGCGGAACAGCGCGGTGTACTGCGCATCCAGCCGCGCATCGTCCGCACGCAGGCTGAGCGCGGCGTCGGCATCGTTGTCGCGATAGGCTTCCAGGGCGCGGCGTACCTGCTGTGCTGCCAGCCTGCCGAGGGCGCGAAGGCCCTGGATCTGCGGCAGCGGCGGCACCGCGGCCAGCGCGATGGCACGCTTGGCGACGTTGGCTGCGTAGTCGCCAATGCGTTCGATGTCGGCCGGGATGCGCAGGCCGGCGAGGATCTCGCGCAGGTCACGGGCCATCGGTCCGCGCAGCGCCAGGCGCATCACGTCGTGGCTGATCTGCTGTTCCAGCTGGTCGATGGCTTCGTCGTTGGCGACGATGCGCTGGGCCGCTTTTTCATCGCGGCGTTCGATCACGTCCAGCGCTGCTTCGAGCTGGGCAACGGACATTTCGCCCATGCGCACGATCTCGGCTACCAGCCGCTGCTGCTCTTCGTCATAGCTCTTGACGATGTGGTCGTTGGGAAGATTCATGGAATGCTCGCTGGAAACTGTTTGAGTGGGACTGCATTCGTTCGAAAACTGTGTTGCCATCCTTGGCCCGGCATCCAGCGGGCGGCGAACCGTTGTACGGCCCGCGCGCGCCAGCCTCAGCCAAAGCGACCGGTGATGTAGTCTTCGGTCTGCTGCTTGGAGGGGTTGGAGAAGATGGTTTCGGTACGGTCGTGTTCGATCAGGTCGCCCAGGTACATGAAGGCGGTGTAGTCGGACACGCGCGCTGCCTGCTGCATGTTGTGGGTGACGATGGCGATGGTGTAATCGTTCTTGAGCTCTTCAACCAGCTGCTCGATGCGGCTGGTGGAGATCGGGTCCAGTGCCGAGGTCGGTTCGTCGAGCAACAGCACGTCCGGGCGCAGGGCCACGGCGCGGGCGATACACAGACGCTGCTGCTGGCCGCCGGACAAGCCCAGCGCGCTCTGGTTGAGCTTGTCCTTCACTTCGTCCCACAGCGCGCCCTGGCGCAGGGCCTGCTCCACGCGCACGTTCATCTCGGCCTTGGACAGCTTTTCGTGGTGGCGGATGCCATAGGCCACGTTCTCGAAGATGGTCATCGGGAACGGTACCGGCTTCTGGAACACCATGCCCACCTTCGAGCGCAGGCGGTTCATCGGGTACTTGGGCGAGAGGATGTTCTCGCCGTCCAGCAGCACTTCACCCTTGGCTTCAAGCTTCGGATACAGCGCGTAGATGCGATTGAAGATGCGCAGCAGGGTGGACTTGCCGCAACCGGACGGGCCGATCAGCGCGGTGACGCGCTTCTCGGGAATTTCCAGGTTGATGCTCTTCAGCGCATGGAACTTGTCGTAGTAGAAATCCAGGCCGCGTGCGGCCAGCTTGACCGGCGCCGGCGTATGCAGCGACTGGTTGGCGGCGGGCACGGCGATGCGCTGCATCGGTACGGCATTGCTGAGGTCGTTCATGGGGAGGTCCATGGCTGTCAATCGTTTGGGTTCAGTCGTTCGAAATGCGGTTGCGCAGCAGCAGGCCACGCGCGGAGAGGCTGACCAGCAGCACGAACACGGTCAGCACCAGCGCGCCAGCCCAGGCCAATACCTGCCAGGATTCATACGGGCTGCCGGCAAACTGGTTCATCACCACCGGCACCGAGGCCATCGGCTGCATCACGTTGCTGTTCCAGTACTGGTTGCCGAAGGCAGTGAACAGCAGCGGTGCGGTCTCGCCGGAGATGCGCGCCAGGGCCAGCAAGATGCCGGTGACGATGCCGGCCATGGCACTGCGGTACAGCACCTGCATGATCACCTTCCACTGCGGCACGCCCAGCGCCAGCGCGGCTTCGCGCATCTGCACCGGCACCAGCCGCAGCATTTCGTCGGTAGTGCGGATCACCACCGGCAGCACGATGAAGGCCAGCGACAGCGCACCGGCAAACGCGGAGAACTGGCCGCCGGTCTGCATCACGTACAAGGTGTAGACGAACAGGCCGAGCACGATGGACGGTGCCGACAGCAGGATGTCATTGACGAAGCGCACTACCGTGCCGGCCTTGCGCGCATTGCCATACTCGGCCAGCCAGGTGCCGGCGGCCACGCCCAGCGGCGTGCCGATGCCGATCGCCAGTGCACACATCACTGCGCTGCCGAAGAAGGCGTTGAGCAGGCCGCCTTCCTGCATGGGCGGCGGCGTCATCTTGGTGAAGAGGTTGAGGTTGATGCCCGGCAAGCCCTTGGACAGCAGGGTCCACAGGATCCAGCCGAGGAAGAACAGACCGAACGCGGCGGTGGCGCAACCCAGGAACAAGGCCACGACATTGGTGACACGGCGGCGCAGGTACAGGGAGTCAGCGGAAGTGGACATCAGTTGCCCTCCTTGCGGGACAGGCGCATCAGCATCAGGCGGGCCAGCGCCAGCACCACGAAGGTGACGATGAACAATACGAAGCCGAGCAGCAGCAGGGCCGAACGGTAGGTTTCGGTGGCTTCACCGAAGTCGTTGGCGATCAGTGCGGCGATGGTGGTGCCCGGCTCCAGCAGCGACGGCGTCAGGCGCACGCTGTTGCCGATCACGAAGGCCACCGCCATTGTTTCACCCAGTGCGCGGCCCAGGCCGAGGAAGACGCCGCCGATCACCGCCGAGCGGGTATAGGGCAGGACGATGTCCCAGCTCACTTCCCACTTGGTCGAACCCAGCGCATAGGCCGATTCCTTCAGGCGGGTGGGGACGGTGAGGAAGACTTCGCGCATCACCGAGGAGATGAACGGGATGACCATGATCGCCAGCACGAAGCCGGCGGTGAGCATGCCGATGCCCAGCGGCGGACCCTGGAACATCGGGCCGATGATCGGCCATTCGCCCAGCGTTTCATTGAGGAATGGGGTGACGTATTCGGTCATCACCGGCACCAGCACGAACAGGCCCCACATGCCGTAGATGATCGAGGGGATGCCGGCCAGCAGTTCGATGGCGGTGCCAACCGGGCCACGCAACCAGCGCGGCGCCACTTCGGTCAGGAAGAAGGCAATGCCGAAGCTCACCGGCACCGCGATCAGCATCGCGATCAAGGCGGTGACGATGGTGCCGTAGATCGGTGCCAGCGCACCGAACTTGTTCTCGACCGGATTCCAGTCGGAGGAGTAGAAGAAGCTCAGGCCCTGTTCCTGCAGCGCATGGCGGCCGCCCCAGAGCATGGACAGTGCGGCGCTGGCCAACGCGACCAGGACGAAGATCACCGTGGCGATAAGGAACCAGCGGAACAGCCGGTCGTTGCGGGCGTCGCGCAGATCGCGCGAAGTGGGCGACGAAGCGAGGGACGGTGCAATGGCATTCATGGCAGCGGCAGGGGCCCAGGTGGATGCGGTGGTATTTCTGTCCCCGATATCGGGGAGTACAAATCTTTGAGACGGTGGAACTGGCTTCTCAGCCGTTATTCCCGCCGGGCGGGAATTTCTTTTCAGCTGTCATCCCCGCGTAGGCGGGGGTTTCAACCGACGAATGTCAGGTCATCGCTCTTGCCGTTGATCTTGCGTGTGACTTCAACGGCAAATGCAGGAACAACAGCCCCAACAACAGCAACAGCAAGATCAAAAGCGATCCCCGCCTTCGGGGGATGACGCAATGACAAGGCGGGCGCACCAGCGGTGCGCCCGCGTCATTGCGTCATTTGAACTCGGCAGCCCAGTACGATTCGATCTGGGTGACCAGCTCAGCCGGCAGCGGAACGTAGTGCAGTTCGTTGGCCTGCGTCTGGCCATTTTCGAAGGCCCACTTGAAGAAGGCGCGGGTATCGGCGCTGCGCTTGGCGTCCTTCGGCTGCTTGTGCATCAGCATGAAGTTGGTGGCGGTGATCGGCCATGCATTGGCGCCCGGCGCGTTGGTGATCACCAGGTTGAAGTCCTTGGCGTTGGCCCAGTCGGCGCTGGCAGCAGCGGCGGCAAAGGTTTCGGCGGTCGGCTGCACCCAGGTGCCGGCGGCGTTCTGCATCGAGGCGTACGGCATGTTGTTCTGCAGTGCGTAAGCCAGTTCTACGTAACCCACCGAGCCCTTGATCTGCTGCACATAGGAAGCAACGCCTTCGTTGCCCTTGCCGCCGACGCCATCCGGCCACTGCACCGAGGTGCCTTCGCCGACCTTGTCCTTCCACTCGCCGCTGACCTTGGACAGGTAGTTGGAGAAGTTGAAGGTGGTGCCCGAACCGTCGGAGCGGTGCACCAGGGTGATCTTGGTATCGGGCAGGGTCACGCCCGGATTGGCATCGACGATGGCCTTGTCGTTCCAGTTCTTGATCTTGCCCAGGAAGATGTCAGCCAGCAGGGTGCCGGTCAGGCGCAGCTGGCCCGGCTGCAGGCCTTCCAGGTTGACCACCGGCACTACGCCGCCGATGGCCGACGGGAACTGGCCCAGGCCAGCCTGTGCCAGCTCCTCGGTGGACAGCGGCTTGTCGGACGATCCGAAGTCGACGGTGCCGGCCTTGATCTGGGCGATACCGCCGCCCGAACCGATCGACTGGTAATTGATCTTGGCGCCGGTGGCGGCGTTGTAGTCGGCCGACCACTTGGACACCAGCGGGAAGATGAACGATGCGCCGGCGCCGGAAATTTCGGCGGCAACCTTGTCGCCGGCTGCCGGTGCAGCGGCACCTGCGGCGTCCGGGTTGGCGGCGGCCTGATTGCCCTTGTCACCACAGGCTGACAGGCCCAGGGCGATGGCCAGCGAGAGGGCGGCAAGACCGGTCGTGTGCAGCTTCATGCGTCACTCCATAGCGGGAGAAATGCCGGCACCGCCGGCGGATGCGGCTATGAAATGATGTTTTTGTTACAGCCTGATTACATCGTGAAAAAAATCTAAAAAAGGCAACAGAATCAATGGCCATCGCCAGCGGGCGGAGGAGGCTGAAAGGCTCGGAATCCGCCTGAAGATGACACTGATGGATGACAAGGTACCTGCCTGAGTTAGTGCCGAGCCATGCTCGGCAAGCGGCTTGCCCGGTAGCGCCTCAGCCGAGCATGGCTCGGCTCTACAGGTGAAGCAGGTGAAGCCGGCCGGAGCACGGTAGTGCCGAGCCATGCTCGGCAAGCGGCTTGCCAGGTAGCGCCCCAGCCGAGCATGGCTCGGCTCTACAGGTGAAGCGGGTGAAGCGGGCCGGAGCAGGGTAGTGCCGAGCCATGCTCGGCAAGCGGCTTGTCCGGTAGCGCCCCAGCCGAGCATGGCTCGGCTCTACAGGTGAAGCGGGTGAAGCCGGCCGGAGCAGGGTAGTGCCGAGCCATGCTCGGCAAGCGGCTTGCCCGGTAGAGC
>Ga0308157_10003534_pt1 | contig 22522 bp, 20 predicted proteins | sample PhyBR1_FD_201035 | JGI IMG/M metagenome (GOLD analysis project Ga0308157, IMG submission 201035) | Phyllosphere microbial communities from UC Gill Tract Community Farm, Albany, California, United States - DLSLB.R1 | ecosystem: Host-associated > Plants > Phyllosphere > Unclassified | place: USA...
TGCCGGAGACTTATCGCAATCACGCTGGTCCAATACCGTTCTGATTCGTTAAAATTTTTAGAAATGCACGAAAAGTCCTAGTCCCAGTTCCCAAGATCATCCGCACCTCGTCCATACCTGGTCCATACCTTGTCCATACCTGGTCCATACCTGGTCCATTCAAAAGCGAACAAACAAAGCAGAAGGTAGGAAGCAGGTGTCAGAAAGCTTTATGCATGATAAGTACCGGAAGGTAGACAAAAGACGTTAAGGGAGTGAATCCGCAGGGGTTTATCCTACATGTGCTTATTAAGCCATACATCATAGTCTCTCGCAAAATCATTTATTCATTTTCAAAGGAAAAAAGCACAAGAGTCTTATGTCTGTTGTCTTTCTAATTTAGGTTTTAAATACCCAAAACCTTTGTAAGGTATAATTAAATCCCAAGGAGACGATAATTTCGACGATGACCTTGGATAGTAAAAAGTTCCAATGCCAAATATCAACAAAAAGATGAATCCCTAATGACTTCAATGATATACTTCCGGCGACAACGATTATAAATTTCCATAGTTGTTTACCTATCGATGCCTTGGTACTGTTGAAAGACCAATATCGATTAATCAGAAAGTTGACTATAGCTCCAAGGCTTCCGCTGATAACATTCGAAAAGGGAGCAGAATATTTTAATATCGTATAGCAGAAAGTATATATCCCAAAGTCTGAAAGTCCACCCAAGAAGGCAGATAATTGTGCTTTGAAGAATACTTTCAACTTTTCTGACATAACTTACTCCTTAATATCAGTTCCTTTTTGCCGATTTGCTTTCTCTTCAAAATCCTTAGCATCACCTAAATCCAACAATTTCTTGGTATCTACAAGATTAATAATGAAAAGGATAACACATATTCCTAATACAGAATAATTGATAGAACCTGGAACAAGAATTTCCAATATCAACACTAAAGAGATTACTACCCTGATTTCTGTTGGCCCCATTAAACCAGCATCGATTGTGTACTTATCTGTAATTCTATATCTCAATTGTGAAATAATCATTGCCCAACCATATAAGGATACTAAAGCAAAACCTGAATATTTAAAATCATCAGGAGCGTAAAACACATACCCCAAACCAATCATAACAGTACTTATCCAATCCATAATAATATCCAAGGCGAAACCGTACCATTTTCTGGATTTATTCCTGTAAAAAGCAATTCTTCCATCAAGAGAGTCTCCGAACCATTGAACAAAGAAGCCAACTACTCCAAGTAGCAGGTAGATAATATTGACATATTCTGCCAGCAAGAAACTACCAAGAATCATTAGTGATCCAAATAATCCTATGGCAGTTAATCCATCGGAAGATATCCAATTCGGAATTTTTGGAACTAAATAGGAGATTAATTTTTGTTCTGGATTACTTAAAATATTTGTACGCTTTCTATCTTGAAAAAGCTTTTTATTTATTTTCTGTTCACTCATTTGAGATGAAATTTTAGAGCCACTTATTTTCTTTATACCACAGCAAACTTTCCTTTAATCCATTTTCGAGATTATACTTTGGATTGAAATTTAAGTTTTGCACTGCATGTGAAATATCACATCCCCAATTCTCAGCTGTCAATTCCAGAAGTCTTTCAGGATAAATTACAGGAGTTTTTGAGGATTTTCGGTAGAGTCTTTGAGATAGTTCGGCAAATCTCCTCACAATACCATAAGGAACATGCATTCTAAACAGACGCTTTTTTAAAACTTCTTTAAAGATTTCGGCCATCGCATATCTGGAATACACATCTCCATCAGTTATATTATAAAACTGAAGACCATCCTGTGAAACAAGACATCCCTGCAAAAGAACGTCCACTAAATCCTTAACATAAACAAAGCTTAGTTTCTGTGGATTTTTACCAATATAAGGATCCAGACCTTTATTCATAGTATCAAAGAGAAGGAATATATCTTTTTCTCTTGGGCCATAAACTGCTGTGGGTCTAAAAACAGAGATAGGTGCCTGCGGAAACTTTTCTCGAATCATTACTTCAGCAGCCTCTTTGCTCCTGCCATAAACAGTTAATGGATGATAAGGAGTAGCCTCTGTAATTAGCTGCTCGCTGGAAAAAGGAATTGGCCCTATTGCGGCAAGGCTGCTAACATAACTAATTCTTTCCAACGGCATAACTGAAGAAGTTGCTGCAGAAAGGATCGCTTCAGTATAGCCTACATTAACTTGTTTAATGATAGCCTCATCCTTCGTTTTTGTCATTGCTGCAGCGTGGATGATATAACTATATTTCTCTTTATCGAAAAGAGACTTTAGTTCTTCTACATTTCCGAGATTAGGAAATACAAATTGATCTACATAGGAACTTATGTCGGCGATGTTACTGGATTTTCGTACCGCAGCATGAACTTCCAACCCTAAATTTCGGGCAGCCTCAACAAGGTGAGAGCCAACAAAACCACTCGCACCAGTTATGAAAATTTTTTTTTTCATATCGCTTTTTCAAAAAGACGATACCGCTTATAGAAATCAGCATGAATTTGCTCAATAGCGTGATTCATAAGGTAGTTGTCATCAAGCATCCAAGAGCATTCCGCTTCAACGATACCCGAAGGGATAGCATTTTTAATAATTCTTCCGTAAAGACAAGCTTCAATTCCCAATTTTCTATAATTCTCCAAAACACCTAACATCAATACACGAAGGGATTTTATTTTTTTTCGTCCAAATAACAATTTAAAAATACCGGTCGGAAATAACCTACCTCTTTTTATCTTAATTTGAATTTCATTAATATTTGGGATTCCTAAAGCAAAGCCAATAACTTCATTGTCTTTTTCTGCTAGAATACAATACCTTGGATCAACAATCATTTTCAGATCCTTTGCGGTATGCATAAATTCATCGTCTGTCATTGGAACAAAACCTAGATTTTTATCCCAGGCTTTGTTATAAACCTTTTTAATCTTTTCGGCTTCATTCTTAAAATCCTTTAAATTGATCTCACGCAATATAATTCCGGATCTTTGCAATCTCATTTCCAATTTATCAAGAAGCATCACCGAGCGTTTATTTGCATTGTCCTTATTAACAAGATAAGCTCTTAAATCAACTTTTTTTGCAAATCCTGCATTAACAATAAGGGATTCATAATAAGGGAAATTATAAGGCATCATAACCATTGGAGGGCGTTCAAATCCTTCTACCAATAAACCAACGGTATCATTCGTAGAAAGATTGATAGGACCAACCAAATTATTGGCACCTTTTTGTTTTACCCATTCTTCAGCAATAGAAAAAAGCTTATTTGCCACTTCTTGATTATCAATGCAATCAAAAAAACCAAATTGGCCTTCATTAACATTGTTAAAGCTATTATGGTTCGTATTGTAAATAGCCGCTATTCTGCCAACTATTTTATCATTCTCATAAGCTAAGAATAACTGTACAGTGGAATGTTTAAAGAATGGATGTTTTTCAGGATTCAACATATCGTCTTGGGCTACAAATAACTCAGGAACATAATGTGGATCGCCCGCATAGAGGTCATGCGGGAAATCTATGAATTTTGCCCTTTGTTTCTTGTTTTCAACAGGAATTATTGTAACCACAGGATATATATTTTAATCACTGATAAAACTTTCAACTTCCAATGCTTTAAAAACCTTTGTCATCTTTCCAACGGCTTCATCGATTTGATCGAATGTATGCGTAGCCATCAAAGAGAAACGAATTAAAGATTCTTCTGCAGGAACTGCTGGTGCTACAACTGGATTTACGAAAACTCCGTCATCCTGAAGCATTTTGGTTACTACATATGTTTTTTCATTATTACGGACGAAAACCGGTAAGATCGGGCTTTCTGTGTCACCTAAATCAAAACCATTTTCTAACAGCAATTTCTTTGCGTAGTTTGTATTAGCCCAAAGTCTTTCAATATGTTCAGGTTCTGTTTGGATAATTTCCAAAGCTTTCAACGTTGAAGCGACCGATGCAGGCGTCATACTTGCACTGAACATTAAAGAACGTGCTCTATGTTTTAAGTATTCAATCGTATCCCGGCTGGCAGCTACGAAACCACCTAGAGATGCAAACGATTTACTAAATGTTCCCATGATTAAATCTACGTCCTCTGTCAATCCAAAATGACTTGCCGTACCGGCACCTTTATCACCGATAACTCCTAAACTATGTGCATCATCACACAATATAGCAGCGTCAAATTCGTTAGCAACTTGAACAAGATCAGGTAAATTGACAATATCACCCTCCATAGAGAAGATACCATCCGTAGCAATTAATTTGAAGCTTTCTTCAGGTAAACGAGAGATTTTATCTCTTAGATCATCGATATTATTATGGGCATATTTGATCACTTTTGAGAAAGACAAACGACTACCATCAATAATAGAGGCATGATCACGTTCGTCTAAAAGAATATAGTCATGACGACCAGTAAGGCAAGAAAGAGGGCCTAAGTTAGATTGAAATCCGGTACTGAATAGAATGGCAGCTTCCTTACCGACAAAGTCTGCAAGTTTCTCTTCCAATTCCACATGGATGTCTAAAGTTCCGTTTAAGAAACGCGAACCAGCGCATCCGGTACCATACTTGGCAAGGGCATCTTGAGACGCCTTGATGATTCGGGGGTCTGTTGTTAGTCCTAAATACGAATTAGAACCAAACATTAAAACCCTGCGACCATCGATTATGACTTCCGTATCCTGTTTGGATTGGATCGGTCTAAAATAAGCATATAAGTTTTTGGACTTAATATCTCCTAACTCGCCATTTAAAAATCGCGAAGTTCTTTCGTTTAATTTTCCCTTGCTCATTCGTCAGGTATCTATTTTCTCAATAATATTTACTTTTTGAACTTTCAACGAAAATCGTCAAAAATCTCACAAAGGTACAAAACTTGTTCTATTCGTCTAAATAAATCACGTATATATTACCTTTCTTTACAAAAAATCGACGCAAACATACAAAACTTAAACCTCATATTACTTTAATTTTGACATATAAATATCATAAATTTAATTTAATATTAACAGATTGTTTACACTATATTGCCTATAAATTTTGCGGAATTTCTTAATTTCTTACATTTGTGCTTCAATATAATTAATAAAAATGGCAATTTCATCAACGGTAAACATTAAAAACAAGCGCGCATCCTTTGAGTATCACTTACTTGACAAGTATGTTGCCGGAATTGCTTTGTTAGGAACTGAGATTAAATCCATTCGCCAAGGTAAAGCTAATATTAACGACAGTTTTTGTGCCTTTCTGGAAGATGGACTTTATATACGAAACATGCATATCGCAGAATACTCATTTGGCTCGTTTTATAACCATGAATCAAAACGCGATAGAAAGCTCCTTTTGAGCAAAAAGGAATTAAAAAAATTGCGTGAGAAAGGTGAAGAAAAAGGATTTACAATGGTTCCACTCCGAATTTTCATTAATGAGAGAGGATTTGCAAAAGTAGAAATTGCTTTGGCGCAAGGGAAAAAGGATTTTGATAAACGTGAAACCCTGAAAGAAAGAGAAAGCAAAAGAGAGTTGGATCGAGCTATGAAACGCTAAAAACTAATCTTTTTTTGATAATTTCCAGGTGTCATTTTTTCCTTAAGTCTAAATAGACGAGTAAAATAATTGACATCACTGAAACCACATTCATAACAAACTTCTTTAATAGACATATTAGCACTTAACATTTCTTTAGCCTTTTTTAATCGTTCTTGAATAACCAGTTCCATAGGTGTTATTCCAAATTCCTCTTTAAACACTCTAAAAAGACTCGCCTTACTCATATTTGCCTGTTTACTCAGATCCTCAATAGTTAATTTCTCAGTAATATGTTCACGAATGAATTTCTTTAAATAAGATAATGAGTTATTTACCTGAGTAGATGGCTCATATAACTCACTCAATTGCTGTTGCTGAATTATGCGAATAAGCAATTCTTTAAATAAAAGGTCGGCAAGAACATCTTTAAATGGGTCATTGCTAATCATATTTGTAAACAGCTTATTCGTTAAGTTAGTCAGCTCATCCGTATTGACAAGATGAAATTTATTCCAAGCAAAATCCCATGATAGTTTATTGTCAATTTTTGGATAAGTATTATTCAAAAAATCGATGGTTTCATCAATCTTTTCAGCAGAAATAACTAAAGCTGTACATTGAGTCGGATCTTTCAAATGAGCTTCAGGAAAATCGATCTTCATAGGTTTATTTTCAGGGAGTACTAAAGTTTCTCCAGGAAAATAATCAAAAGCGGGAACATCATCCAAATGCATCACTTTCTTCCCTTTTAACATATTGATAATAACCATATCGTTAAATTGAAGAGGAACAAGTTGACTAGCCTCATAGGTCTCATAAACATTAAGCTCAAAACTGTTTAATGTATAAGCTCTTCGATTTTCAACCAACGTCTTTAGTTCACTTTCCGCAGAATAAGGAAGTTCACGAATCAAATTATTCTTTCCCATAGTAGTGTGTTTTATAATCGGCTGGATATCAACCAATATAACAAATAAAAATGAAATCGAACAAATTGTGGCTGTAATTATTATGCTATCAATAGCGACAATAATGCTATACAAGAAAATAAGGCTTCAGTAATTTTGGGATAGAACCCAATAATAAACTTTTAATAATTAAAATATGAGTGAAGTAAAAAGACCTACGTTCAAAGAACGCTATGATAATTACATTAACGGAACATTTGAGGCACCTACTCAGGGTAAATATTTCGACAACATTTCCCCGATTGACGGAAAGCCCTTTACACAGGTTGCACATTCCACAAAAGAAGATATAGACAAGGCCGTTACTGCTGCCGCAAAAGCATTTGAGACCTGGAGTAAGACTTCTGCTACAGAACGAAGTAATATTTTATATAAAATTGCAGATCGTATTGAGCAGAATTTAGAACTCATCGCTGCTGTAGAAACCATAGATAATGGCAAAGCAGTCCGAGAGACATTAAATGCTGATATCCCGTTAGCGATTGATCATTTTCGTTATTTCGGTAGCGTGATCCGAGCAGAAGAAGGTTCTTTATCGGAACTGGACAGCAATACGGTGTCTTTAATTGTTAATGAGCCCATAGGCGTTGTTGCACAGATTATACCATGGAATTTTCCAATATTAATGGCAGTTTGGAAATTAGCACCTGCCCTTGCAGCGGGTTGTACAGTTGTCCTAAAACCAGCTGAAAGCACACCTACATCTATCATGGTTCTTATGGAAATTATAGGTGATTTAATTCCACCGGGAGTAATAAATGTGGTAAATGGATTCGGTTCTGAATTGGGACGTCATTTAGTAACTCATCCTAAAGTGGCAAAAGCTGCCTTCACCGGATCAACTGCAACAGGACGTATGGTTATGCAATATGCTACAGAAAACATAATCCCTGTCACCCTAGAATTAGGTGGTAAATCACCTAATATTTTCTTTAAATCTGTGATGGATGAAGATGATTCATTCCTAGATAAAGCAGTTGAAGGGGCCGTTTTATTCGCTCTAAATCAAGGAGAAATATGTACATGCCCTTCAAGATTATTGATTCAAGAAGATATTTACGAAAAATTTATTGAGAAGGTAATCGCAAGGGTTAATCAAATCAAAGTTGGAAACCCATTGGACCCAACAGTAATGATGGGAGCTCAAGCCTCAAAGATTCAAAAGGATAAAATCATGTCCTATATTAAGCTAGGAAAAGAAGAAGGAGCTGAAGTATTGACTGGTGGTGATGAAAACAATTTAGGAGGAGATTTTGAGGAAGGTTATTACATTAAACCAACACTCTTTAAAGGAAACAATAAGATGCGAATTTTCCAGGAAGAGATCTTCGGACCCGTATTAGCAGTAACGACCTTTAAAGATGTAAATGAAGCAATTGAAATTGCAAATGATACAATTTACGGATTGGGAGCTGGTGTATGGACTCGTGATGCCCATGAACTATATCAGGTTCCAAGAGCCATTCAGGCAGGTCGAGTATGGGTAAACCAATACCATAGTTACCCTGCAGGAGCTCCTTTCGGTGGATATAAACAATCCGGAATAGGACGTGAAAATCATAAAATGATGTTAGCATATTACCGTCAAGCAAAGAATTTACTGATTTCATATAGTAAAGAAAAGCTTGGCTTCTTCTAGTATAATAGTTATAATTAAATGTGTGATTAGGGGTTATACTCATAACCCCTTTCTTTTCTAAAACAACAACATGATTTCAAGAATAGATGTTACCGATGAGGCCAAATCTGTTATTAAAGAATTAACAGAAAAACATGGTCCATTAATGTTCTATCAGGCGGGAGGATGCTGTGAAGGAACCCAGCCTCAATGCTTTGAAAAAGGTGGATTTTATCCTAGAATGAATGACGCCATGATCGGCTTAGTGGAAGGTTTTGAATTTTGGCTCGACAGAGATTTATTCGAATATTGGAAATACTCCCACTTTACACTGGACGTATTAGATGGATTTGGTCCCGGAGGATTTTCATTAGAAACGCCATTGGGTAAAACTTTTAAAATTCATTATCGATTATTTACTGTTGACGAATTAGAAAAACTGGAACCGGTGATTCGTAATGAATAACGGAATAATTCATTACTTATAAATGAGATTATTTAAAATAACATCACTAAATTTATTTTTCATCAAATCAATCGGATAAATAATCTCGTATGTCTAAACATTCGCTCTTCTCTCCCCTAAAATTAAAGTCTTTTGAACTTCAGAACAGGATTATAGTATCTCCAATGTGTCAGTATTCAGCCGATGAGGGTTTTGCAAATAATTGGCATTTGGTACATCTAGGACAATTCGCCATAGGACGAGCAGGAGCCGTCATACAAGAAGCAACAGCAGTGAGCCCCGAAGGACGAATTTCCTATGGAGATTTAGGAATATGGCAGGATGCTCAAGTAGAAAAATATAAAGAGATAACTGAATTCATAAAAAGTCAGGGAAGTGTTCCTGGAATACAGTTGGCGCACGCCGGACGAAAAGCCAGTACCGATTTGCCATGGCTTACCCGAAAACAGTTTTCACCTGATGAGCAAAATGGCTGGCAAACAATTGCACCATCACCTATCCCGTATCATGAAACAGAACATCCTCCTATAGAATTATCTATAGATCAAATAAATAATATTATTTTAAGCTTTCAAGCTGCTACTGAAAGAGCAGTTAAAGCCGGTTACCAAATCATCGAAATTCATGCTGCTCATGGCTATTTAATCCATCAATTTCTTTCTCCTTTAACTAATTTAAGAAAGGATCAGTATGGGGGTTCATTCGAAAACAGAATTCGATTTCTATTAGAAATCATTGACGCTATGAGGGTAAGAATTACTGATCAACAGTCCTTATGGATCAGATTATCCGCCACAGATTGGGCCGAAGGGGGTTGGGATGTCTCACAAACAATTAAATTAATACAACTTCTAAAAAGCAATGGTGTTGAGGTTGCTGATATTTCATCAGGAGGTGCTGTTTCTCATCAGAAGATTCTGGTTGAGTCCGGCTATCAAGTACCGTTCGCTAATGAAGTAAAAAAGCAAACGAATATAATAACCGGAACGGTTGGATTAATAACATCTGCAAAACAAGCTCAGGATATTCTTGAAAGAGACGCTGCTGATTTTATCTTGTTGGGGAGAGAGTTTTTGCGCCAGCCACATTTAGTCTTCAATTGGGCAAAAGAATTAAAGCAAGACATAAAGTGGCCTAATCAATATGAAAGAGCAAAAACAGAATAAAAGCCTATGTTATTGAACGTCCAAACCTTCAAGTACTGGTATTGGTTTTTTATCGGCTCCTAATGCCACGAAGGTAAAACGTCCTTGAATTGCTAATTCTCTGCCATCTTCATACATGCTTTCCAGATAGATTTCTACGTGGACTTTAATACTTGTCCTACCCACACTTTCAACTCTTGCAATTGCTTCAACAATACTACCGGAGGGAATAGCTTTATGGAAATCGATCTTATCGGTAGACACGGTAACCAATGACTTTCGGCAAAAACGAGTTGCACACATAAAGGAAACCTCATCCATTATCGACATTGCTTTTCCACCAAAAAGAGTATCATGGTGATTAGTAAGGGAAGGAAACACAGTCATTGTAATTCGTGTTTCACTTAATTCAATACGTTCTAGAATAGTCATTATTTTAATTGAGCTGCAAAGTTAGTTAACTTTTTCGCTTTCCACCACGATGCCTATTCCTTTTAATAACATAGAAGCATTAAAAATTGTACATGCCCCATCTTTCAATTTATAATCAAATAACATCTCTGAACCTTGAACTTGGATGTCAAAATGATAATTTTTCAGAATATCTGGATAATCAGAAACTAATTCAGATAATTGTAAATCATGCGTTGCTAGCATTCCCCTCCCCTCTAAATTAATCAGTTTTTTGATAATTGCTTTAGAACCTAAATATTTATCAACGGAATTCGTCCCCCGCAACATCTCATCAATTAAGAAAAAACTTGATTCAATACTTTCTACTCTTTCCAAAATAAATTTCATCCTATCCAATTCGGCTTTAAAAGTAGATGTACTCTCATTCAATGAGTCCTTGATTCTCATATAGGTTACTAATTCATAAATTGGCAGCTCGAACTTCTTTGCACAAACCACAGCACCTGTATATGCTAATACAGCATTGATTCCAACTGTTCTAAGAAAAGTACTTTTACCTGCCATGTTTGAGCCTGTAATTAAAGCAATATGGTGATCATAGGAGTTATAATCATTAGCAACTGCTTTATTAACAGGAATTAGAGGATGATTAATTTCCACTGCTAAAAGTTTATCTTTTTGAAAATCATCTTTTATTTCAGGTTGCACCCAATCTTCGTGATTATAAGCCAGTAGTGATAAGGACACTAAACTCTCATATTTAGCAACCGCATCAAATCCCGATAAGATGGAATCCTCATATTGGCTTTTCCATTTACTAATTGCCATTACCTGTTTAAAATCCCAGAGAGATACCATATTTAAGATCGCCCCGACTAGCATATTATTTCTTACATCCAGTTTATCAATTAATTTACCTAGTTCGTTGATTATACTGGAAAGCTTTTTCTGTTGTTGGTCGACTCGAATTTGTTTTTGAAGGTTTTGGTTTAAGCTAGCTTTATATTCCTTATCTTCCATTAATTTAATAGCGTCTGCAAACCCGATAAGAGAGACACCAATTTTGTCTATTCGATTAGAGAACTGACTAACCCTGCCTGCCTGAGCGATGGTCCATAGCAAATGAATAATAGCCAAGCCCAATAAGTACCCGCTAATGTTATGAATAAATATTGAAAATAAAATACCAGCTAAGAAGATCCAAGGAACGAGTGGAACATAAGTTTTGTAGAATACATTTCCAAACTCAAAGGATTTATCATGAAAATAACTATGAATGTAAGATCTTAAATTAATCTTTGAACCAAGATTAAACAGCATTTTTGTTTGAAAAGATTGTAAGTGAATTGGATCTTGCTTCAATTCTTCAACGGATTCTTGTCGGGCAAGTATTTCAGTTTTTGAAGCCGGACTATCTACCCAAGATTTAAGTTCAATTACACCGTCTTTTGTGGCACAACGGTTTATTAAAGAAAATAATGAATTCGGACCAAAAATATCTAAATCTGAACTGTAGGGGTGTTTTTGATCTTCAAATTGACTACCATCATCATACATATTCTTATGCCCCTCAAGAATTTGAAGCTCATTCTCATTTACTCTTAAAAAAACCTTTGCCTCTTCAAGTTTACGATCAACTTTTGCTTGCCTGAAAACCAAATAGGAAAACAAGAAAATCAGCAGTAAAAAGGCTCCTAAAACAAGAAGAACATTGTTTAGAGAAAAAAGTTGCCAAATTCCTATTCCACCGAAAACCATTAACAGCAAACGCAACAAGGCATTTTGGTTAATCTGCTTTTCTAATTGTTTTATATCTGATTTTGTCTTTTCGACATTGTTTTGATAAAATCCTGCACTCATGACGCTAAGGTAGAAATTAGATACGAAATGTAGATAATTGAAAATAGGAATTAGAAAAAATCAAAAAAAGACGCTCATTATGACGTCTTTTATTAAAAATCTTATGTAATGCAAGAGAACTACCAGGCTTGATCACCTACAAGTGGTACAAACCTAAAGGTATCTAATTCTATTCTTTCGAAATCATTCTCTCCCACTCTCAGAATAGTAACCATTTTCTGGAATTTTTCATCGCCTACAGGAATAACAAGTAAACCTCCAAGGCGAAGTTGTTTCAACATTTTCTCCGGAACAAATGGTGCGCCGGCAGTAACAATAATTTTATCATAAGGCCCCTTCTCCGGAATACCTTTAGAGCCGTCCCCCAAGAAAAAGTTTGGCTTATAGCCCATATACGGTAACACCTGAATTGTTCGATTATACAGATTTTCCTGACGCTCTATCGTATAGACATCGGCACCTAGCTCCATTAGAATACAAGTTTGATATCCCGAGCCAGTACCGATTTCCAATACCTTATCCCCTTTCTTAATGTGCAATAATTGACTTTGATAAGCAACAGTATAAGGTTGAGAAATAGTTTGGCCATCACCGATAGGGAATGCAATATCTCTGTAAGCTTGGTTCCAGAACGTCTCGTCAAAGAAAAAATGACGAGGTACTTTAGCAATTGCCTGCAACACTTTCTTATCCTCAATTCCTCTTTTTTCTAAGTGTTTTACCAATTGCTTCCTTGCGCCCTGCTCTCGATAATTATCAATAAACTTATAAGCCATATACCTCAAAATTACCCTTATTTTACCATATTATTAGCTTTAAATGCAAAACATTAAAGATCAGAACCATTCATTTTTGGGAAAGAAACTTAACCCTATCGCTATATTTTTCGTACTTTTATAACTATAGAAGGTTATAAAAAAACTTATGGCCTGATTAACAACAATAATCATTATATAAAATGAAGAAACTATCTATTTATCTAATTTTTTTCTTCCTCCAAGTACAGTTCATCTTTGCTCAAGATGTTTCCCCTAAAGTTGATGATGTCATAAAAATATTAGCTATCGGAAATAGCTTTTCGGAAGATGCAGTTGAAAATTACCTCTATGAATTAGCTACAACCGCAGGGAAAAAGATTGTCATTGGAAATCTATATATAGGTGGAGCTCCGTTAGATCTTCATCTTAATAATGCCCATAATAATTTAAAAGCTTATAGTTATCGAAAGATAAACCTTGATGGAGTCAAGAAAACCACTGAGCAGACCAGTATAGAGGATGCATTAGCTGACGAGAACTGGGACTATGTCAGTTTACAACAAGCTAGTCCTTTATCTGGCAAATACAATGTCATTATGGAATCTCTTACAGATCTATGGACCTATGTATTTGCTCATGTACATGAAGACACTAAATTATTATACCATCAGACTTGGGCATATCAGCAAGATTCAAAACACGAAGGATTTGCTAACTACGACAACAACCAAAAAAACATGTATGACAGCATTATGAGTGTTACGTCTAGGTTAGAAAAAACTGGTGATTATGCATTCATCGTACCGGACGGAACTGCTATTCAAAATGCTAGATCAAGTAGTATAGGTGACCATTTAACCAGAGATGGATATCATCTCAACCTAGATTACGGCCGGTTTACTGCCGCACTTACTTGGTATGCTAAACTTTTTAATCTCGATCCCACTAAAAGTAATTACAAGCCGGAAAAAGTAACAGACCTTCAGGCTAAAATTGCAAAAGAATCTGCTAAAAAAGCAGTAAAAAAACCTTTTAAAGTCTCACGAGTCAAAAAATAAAAGTAGATATGCAAAGCGCCCCGACAGGCGCTTTTTTTATTGATCAAATAATAGAACTTATTATTTCATTGTTTTGCGCAAGTTTACCAGTAACTGTTTTTATTATTTGGCGAAACAAAGAAAATGGGTAGAATAAAAGAGTGAAAAGAAAATTTAGTACGGATCCACATCAATCTGAACACGTACGCCCTTATTTTTCTTATCTAAATCAAAGTGTAGCAAAGCTTGCTTTATTAATTCCTTAACCTTAGTAATAGATATATTTTTTCTTTCTACTTTCAGAGTAATTGATTGAATAAAATTATTCCTTACTCTAGATACCAATGGCGCTTCAGGTCCTAAGACCCTTTCTGCTAACTGTTGCTTTAGTAAAGAAGCTAATCTTTTAGCTGCGTCATGTACCAGATCTTGATCAGTATGCTTCACATCTAACTTAATCAAACGATAGAAAGGTGGATAATGATAATTTTTCCTCTCTGTTACTTCAGACATAAACATGCCCTCGAAGTCATGATTAACAACTTGATCTAAAATTCGATGATTAGGTGTATTTGTTTGAATAATTACTCTTCCTTCAATTTGTCTACGTCCGGCACGACCTGCAACTTGGGAAAATAAAGAATAGGCTCGTTCATAGGCCCGAAAGTCAGGGAAATTTATCATCCCATCAGCATTAATAATTCCAATCAGACTCACATTACCGAAATCAAGACCTTTAGTAATCATTTGCGTACCGATTAATACATCATATTCCTGATTATCAAATGCTGAAATTACCCTATCAAAACCATACTTCCCTTTGGTAGAATCAAGGTCTAAACGTCCAATCCGCAAGTCCGGTAATTGAATTTCTAATTCCTCTTCTACCCGTTCTGTTCCGAAACCTTTACTTTGCATATTCGGCAATCCACATGCAGGACAAGTCTGCACCAATTCTTCTGAAAAACCACAATAGTGACAATGCATTAAATTACTAGACTTATGAAAAGTTAAGCTAACATCACAATTAACACATTTAGCTACATATCCACATGTTCCACATTGTAAAAAGGGAGTATGACCACGTCGATTCTGAAACAAGATGACCTGTTCTTTTCTAGCTACAGTCTCTTCAATTGCTTTCAATAAAGTCGCGCTGAAATAAGAATACATTTCTTCTTTTCGCGAGGCCTCTGCTAAATCAACAATTTCTATCACAGGTAATTTTGACTCACCAAAGCGTTCTGTTAATTCAATTAATCCATATTTCCCCGCTTTTGCATTATAATAACTCTCAACAGAAGGAGTCGCAGAACCTAATAACACCTTAGCTTTGTGCTGATGGGCTAAATATATAGCCGTATCTCGCGCGTGGTAGCGAGGTGCCGGATCATACTGCTTATAAGAATTTTCATGCTCTTCGTCGACAATAATTAACCCTAGATTATGAAATGGCAAAAATACCGAAGACCTGGCACCAATAATGACTTTAAACTCTCCTTTATTAAGCTTGTGCCATACTTCAGCACGTTCATTATCATTGAATTTAGAGTGATAAACACCTAACTGATCACCAAAATGTAATTTAAGCCTTTCGGTGATTTGAGCAGTAAGGGCAATTTCAGGAAGAAGGTATAAGGCTGATTTATTAATTTCTAAAACTTGCTCAATTAATCGAATATACAATTGCGTTTTCCCAGATGCAGTCACACCATGCAGTAAGGCTACATCTTTAATACGGAAAGACTCCTTTATCTCATCAAAAGCCTTTTGCTGCGCATTGCTAAAGCTAAAATCCGGGGAGAGTAACACATCCGTACCTTCAAACCGACTGACCACTTTTTCCTCCACGTTGAATACAGCTTTATCTATCAGTGCAGTAATAGCCGCGGCACCAGCCCCTGATGCTTCCATTACATCTTGTCTGCTGATATCATTATTAGATTTCTGTAATTGCATAAAGGCAATTACCGCATCTTGTTGCTTAGGAGCACGATTCAGACTATCTAATAATACTCTTCTTCCCTCTGGGTCATTGTACTCCGATGCTAATCTTAAAAATGTCTTTGTCTTCGGTTTATATCGCTGCTTAATTTCTTCTGAGATTAGAATAAATCCATGTTCGAAAAGACTTCTTAATAAAGGGAAGACCGTTTTCTGACCTAGGATCTTAATAACATCGTTGACGGATAATTCTCCTGCTAAATCAAGAGCTTCCAAAACCATATATCCTTTATCGGAAACAATAGATCGATCCAGATTAGGATCCTCTGAAGCTATGATCTTAGTTTCAGATGCCATCTTTAATGCCGCTGGTAAAGCAGCCTGCATGACATCACCCACATAACACATGTAATATTCTGAAATCCACTCCCACATTTCCAATTGGGTCGAATTGACAATCGGATTATGATCCACTACATCCAAAATGTATTTCGCCTCATATTGCAAAGGAGCTTCTTCTGATATACTTCGCACAATAGCCGAATATATCTTGTTTTTTCCAAATTGAACGATCACCCTCACTCCCACAGCAACCTTATCATTTAACTCATTTGGAACACGGTAAGTATATGATTTAGCAATTGCTAAAGGTAAAATGACCTCAACAAAATAAGTAGTGCGATTTGAAGATGATAAATCCAATAGAGACATATAACAAAAATAGTATTTAGTCCTTAGTTATTAGAATTTACCGATTAGATTAATATCTAATACATAAAAAAGGCACTCTTAAAGTGCCCTATATCTTCCGAAGATAAAAAATCTATAGTCTAATATCTTATGATTGTTATCTAATACTACTTAAGCTCTATTCTTCATCGCTGCAATAAACAATGATATCCAACCCACAATAAAGCAAACACCTCCTAAGGGAGTAATAGGTCCGATGATTGAAAGATTCTCAATTCCTAAAAGATTTCTGGTACTTAAAAGGTATAAAGAGCCTGAGAAGAGCAATATCCCTATACTAAACATTATAAACGAAACTTTTATGGATTGGCTTTTTGCTCTTGAAAAAGTGGAAAGGAATAATAAAGCAAGGGTATGATAAAAATGATATTGATTAGCAGTTTCCCAAGTTTCCAATTGTTTATCAGAAATTTTACCTTCTAGTCCATGAGCGCCAAAGGCACCTAGAATTACAGCTAATAAACCAAATAAAGAGGCAATTAGGATAATTTGTTTATTCATAAATAAAAGCTAAAATAATCGCTTATGATTTTTCGTTTATAAATGTATAAAATAACTTCTTAAAAAGCACTCCTATTTTTGCAATTTTGTCTATATTGAACATTAAAACAAACAAAAGGAATACTTTTCGTTCATGAGAAATACAATAATTGTTTCAATCCTTCTTTTTGTTGCAGTCGTTGTTGCATCAATATTCTATTTTGGGGATCTAAACAAAGAGCAACAAGAATACGTGGGTCCGGTTCGGCATCTACCCGAAGATACCTATCTCATTGCATCCTTTAAAAATGATGCAACAACAGACAATATTTTTAAAGACTTTGAGATTTTTGAAGCTGTGCTTGGTCACCGTGCTATCCATCAATTGAAACAATTAAAGCAAAATTTACTCCGTAACAAAAATCTTTCATCCTTCGTTGGAGGAGCCGAGGTATTTATGTCTTTCCATCCTGAGAAGAAAGGTATAAGTACTCTTTTTAGCATTCCTAGCTCAGAAAAGCTAAATCAATCTCTTTTAGATCAAACATTTCTCACATTAAGTAAAAAGTACAAGGTCAGTACACAAGATACTTCGGGGATTCGGATTTACCAATTTGTTACTTTAGAAAAAGACACTACGTATAGAGGAGATGAACCTTTAGATTCCTTATTCTATATCAGCTATAAAGAGAATGTATTCTTTGCTAGTTTTAATAAGGATCTATTAATCAAAGTGAATGATAAAAAGGTAGAAAAACTTAAGGAAGATCAAGTCACTTTTTTTAATGAACATAATAAAAGAAATACGCCCTTTTCTATTTATATCCCCCAACAGAATATCCCCGCTTTAATCTCTGTTTTTAAAGAAAATAGACCTGGTGATTTTTTAAGACAATTCGCTAATCTCAAAGGCGAAACGGTATGGAACATCAACTTTAAACAAGATGCACTGATGCTTGCCGGCGAAAGTCAATTAAAAGATAATGACAAAGAATATTTAACCCTTTTTGCGAATCAAAGTAAAACTACTCAAAGATTATACAATTACTTTCCTTCCAATACGATGATGTACGTAGAATACTCCTTCAGTGATTCTAAAACATGGTTTGAAGATTTAATTTTATGGCAATCTAAACAGGATAATTATAAGCAATTGCAAGGACAGGCTGATCAAATAAATAAAGAGCGTGAAGGATTATTAGCCGATTTTCAGGGAATGTTGGCCGGTGATTTCGCAGTGGCTGAACAAAGTAATTCCGACTATCTGGGATTTATAAGTATTCAAGATACTAGTAAATTCGATAAGATTCTAACAAATATTGCCGAAAATGCGGGAGACGGAGTTTATCGCTTTCGATATGCAAATATTCCTTACCGATTTTTTGGCGAAGGTTTAAAAGCATTTACAAGACCTTATTTTACCCGGATCGATGATCTTATTGTCTTAGCAAATCATCAATCAACACTTCAGGAATATATCAGGAAATGGAATAATAAGGATATATTAATTGGTTCTTTAGGCTTTAAAAATTACGAACAGATTCAAGGAAATGAAGCCAATGTGACCTTCTTTACTAATACAAAAAACGCAAATAATTTCATTAACAATACTTTAAATTCAGACTACAGCAAAAAATTTCGAAACGAGAAAGAATATGGATACAAGGATTTTTATTCATGGTCTTTGCAGTTATCTGGTAATGCAGGAAATTTTTTGAGTAGATTTTATGCTATTTATAAGAGTAAGAATAGATTAGGAGTTAACCCGGAATGGACTTATACTATGGGGAGTCGACTAATTAACGGCCCTTACGTCTTTGAGCAGTCTGACACCTCCCAATTCATTCTTGTTCAGGAACAAGACCACACAGTTCATGCTATTCATCCTTCCGGCACAAAATTATGGTCTACGGTATTCTCCGGAAGAATCGTTGGCGGAGTCAATCAATTACCAGATCGCAGCTTATTATTAGTTACTGATCGTCGAAGATTATATCGTTTTGACACAGATGGAAAAAATCTAAAAGGTTTTTCAACAAGTATTTCAGGTGAACCAACGGCAAATCCGACCGTAGCAGAATGGATAAATCAGCAAACGATTTTAATTCCTACAAAAAATAAAATATTAGCTTATGATATGGAAGGAGGACCTGTAGAGGGTTGGGATCAGGTGGAAGTTGAAGGTGATATACTCGGTCCTGTGTTATTTATTGACAATCAGGTAGTAGTTTCTACTAGCTTTGGGAGAGTTTATTTCTTTGATCAGCAGGGGAACAAATCCAGGGAAATCGACCTTCCGGGAGATGTTACTTTTGTTAGTCAGCTAGGAGTTCAAAACAAGGATAATGAACAAATTTATTATTGTACTGATAATGAAGGAAAAGTTTATCAGATAAAAGCAGATGGTAGCAGTAAAGTGGTATTAGAAACCGAATGGAAGAAGGGCTATTCAGCATATTTTGAAAATATCAACGGTGGAACATCGCCTGAATTAATTGTAATTGACGGATCTTATCTACAGGTTTATGAACTCGGAGATTCTCCACGACAGTTATTCGATTATACTTTTACACAAGAAATAGATGCGGCACCATTATTCTTCCCAATTTCAAGTAGTATGAAGCAGATGGGAATTGCTGACAAAGAGAATTTAGTCTATCTATTTTCAGAAAATGGATCACTCGCAGATGGATTTCCTGTAGAGGGTTTACCTCTCTTTTATTATGGCAAAATCAACTACAATTCCGGAAATTATTTATTGACCACTAAACGTGATTTCAAAATATATGCTTTTCCTCATTAACAGATTAATTTTCAATAATTTCAATCAATAAAAAAATTAATAAAAGTTTTACTTAATCTCTTAATTATTTTTTATTAGCAAACTTTTTTTCATTAGGTTTGCATTCACGAAAAAAGTATGCTACAAGGAGAAGAACATTTACAAGAACTTTCCATACCTAAAAAGATAATTATCACTACTCATCATAAGCCGGATGGAGATGCACTGGGCTCTTCCCTTGGTTTATATCACTGGCTCAAAGGAAAGGGTCATGATGTGAATGTCATATTATCTTCGGATTTTCCCACATTTTTGGATTGGATGCCGGGTTTTGAAGAACTAATTTACTATCCTAATCAAAAAGAATTTGTCCAACAATTATTTGATAAAGCAGAAATTATCTTTTGTTTAGACTATAGTGCTTTATCGAGGACCAACATCCTTGAACCTGTCATTCGTGAAGCCAAAGGACAAAAATGGATGATAGATCATCACTTGGATCCAGAAGACTTTGCTACCGTAGAATATTGGGACTCCAGTGCTGCAGCTACCGCACAACTTATTTATACTTTTATTGCAGATGTTTATCAGGACAAAGAATCTATAGATTCCAAAATTGCTTCTTGTCTGTATGCAGGAATTATGACTGATACCGGCTCTTTTCGTTTTAGATCTACGACATCAGCTGTACACCATATTATCGCCAATCTAATTGATGCAGGAGCCAAAAACTGGGAAATTCATGAAAACATATACAATAGTGCTACCGAAAACCGTTTAAAGTTTTTAGGCTATTGTCTGCTGAATTGTCTGGAAGTCATTCCTGAATATAATACCGCATTATTTTCATTAACCAAAGAAGATCTTGCTAAGTTCAATGTATCTACGGGAGATACTGAAGGATTAGTCAACTACGCTCTATCAATAAAAGGAATTAGACTTGCAGGTCTATTTATTGACAGAACTGAATTAATTAAATTATCTTTGCGTTCCATTGGGGAAATTCCTTGTAATGAGATTTGCAGAAAATACTTTAATGGAGGTGGACATTTGAATGCTGCAGGAGGTAACTCAAATGAAGAATTACAAACTGTAGTAAACAGATTCAAATCTATCCTACCGGAATATAAGAATTATTTAAAATAAGAATATAAGCGTTATAAATAGAAAAATGAAAAAATCAATTTTAGTATTAACAGCAGCAGCAGGTCTAATGCTTGCCTCATGCCAAGGTTTCAAAAAAGGAGAGGGTGGTCTTGAGTATAAATTCCACAAGGATAATGGTGCTGAAAAAGCTGTTGGTGGTGATGTTCTTGCGATGGACATCATTGTTAAATCAGATCGCGATACAGTTCCTGAGCTTGCAAACACATACGATTTAGGCTTACCTCAAATTGCGCCGATTATCCCTGACTCATTAGTTCAAGGCGGATACCCGGGTGATAATAACAGTATCTTAAAAATGTTAGGTGAAGGCGATAGTGCTACGTTCAAACTGAACTTAGATACGATGGCTGCAAGAACACAACAACCTAAACCGGAAATCGCAGATAAATATATCATATTTACGATTAAGGTTAGAAAACACTTTAAGAAAGGTAACTTAACAGATTCAGCTTTATTTGATCAAGTAAACAAATATTACTTGGCTGAAATGGAAGGTTTAAAGAAATCCGAAGAAAATAAAATTGCTAAATACGTAGAGAAAAATAAATTGCAGCCTAAGAAAACTGAAACTGGTTTACAATATGTAATTCAAGAAGAAGGTACTGGTGCAAATGCCGCAGTAGGTGATACGGTAGTTCTTAACTACACAGGTAAATTGACCAATGATAAAGTTTTTGATACAAGTATCTTAGATGTTGCTAAGAAAAATGACAAAGTTCATCCTATGAAACAATATGAACCGTTACGTATCCGTCTTGGACATACGCCGGTTATTGCTGGTTGGACTGAAGGTCTTCAATTATTGAAAAAAGGATCAAAAGCAACTTTAATTATACCTTCAGCTTTAGGTTATGGTGAACGTCAGCAACAAAATGATATTCCTCCTTATGCACCTTTAGTTTTTGATGTAGAAATTAAAGATATTATTGCCGGTCCTAAAGGAGATACTCCTCAGGTTGTGCCACCAACAGGTGCTCCGGTTGTAGCTCCCGCTAATTAATGAGGAAATAATTTAAAATATTTTTAAAAAAACGCAGTTTTCTTTAAGAGAACTGCGTTTTTTTATTCAGTAGAATTAGATTACCTAACAATATGTTAACTTTGGCTCCATGACAGAGCAAATTGATCTAGAAAATCAGACATTAACCGATACGCATACGCATATTTATTACCATGCCGGAACAGCTGTCCTGGAGGAACAAATGAACCGTTGTATCAATAATGGTATTAGCAGATTATTTCTTCCTAATGTTGATCTGGATTCGATTGAGAAAGTTTTTAAAACCGTAGAAGCTTATCCTGAAAACTGCTTTCCGATGTTAGGTCTTCATCCTTGTGATGTTAAGGATAATTACCAACAAAATCTTGATCAAATATATGCCAGAATTCAAACGTCAAAGATTTATGCAATAGGAGAAATCGGTATAGATTTGTATTGGGATAAGTCAACATTAGCATTTCAACAGGACGCCTTCAGAAAGCAAATTCAATGGGCTAAAGAGTTGGGACTTCCTATTTCTATTCATTGTCGCGAAGCATTTGACGAGGTGTTTGAAGTCCTTGAAGACCTCGCAGA
>Ga0308157_10003535_pt1 | contig 22509 bp, 20 predicted proteins | sample PhyBR1_FD_201035 | JGI IMG/M metagenome (GOLD analysis project Ga0308157, IMG submission 201035) | Phyllosphere microbial communities from UC Gill Tract Community Farm, Albany, California, United States - DLSLB.R1 | ecosystem: Host-associated > Plants > Phyllosphere > Unclassified | place: USA...
GTACGGATGCCGCGGGCGAGAGCTGCGATAGCGGTGCGCATGCAGGGAGGCGGTAGGCCGCAGGGTTCAACGGCTTGCAGAACGCCGCAGGCGGCAGCGGAAGCCGGTGATGGAGCGGGTGAAGGGATGATACCCAACCCAACGCTAAGTCATTGTCTCGCCTCACGTTACGTAGAAGAAGCGGGACAAAAAACGATACCTCAAACGATACCCAAGCCTACGCCCTGTCGGCTGCCCACTCAAGCCCGCGCTCCACGGCCCAATCATGAAAAAGCCATCGGGAAAGACTTCACCGACGGCAGAAAAGCGAAAAGGGCCCTGAAGGCCCTTTTCTTTATAGGTGGAAGAGGAGGATGCAGCGGGACAAGACCACAGCCTGCACCCTCCAATTCCGGCTTTTTTCGTTGCAGAAATTACTAGCGCAACTCCTGCTGATTGTTTATCGTATACGAAATCCAAAATTGTGTCAACTCCCATGCGAATTGATGAACATCTTGAACCAGACGAGCTTAACCTTACACGCCGCCAGCACTTTTTCCTGGCTGCCTGGTTCAACATGGTGCATCGATCTTCACTAGATTCGTATCGTGTTCGAGTGATGAATCCCGTCAACATCTTAGACGAGTTCCTCAAGATGTATGAGCCCCATGCTGATGATCGCGATCGCCGCATGGTCGCCGAAGAGCTTATTGAGATATTCGATGACCATCCTGTAATCCAAAAGCATGTCCCCCACTATGACATGATCGCGGCCACACAAAGCCTGCTAAGAAGGGCGACTGGCGCTACCGAAAAGGACAAAAGCATTTTCAAGTCCGAAGAAGCCTTGATCAAATCTTTTCTTCGCGAGCTACGCGCGCGTATAAGAACGCATTTTATCACCGACTGCTTTGAGTGGCTCAAAATACAGCTGAACGAGGACCCTGACAACGTTACCGACGAACAACGCGCAGCTGAACAAGATAAAATTGAGCGAGTGTGCCGCGATTTGCTTAGTAGTGCATATGACAGCGGATTTACGCTGGAAACGCTGCATGCAGTCTATAGAATGATGTCGGTTTTGCAAATCAAAGGAACTCCCATCGCGGGGGATGAGCCTCCCTACATCTTCTTTGATCGACTTGAGCGAGCCCGCTCTATCTTGCTCGACGCACCCAGAGCGTTCACGGTTGTATTTTCAATCTCCGGATTTCCAAGCCCTATTTCCGAGGCTGAAGGGCGATACGGCTCCATTACGATGTCGGCTCAAGCGCCGCAATGCCTCGCACGTGCCCCAGCGGATCTTGTAGCTCAAAGCCGCTGGACAAAAGGGTGGGCCGCGAACAATCAACGTCTCTTCGCAGAGGTCTCCATCACTAGTAAGGATGCTCGATCAGCTGGTATGCAGGCACACCGGATGATTGGTCAACTACTGGATTTGGTCCGTTTTGAGTTTGGGGCAGAGAACCTAAACCTCTCCAAGGAGTTCGTGGCGATAGATGGAGAGAAGCTGATGCTGCTACCAGTTCCTGAGCTAATTCCAAATCCTAAGGCCATTCGAAGCGCAAGCGACTTGAGGGCATTCGTTGAGCAACTCAATTCAATCGGGGAGCGGGATGAGGCGTATGCGGAATCAAAGGATAGAATGCTGGCAGCTTTCCGATTTTACCGAATTGGAACCAGTGTAAGCATGTTTGAGAATAAGCTAGTCAATTGGTGGACAGCGATCGAAAACCTAACCAGGAGCGGTAAGCCGGGTTCCATCGGGGCGACTGTTGAAGAAGCTTTGGTGCCAATCCTCGGACTTGCGCATCTGAACAAACATATGGGAGCTATCCGCGCAGGCCTGCTAGTGAAGGACCAACCATTGGCCTCCAACGGGGATGTGATCGACCTCTCTCAAGCGAGCAATCGTGATGTATTTTCGCTACTACGCGACCCGGCGAAGAGGCAGGCACTTTTGACTGCCTATCAGGGCGAACCATACCTCTGGCATCACATCTATCGAATTAGTAGTTCCATAAAGGGTGGACCCGAGTTAGCGAATTTCATTAATGCCCATGAGAAGAGATTCCGCTGGCAGATCCAGCGCATCTATCGGGCGCGGTGCGACATTGTTCACAGCGCGCAGAACATCGGCGTGATTGGACTTCTTTGCGCAAACTTAGAGTACTATTTGCGAATCGTGCTCAGCGCGATGCTGGTGTCTTTCAAGGATATTTCCACGTTACTTGGGCCAAACGAGTTTTTTGCTCGGCAATCTTATGGTCACAAGCAGATGATAGAAGGGCTCACCCAGCGAGGAGCCGCAAATATGGATGTTTTAGAATCCACCTTAGAAAAATAGCAACTTCATACCACTAAGGAAATTCGACCATCCATCCTATGGCCTGGTTCACATCTGGAACCCTGGCCCACAACGTGAACGGAAAAAATGAGCAAACCGACCCTCGATTCAATTGCCTCTGCAAAAGCCAAGCTCGCCGAAGAGCTGCGTAAGCTGGAAGAGCAGGAGGCAAAGCTTATTGAAGATGAAGCATCCGATGCTTTCCTTCAAGTCTCAGATATTCTGAGCCGCTACGGTCAACATTTCACCGCAAAGCAGAAGGCAGATATTGCTAACCAGGTTGGCGGTTCGTCTAACGGGCAGGTTCGCCAAAAGAAGGCTTCTGGTGAGAAGAAGACGGTGGCCCAAAAATACTGGCTGCCGCACACTCAAGAAACTTGGTCTGGCCGAGGCCGTACCCCTCGCTCGTTCGTAGCGTGGGAAGGCACGGCGGCCTATAAAGAGTGGAAGTCCAAGCACCCTGATGAGAAGTTCCCCGCGTATCCGGGCTAACAGTCAGATCCGAAGATCCCCGGCAACGGGGATCTTTTTTTGCCTGTGTTTTCCAACGCACTTAGAACGTCGGTCGTCGCCCTCGCATCCTATGTTCCCAGTTCCCCGCCTCTTCTGCGCGAGCAGGTGGCGGATCCATGTCCCCAAGCGGGCTTCTGGGAAGGATTGCGGCTTTGGGATGGGCAAAGTGCTTGTTCAGGTCGTCCCTTGCCTCAGTCATGCGCTTTCTTGCTTGATCGATGCGCCAGCGCTGAATTGCCGCAATCCTCGGTGACACATGAGCCTTCGCCCGATAAAAGCGCTGGCGAGCACGCACCGCTGCTTGCGTCTTAGGCTGGTCCTCGTGTTCCGCAAGCTTAGCTTGCGCCTCCAGTAGCACCATGCGAGCACGATGGGGGCGCGTCAACAGCTGCGCATACTTGGCCAAGCAACGTGCCAGCACTTCCGTATCTTCAAAAGTGAACGCTTTGCCTGCGTAGTCATCGACACGCCGACACAAGATGCTGGCATGAGCGAGTTGGAATTCCGGCTCAATTTGGATCCCGGGGACGCTTCGAAGGAGCTCCAATGAATCTTGGGCGACTTCTCGCTGCGCTTCCAGCCAATCTTCAATGAGCTTGGCTTCCGCATTGAGAACCTCCGCATCGCGTCCTGATGCCCTCGTGATCCGCTGCACACGACTCAAATGGAGGGTTTGCCGGCTGTATTGATCGAAGTTCCGCGCGGCGATGGGTCGGCGATCCAGCAGATGCTCCCGCACTCTCTGCACGACATCCCGAGGGTGACTTGCCCTGCCCTGTTTCGCGGCGAAGCTCTCTTCCGCCTTTTCGCGGTCCCGCAAGGCTGCTGCGTGACTGTGACCGTCCGGCACCTTTGGATCGTCGGTCAGCGCCGCCTGGTGCGCCGAGATGATGGCAACGAGCTTCATCGCCGCATCTTTGCCGCCCAGACCCTGGACAGACCAAGTCAGGCGGCTCTTTCGCTCTAAGGCTGTCTTAACCTTCCCGTGGTGCCTTCCTGGCGTACGTGTCAGCTCCCTCGCCCGCTCATAGTCGCCGTGGATCGCAGCGTCCCTAGCTTGGGCTTTGAGGGACCGGTGATCCACCCGACTCTTGTGTCCGGCCATAGCCAAGTGTCCGTTGATCACCTGTTCGATGTCTTTTCTAATCTGCCGTAGCGCGCGTGTTCCACCCCCTTGTCGAGCATCAAACTCCGCGCAGGCTCGTTCCCCTAAACCATCCGGGTCTACTTTGCGGGCAGACATCAGCAAGTGGACGTGGTGGTTGCGCTGATCGCCCTGCTTGCTCGGCTTATGCACAGCCACGAGGACAGCGACTTGAAAGCGATCCACTAGGAGTTGTCCCAATCCAAGAGCAAGCTCTTGGCGCTGATCAGCAGATAGGCTATGGGGGAGAGACACTTCGACCTCCCGGCAGACCCGGGCATTGAGGCGCGTTTCGGCAGCCTCATTGGCGTTCCAGAACTTCTTGGCATCCAAGCACCAACTGGGAGCGCCTCTGGGCGCGAGCATCTGGTGGAAGGCCACGCCGTGACGGCGAGAGTAGTTATGACCGAGACCAGTGCCGACATCGAGCACGTCAAAGCCAGCTCGGTAGGCCGCTGCAGCGACTGACGAGTCCCCCTTTCCGCGACTAAAAGATTTCATGGTTGCGTGATAGATCGCCATCTTAGAACTCCTAGATTGATTTGAAAATCTAGGAAAAGGGCGAAACATTTCTTGTCTAGGCCTAAATAGCAGGCAATCTTGAGCGTTTGGTCACAGGGTTTCTTGCTTTGTTGATCGGCGAAAGCAGATCAACGAGGTGGCCCAGCCACCGCAAAAAGCGCCGACAGGCGCCGCACGGAATTTGCGGAGCAAAATCCATAAGTGCGCTCTTGCTTCAAGTTTCCGGGCTTCCATCGCGCCTTCGGGTCCACCACGCATAGCCGCTGAAATTTGACATGTTTCGACCTGGCCCTAACCTCCAAAATATGTCGACCAATCGCGAAAAATCGACCTCATACTTTAGGTCCGTTGGATTAGTTCTCACCTACAACACCAACCGTAGGTTTATCTGGGAGCTTGAGCGGCCTGGATCAAACGCATTTGACGGGCGCTCTAAAAACATGCGCGAGGTTTGGGCTTGCGCCAGGCTTTTAGCATCACAGTTTTTTTATCAAATCAGGTTGGCCCAGCTGCTTATCCACGAGATAGAGAATGGTGATCCGGATCAAGCAAAGAGCATTCGCTCCTGGTATGAGGGGGACTGCGATCATTTTCCCAACATCCTCAGGGAGATTGATCGAAGAGTTCCTTCTGGCTATGAATGCCTCCCCTATCATTGGAAAAGCCAATACACGAAGCTAAGCGTGCACGTAGATATCAGTGACGTTGCGATATGTGGGCAGATCATGTGCCGCTACCTTGCAGACCGCGAAGACTATTACGCGCTATGCTTGCTCTTCCCCAAGCAAGGAGCGACAGATGGGAAACGACGAGATCAAACTCTGGATCAACCTGCGTGTGCAGGGAGTCGATGAAAGCGGCACAGAGATCAATGCACTGCGGGCCGCCTTCCGCCTTTCAGTGATTTCACTCATGCAAACTAGACTCTCAGAGCGCGTGCCCGAGGAGACCATGACTGGCGCATTCTTGGGAGCGGCAGCCTCATCAGCAGCACTATGTGGTGACGCATTCGGTGACTCTACGTCTCTGGCATGCAGCTGGGTTCAGTATGCAAAGAGCGGGGATTCGTTCAAGTCGGAAAGCGTAAGTGGAGCGGACTTTGCCCTATTTATTCGCCTGGGCAGAGATAAATATCGACTCGCCATTTTCCAGGCCAAGCGAAAGCGTACAGCCACGGATACAATCAATCTAAGCCAGATCAAAAGCGATCAGGAGAAATCTTCCGGCGAACAACAGTTTGTAAGGCTGCGAAAATACGGCGAGGCCATCCTCACGAAACGGTCGATTGCATCCCCCGCATTGAGCCAATTTCACTGGATTCACTACCTTATTTATCACCCTGAAGAGCTCAACTGCTGCGCAATGAGCCAACTAGATGAGCTCGCGAATCAGTTTTCGAGACCGAAACCTTCAATATCACCAGATAAAGACTCGCCCGCTTATGGGACGGTCAACCTCAGCAGTAAAAATCTTGAGTTTTTCGCAAACCTCTTGGATCGAGGCGCCACTGAGCCGTTGGATACTTTATCTGTAAACGGGTGGCTCTCCATAGAAAGCGAAGAAGGAGCCAAAGAGGTGGCTGAACTTTTAGTTGATCGCCTGGATATCTACTATGCCGAAGAGAGCAGTAGCCCGGATTACAGGCCCGCGCCTAATAGTACTTTTGGAAACAACAAGCCACACAATTTGGCGTATGTTTTATCTATCTTGTTCGACGATAATGGGAACTTCGCAAAACCCAAGTTCTCCAAGGATCAACCGTCCGCTGAGCCAAGGCAAGATGTCGGTGAAGTTGCCGAACCGGTAGTCGAGGTTCAGAAGTTGCACGATGGCGAGATCACTGTGCAAGTGGAAAACCGGGTAGAAAAATCCAAGAACGAGGCCGATGTGCAGGTTGGAAATCGGGAAGATAGATCCATTGCAAAACCAGCGAAAAACAGAGGAATGAATCCTCGAAGCGGACGTTCTTGAAAAACTGGATCCGCCCCCAAGGCAGCAGCTTGCTGCCTTGGTAGCTCGCCTATCCTGCGCAGCATCCATAGGTTCGGGGTCAATCTTCCATAGATCGCCTAAGCGAACGTTGCTGCTATCTTGGTCAGCGCCCACTAGTCTGATCTTGCGCCACCCTCGCTATTGCTCGTCGCGTGCGGCGCCAGCACCGAGTGTCTTAACCAACTTTGCCAATTCGGAATCACTTAATTTCGCGAGTGCCACAATGGCCTCTGCCATGCCGTCAGATTCTGCAAACAATGCGGCCAGGGGCAACCCAAGTGCATCAGCCAAGCGCTTTGCAGTTCGCAGATCGCACTCATTAACCCCTTTTTCGTATCTATTGATGCGAGTGCGGGCCACGTCAGGGTTCACCCCTGCGGCCACGCCTAAGGCTTCCTGCGTGAGCCCTGCCCTCAGGCGTGCTTCGCGTAGGCGATGAGCAAAGATCAAACGAGCGTCTTCCAAATCCAAAACTAGACCGCTGGCAGGCAATGTGATGAACGAGCATGGCGCTTCTCTCTTGTGCTGTCTGTTACTTTTTCAGTAACATCAAGCCTAGTCAAGATCAAGGCCCATAGGCACTCCCTTTCCGCCTTGGTCACCGGTCTCCCTCCGAACTCAGCCCAAGGAAATCCTATGTCGCAGCTTCGTATTGCCTTCACCGGTGCGTTGATCGCCTGCTTGGCAGCTTGCTCAGGTGGCGGGCCCTCGCACGACGACCGACAGAACGCGTTCTTGCAATACGTCAAAGACAACAGCAACGACAAGGCAAAGATCAGGGAGTTCGAAAGCGGCAAGTGCGTCAAGGCCGAGGGGGCGCCGAGCTACAACTGCGCCGTGTCGAGTCAAGTCCAGGCTATGGAGCGGGACTTCGGCCATGAGATGGACGGGGTCTACACGTTCACCGAAGTAGGCGGTGCTTGGAAGATCACTGGCCGGGTCCAGTAGTCGTCTGATCGATCCGAACCGATCCAATCCGCCCCTCCCCCACTCCCAGGACATCCAATGACTGTCGGCAGCTTTCTTTTTCTGTTTGTCCTGGGCGCAGCCGTGCTGGTCGCCATCGTTGCCAATCAGGCTCATCGATCCCGCAGCCAGCGGGAGGCCTTTGGCCGAGAATTTGAATGCTCCTACTTTGGTGGACAGGGCGCGTTGGCCATCTCAGTAGAGCGGTCTAGGTTGAAGATCCGTGCTGGCAGTGCAGTCAAGATCTACCCGTTGGCCGATGTGCGCTCGTGGGAGAAGCATTGGCACAACTCAAAGCGTCAGGGGACGCTGACTGTAAGTGTCCGGGATACGGATCACCCGGTGTGGTCCATCCCGTTCCAAAGCGAGAACGAGATGAATCAGTGGTATGAAGTCTTGAACCAGGCGATCAACGAGGGCGGAAAGCCCTGATCCCGATTTGCAGGCAGAACACGATCTTGACCGCAATGCATTTTGTGCTACGAATCAAGGAATTCCACAACTTGGATTCCTTGCCATCATGCACATCACCAGTCACTCCGCACCTCCACTCGACGAACGAGAGGCTCAGCGCCGTCAGACCCATGTGGAAAGCTGGATTTCGCAGCAGAATGCCGCTGGATTCGGAGTGGACCAGCACATGGCAACTGCACTCAATGCCTATCTTGAGGGACTTGTGTCCCTACCTGAGCTCTTGACCGAGCTTCGCCGTCCATACCTGCACTGATCTCTCTTTCACGCAGAGAGCCTGCCAACGGAGACGGCGCAAGCTCGATGCCGCTCGCAACCGCGCTGACCGCTCCGACGCCTTTCTCTCGAAGCGCCTGCTCAGCTGTGTGTCCCTCAGGGATTGCCAAAAGGCTGCCTGCCTTACGGTAGCGCTCCAAGAGCTGCTCAAAGCTGGCCAGCCCTTCCACGAAAATCCCCTCATCACGACGCACCGCAATCCGCTGAGTCAGTTCACTGCGCTCTGCCTTGGTTTCAGCCTGGTGGCGTGCCAAATGGGAATGGATGCAGTCGGAAATCATGGCCCTGATCCACTCGATCTCGCCTTTGCCATTGATACGTCCATCCAGCACTCTCGTCTTAGCAGTGAGGCCGGACGATTCCATGCGCCTGGTCGTTGCTAAAAGGTGGGCGTAGAAGTAGCGAGGATCGTCTTTCGTGGGCCGGTGATGGCTCGCCTGTAACGCAAAGCCATATCGCTCGATCAGTTCATGCGACATGTCGAGAACAAGATTCCATCGCTCGCGGTCATTGAGCTCGTGCGGCAATGCGATGGTGAAGTTGCGACAGACGGTGCTGTTGCGGCGCCGCTCCGCTTCCTCTGCTGCGGCCCAGAGGCGTTGCGGGTCATTAGTCCAAGCGGGCGCCCCAGGGGGAGCCAGGCAGCAGGCCTGGATGATTCCAGCCCTGCCTCGGTAGTCATGTCTGACGCCGGATCTGGGATCAGTGAGCAAGAATCCGCCCCGGTAGGCGGCGGCTGCGAGGGCGGAATGACCCTTAGCTCGGCTGTAAGTTTTGATGCGTGTGTGTTCGATAGTCATAAGGCTTCCAGCGTCTTAGTCCATTGGTTATGGCTCAAGATTTGAGAAGCGCAATAGCTCGAAAACACCTTATTTATAGCGCTTTTGTTGCCTGTTATGGTTCACACCCGCAATCGATCAACTGCGAAAATCTGACCTAAGCTGACGAAGGGGCGGGACGGGTGGCAAAGCTCCGCCGTCCACTTTCCGTATCGATTGACTGTCCCCCGGGGAGCCTCACCTAAGAGCTGACCTGCCATGTTGAAAGCAAGCATATCCACGTCTCCCATTCGGTCGAAGATGCCACCGACCACGACAGGGCCCGAGGCGGCAACCGACAATGAAGCTGTCTCGAACACGTCACGCGCAGGAAGAGTGCCGTTAGGAACGGCCGGGAACCACGCGAAGGGTTCGGCCAATGTTAGGCAGGCAGACATTCCTTTCCGCACCTCCGAAAGCGTTCCCGCCCTTTCGCCTTGAAGCAAGATGTAGCTCGGGACCGCAGCGCCATCCTCGTTTTCATTGATGACCAGGAGTGCCCAGGCATCAGGGAGTCTGAAGATGCTGCCAGGGGCTAGATCATGTGGAACGCACTCTGCGAAAGCTTCTGCGGGGACGATCATGAGGCACCTCAATTATGGATCGAAGGTTGTTATTGACTATTCCAGCGGCGACGCAGTAGAACGACAAGATCCTCAACGATTCGTTGGGCGTCCATAGTCAGGGCTTGCCTTACCTGGTGCACCTGTCCCAGAAGCACTGGTTCCTGATGCCCTCCCTGCCGCCAAGGCACTTGCATGCTGTTTGGACTCGCCTCGTGTTCGGCTCGGGTCCGCCAAGCACCTGCATGTTCTCCGAGCAGCCGCACAGCCGGAACGACATGAGTGAGGCGTTCGGTTGGGTCAATGCGAGTCAATAGCCAGCTCGCATATCCAATGGCAGCTGCGAGTTGCTCAGCGACCTCCTCCTGCACGACGACCGGCAGCCCCATGTTGCGCTCTGGTCGACGCAGGGGCAGGCTGACGAAAACATCGCCACTGGGCCATAGGGAGACAGAAGCCCCGTCGCTGTGCCGATCACCCTGTGACAGAACACGTGCGTCGCCATCGAACGATGCCTGCATCCCTGCGCTTCGATTGAAGATAGCGGGCCGTCCGAAGAGGGCTTGCTGCTGCATGCTATCGAGCAAGTCTTGCGCTTCCATCTCTGCGGGCCGGAGCACAGTAGCGTCGGGCCCGGCAGCCACCGCGAGTTGCAACACCGTGCCGCTTTGGTGATAACCGCGCTCAATCGGAGGGAAGAGCGTCAAAGCGCGCGCCCGAAGGCTGGCAGGATCTAGCGGCGCACTTGCGTGAGCAACCCCGAACCGGTGGATGGCGCGCGTAACCTTGCGACCTAGATCTTCTGCGGAGTCAAAGCCATCACGGAACAACCCACTCTCCCAGCCTCCAATCTCCTGGATAAGGGCAGCTTGCTCTGCCTCAGCATCCATTGCGGACTGCACATACACCAATAGCGGCTTACGGTTCCTGGCCTCAAGCACTTCCTCGTGAGTCGCCGAGACTCCTGCACCCTGCCTGGCGCCGTAACGAGGCCCAAGGATGAGAATAACCAAGTTCGCATCTCGAACCCCACTCAGGCAGGCGACCTGAGGAGAGCTCGGGCGTGCACCGAAGTCTTCGGCGGTGATCGCTTCGTGGCCAAGAAGCTCAATCGCGTGCTTGACGGCAGCTCGCTCCGCCTCCATGCCCGTTATAAGTGAGCTGATAAAGATCTTCATCTAGAACTCCTGTGGATGAATGAGCAGTGGGAGCGCGCCGCCCGCCTAGGCATCTCATCCCAATTATGTCTCAAATTCTGAGATTGCTACCTGCGCCCGGTTGACCAATGCAACCTGTCCGAAGCGATTGCCTAACTGCCTTCTTAAGATAGATTACTTAAGGCAAACCACCGCCAATTTATATTTTGTTCATATTCGGGATGTGAGATATATCTCGCTTTACCTAGATTTATTACTTTTAAACACTATAAGCACGTCTATGGATATTTGGACAGGCATAAGCCAGATGCCTTGCAATTAATGAGGAATTAATAATATTTAAGATGAAACTAATTATTCTTTTTACCATCTAACAACACGGAAATACGTAATGACTTAGGCAATCTTCCGGGCGTAATTTCTGTCTCGATTTTGGATTGACGAACAATCGTGCTGCCTTATCAAAGATCTACCTCCTCATATCGGATAGTAGATGCTCTCTCAAACCCCTCAATTGGCGCATTACATCGAAGAGCCATTCGGCGATCTCTTTATCGAAGAAGTTAGCCACGGCAAATCAAGCTTTAGGAACATCCGGATTACCAGCCAGGCAGGCGCCGTTTACTTTCAGAACCTCGTCCAAGCGACGCTAGACGACCATGAGCGCAAAAGACGGCTTCGCCGATCAGGCACGCGCTATCCAGAGCCTTTGCCTCCGGCAACCCCGGCTCGGCTTCTTTCGAAAGAAGCAGAAGATTTCCTCAACGACAAAAAGCGGCAAAATCGCGAGCAGACAACCATTGATGCATATCGCCGAACCCTCGCGATCCTGCAACGGGTCACTGGCGATATCTCGGTTGCAGGCATCAATCACACACATATCTACGAGATGTGGGACCTATTGCGCTGGGCACCAGAAGACTTCATGTCCAATATTGCCTATCAGAAGCTGGATGCTAAAGGGCTAATTACCAAAGGGCAGGCGCTTGGCAGAAGTCAGCCCGCTAATGCAACGCTTGAATTGCACCGCCGTTTATTGAGCGCCTTCTTCAATACGCTGCACGAAGCCGGAGCCATCCCGCATTCGCCGATGACCGCGTTCAAAGCCGCTCGTAAAGATCTTGTCGTTGATCCAGAAGAGCCAGAGCGACTGCTCTCCCAGGAGGAAATCCAGAAGATCTTTGCCCCTGAGACCTTTACGCCTTGGGCCAAGAAATATCCGCACCGTTTGTGGTGTCCGCTGATCGCGCTCTACACAGGTGCCCGCATCAACGAGATTGCCCAGCTCAAAGCCAGCGACATCGTCCAGGACCACGGTGTTTGGTGCTTCTCAATCCAAAAGACAGTGGATGCAGATTTAGCTGGAAGCACCGGCAAACGCTCTCGGCAAAAGCTCAAAGGCAAGAGTGCGATCCGCAAAGTGCCCATCCACAGCAGCCTGATTGAGGCAGGCTTCCTGGACTTCTTAGCCGACATCAAGGCCTGCGGACATCCTCGCCTTTTCCCCAACCTGTCAGCGGGCGTTTGTCGCGAGACCGGAGAGGCGAACGGCCGCTATAGCCAGGGGTTTGTCAATCAGTTCGCCAAATACATGAAAGAGCTAGGCTTTGGCAAAGGGATCGGCTCCCATGCGTTCCGTCATACGCTTGCAACTGAACTGGATGCCAAAGGCGTGCGAGTTGAGCATATCGCCTTGATCACGGGCCATTCGCTCAACAAGAAAGCGCCCGTGCTCCAAGAGAACTACGTGCACAAGTCAGCAGCCAATGTGCGGAAGATCCAAGTCGAAGCCTTGGCACAGTATCAGCCGTCAGTGACACTGCCGAACTACGTGCGCGGACAGTTCAAAGAGCGGTTGAACAGGGACGCGAAGACCTATCCCTGAGCAGGCTCAGCGAGCCTCTGCATGCAGTGCGCTAGAGAGCTTGCGCCCAATCAGGAATTCGATAGATGCTGACCTTTGCGCGCAAAAAGCAAGCCGAAAGGCAAGCGAGGTCTGCCAGGGATCGGAAGAATGCAATCGGGCCTGCATCACCCGCCGATCATTGTGCCAGTCGATGGGATGAAAAAACCCGCCTGAAGGCGGGTTTTTATCAAAATCAATAGTGGTCCGAAGTTTCGGCGATAATAGGATATCGCTTACCTTTTCTAGGCTCGCGAGCAGCATCTCGGATACGCTTTTCCAAGGCAGCATCCATGACAGGTGCACCCTTTAACGAGACTTTTAGGACGTAACCCTTCCTTGCCGATTTGACAGGCTTAGTCGGCTTACCTGTCCAGGAACGACCAATGCTCATTTCGGAGCCCTCATATCTTTGTGCTTAGATAGTCTAGCATCTTTTTCCAAGATGTGCTAGCCGGGGTCAAGTCGAACTCCATCAGACGCTGGGTGCCATGGGTATCCCACCAAGTGGGGTCGACGCGGATCACGTCTTGGACGGTTTCACAGCCATCGAGCTGCGGATGTCCTAGCGTTTCATCTTCAAAAAGTGGCGCGTCAAATCCAAATTTTGGCCAAACCTTGACACCCACATACCCGCCACCGTAGCGGCCGTCAGCGGCAATTAACGTGATCCTGGCCAACCCGGCTCTCATCGCGGTGATCGCGCAAAGAGCAAATGCCAGCGTTCCCAATAGCGGAGGCGCGCCGTGCCTAGAAAGGTACAGATGGTCGATATGCATATCCGAAATGAACAGATCGGCATCGCCCCCTTGGCGCTGAACAATACCGAACTTGTTCTTATGGCCACCGGCTATCACTCGCCCGTTGATAACTGTCATGTAGTAGCCAGGTGGTGCGTTATCGGGCCCTATCGAACGCTCTAGCTGCCCATGGACACGACTTCCATTGAAAACACAAAACAGGTAGGCAAGATCGGCTCCTGCAACCTCCCCAAAAGGGAAATCGATGGCCTCGATGTCCTGACCCAAGATCTTTCCGTCGAACTTGATTCCTTCTGCGCTCAAATGCGATAGAGCGACCGGATGCTGCAAAATTTTCTGATGCACCGCAGCCACATCCGACGCGTAGAACTCATCAATGGATGAACTCATCCCTACCCCCTGTCTATCAAGGCATTCTAGCCGGCATCCACTTGGCCGATCACAGGTTGTGTAGATCGTTCAGACGAAATGCAGAGGACACCACACTGGCAATAGCTTGCTCGAAGCAGCTCTATCCACTGATTGTTGGCGAAAAATGGCCAAAGCTTTACGCCTATGTTGCGCCTGAAGTAGACACAGATGCGTCAGTAGTTCACGCATTCAACCTTTAGTGAAGTGAGCTGGGATATCTATAGAGAACCCTACGCTCATGCCAAGCAGCGCTCACAAGGACCATGTAACGTAGGCGCAATCATCATATAGCTCACAGATAGCGAACATTGCCAACATTTCTGGAACAATCATGTTCGCATCTGCCCGATAGTTCCAACAACTACCCTGGTGACTGTCTAGCCGCCTGTTGACAGGGTCTTGGACAGCCCGTATCTTGCGCAACAAGGTTCTCTAGCCGGTGCGAGGAACCACCCACCATGGCGTAGCCATGGTTCAGCGATCGCTGTGAAGAGGAACCGGACCGCAACATCAAAAGCCCCGCTATGCGGGGCTTTTGTTTTTTTCAGCCCTTGGTTTAGAGCCTTTTTTCTTCTTGCTTTTGCTTTTCGCAGGGATAAGTCCCATGAGATCGGCGCAAACGGTGGCAAAGCGCATTCTCTTTTCCCTACAGCGGCTTGTTAACTGCCTCTCGTACGCGCTTTGCACATACAGCACCAATCTGGGCTCCGGCTCGTCGGTCCGGTATAAATCGAAAAAGACTTGGTAGTCGGGGCCATCCTCTGTCCAGCCCTGAGGCTTGCAGATCATATAGTTGCTTTTAGCAGCACCAAAGCAGAACCCGGAACTTACCACCTGCACCATGTCGGTGATCATTTTTGGAAGTTCTTTCGAAAGATCATACCGACGCTGATGAAAAACACGAACATTTTCACCGCTATCTTTCCAGTGTTGCTCGACTTCGGTTACAGATTGGTGAACCTCGTCATCTCTGGATTTGGTGACAACATGGCAGTCGAATACGACTCGAATGTTCACCAACATGGCGGGAAGATCTCCATGCGCAGCCTTGGTGAGTTTCAGATCAAAAGGCCAGAGGTGATCGAACGACGTCTCGTTGCCCAAAATTTTACGCGACGACCAGCGCTCCCAAACCGCCGGATTACGCCAAGGTGATTGCTTCAAAACTTCGTGCGACGGCGCAGGAATTCCATCTGAAACACTTGGAGGTTGCTGCTCGATGCCGGAATCCGGCGCAACTGTGACTTCCATACGCTTGCCTATATGATCAAGGAGCCACACTCATTCACCCCCCTGCTCGAACTAATAGACAGGGACGTTTAGCAAACTATAAATTAGCCCGACAAATTCAAAAGCTCTCGCGGGTAAATCAGTTTTTCAAACCTTAAACCAGCTTTTATCTGTTTGAAATTTGGAGCTGACTCACCCGTGCTCGGCGCGAAAAAGAGACATGGCAGCAGAAAGATGCCTGGCCTGCGCCTGATCCAATACGCATCGATTCAAGTCCAGTTCGATCTCAAATGCAGAAAACCGCTCGTTGTACTGGGCCTGGACATTGTGGTGACGGAAAAATTCGATGTATTCGCTCACAGTGCCGCCATGCATGCGCTGGCGACCTGTACTTTCTTTTATATCACCGGCAGAGAGTGTGTATCGAAAATGCATGTCGCCCGAGTAGGCAACGCGCTGCACACTCGTTTCGATGAACGACTCCAAGGCCTGCCGCAGGAAAAACATGTCAGAAGCTTGGAGGGCCATAGGATCGTCAGTGAGCTTGGGAAGCGGACGCAACCATACCCCATCGACATCGCCAGCGCAACCCCCTTGTCGCACCATTGTTTGACTCTTGTAGAGGCCTTGTAATTCCGAGTGCCACTGGGCGTAAAGCTTAAAGCAGCTCTGGTTGGCGTTGTTGTATGGGGCCGATCCGCGCTTAGGGAGGTGCTTCGAAAGCTTCAAGCCTGGCAAGCTGGGAGTCTGACACACTCGCGGCCCGCTCCTGACTCTGTTTCCGGCGGACCTACTTCCCCCTCGCTAAACGGCTCCCAATGCAGCCCCATTGAACTGTGCGGTGAAGATCGCGTCCTCCGTACGCAGTTCAGCACCTTGCTGACTCTATTGCCGCAAGTGACAATGACGCGTCAGGTGCAACCTCTCCTGGGTGGCGCAGCCTGTGAGACGGGTGTGGGCTAGCCTCACGGGAGCAATCCACCAAGTCGCCAGTGGCGTCATGAATTGATGCCGACCTAAGCACAAGGCAAGCAAACAGATGAGATACGAAGACCTCCCAAGATCCGCACTGATCAAGCTGCTGCAGGAGTACGACGCAGAGCGCTCTGACGCGGGCAAAGACGGGATCGTCTTGAATTACGCAGGGCGCGCCGCGCCTTGGCAGATCGTGCGTCAGGTCAAACCGAAGATGTCAGCCATCAATAGCCGTGCCTCGGTGGAGTCAGACGCAACGGGCCCGATGAACGAACTTTGGGACGGAGAGAACCTCTCCGCGATGGTGACGCTCTACAAGTATCGCGGTCAAGTAGACCTGGTCTTGACGGACCCGCCCTACAACACGGGCGAGGACTTCCGCTACAACGACAAATGGGACAAAGACCCCAACGATCCCGATCTTGGCGACCTGGTTGCTAAGGATGACGGATCGCGCCACAGCAAGTGGCTGCGATTTATGACCCCACGCCTCTGGATGATGCGCGAGATGTTGAAGCCCGGAGGGGTGATTGCCATTTGCATCGATCACCGTGAGCTCTATCGCCTAGGGATGCTGATGGATGAAATCTTCCATGAGGAAAATCGAGTCGGCATCATCAACTGGCAGAAGGCATATTCGCCCAAGAGTGATACGGGCGGCAAAAAAGGCGGCCTGTCGACAGCGACCGAGTATGTGCTCGTCTACGCTAAGGATATCGACCGAGCAAAAACTGGCCTCCTTGATCGAACTGAGGCGATGAATGCTCGATACACCAACGACGACGATGATCCCGAGGGGAACTGGGCGTCATCAGACGCGGCAGCGCCCGAGTATCGAAAGACCGGCACGTTCGCGATCCAATCTCCATTTACAGGCCGCCTCTACTACCCAAGCGGCAACCCCAAATACAACCATTGGAGGACCGAGGCCTCTGCGCTCAAGCGCCTCTTGGAAGAGTGGAACGTAGAGTATGTCTATAAACAGCTTAACGATGACTGCGACGCGAAGGCGATTGTCATCAAAGGGTGCCGGTTCGACGGCGACGAACCAGACCTAAAATGCCCTGCCATTACGAAAGCACGGAAAGCCGCGCGAGCCCGATGGAACTCGAAAAAGTGGCCTGCCCTCATCTTTACTGACGGCGGTGACGGGGGCCCTCGTCTTAAGAAGTATCTTAAGAAGATCAAGCAGGGCAAGGTTGCTCTTACTTACTGGGCTAACGAAGATTACGACACGCCTTTGGATCTGGGTGTGCAATCTTGGAACCACACCGAATCTGGCCATAGCCAGACCGGCATCAACGAACTCGATGCTGTGGTTGGTAAGGGACACAACTTCCGGACCGTGAAACCACTGCGCCTGATGAAGAAGATCATTCAGATCTGGTGCAAGCCAGATGGGCTCGTTCTGGATCCCTTCGCGGGCTCGGGAACAACTGGTCACGCCGTCTTGGAACTCAATCGCGACGCTGGCGCGAGTAGGCGTTTTGTGCTGATCGAGCAAGGCAATAACGAGAAAGGCGATCATTACGCCAAGACGTTGACGGCAGATCGTCTCAAAAGAGTGATCAAAGGAAACTGGAAGTCCGGCGCGCGTGAGCCGCTAGGCGGAGGGTTTCGCTATCACTCGCTACGCCGTGAGCAGGTCGACGCAAGAGCCGTCAACATGCTGGCGCGCGAGGAAATGATGGATTTGCTGCTCGCAAGCTATTGGGATCGCAACGATAGGGCGAAAGCCTACTTGAAGCGATTGCCAGCAGGAGAGCAAAAGCACCTCTTTGCGGTGAACAATCGCAATGAAGGGTTCTTCCTCGTATGGAGCGCCCCCGACCAGCCGTCCAATCTAACGAGGACGGTTTTTAAGGAAATCGTGCAAGAGGCAGAAGCCAACAACCTGGCTGGCCGCTATCACGTCTACGCCTCACTCGCCCCCTACACCGGCGAGGATATTGAATTTTACCAAATCCCAGATCGAATTCTTGAGCACATTGGATTTAACGCTCGGGCGGACGCTTACAACAACGAAGGCAGCTCGGATGCTGATTGACCTTAAACCCTTCCAGATTCGCTCTGCAGACCAAATCGCTCAGCGCTACGCTTATTTTGCGGGGCACCCCTACCGTCCGAGGTATAAGGGCAAGCACTGCGCTTTCTACCAAGCGCTAGCGGCGATCACCGGGGCGGGCAAAACCCCTATTCTGGCCGAAGCCGTCTCGCTGATGCGGTGGCAAATGAAGGCTGAGCCCATCGTGTTTTGGATGAGCAAAGCAAGGTCGGTTGTGCAACAGACCTACACCAATTTCTCTAGCGGCGGGAAGTATTCCGGGATCATTGAGGGTTTCAATGTCATCCGAATGAGCCAACTTGAGCCGTCAATGATTTCGGACGGCGGAACGCCGCTGCTGATCATGGCAACCACTGGGCTTTTCAATAGCAAAGACCAGGCTGATGGTGCGCTCAATGTTTACAAAAGGGATGAGGACCTCTTTGGTGATCAATCCCCCTGGGAGCGCTTGATCAGTCGCGATGCCGAGGGCGTCCGCCGACCACTGATCATTGTCTATGACGAAGGCCATAACCTTTCCGAGCAGCAGACCGAACTACTCGCCGAACTAGAACCAGAAGCCTATCTGCTCGCCAGCGCAACGCTGCGTCTGCCGCAGGCGTTCTCGCAGAGTGTGGTGGATCGTCAGAAGTCTTGGGTGACGGAAGCTGATGACGGAGCCGAGGCCAGAGCGCGCTTCGCCAAACTGGGCGCTGCGCCAGAAGGGAAGCCCGACGCGGCATTGTTCGCCACGACTCTCGTAGATAGCGCAGCCGTTATCAAAGCTGAGCTCATCAAGACTGCAATTCAGTTCGATGGCAGCACAGCCACGATGGAGCATTGCCTCGATCAGCTTTACGACCGCCTTCAATTGATTGAAGCTGACATCGAGGAGCGCGGGCTTGGATTCTTGCCTAAGGCTATCTATGTCTGCAAGACAAACATCACTGACGACGGCGGCCACGATGATCACACAAAGCAATTCACGCAGCGCAGTGCCCCACCTATCCGAATCTGGCGCCACCTAGTCGAGCAGAAGGGCATCGACCCCGCTCGTATAGCCATCTATGCCGATCTAAAATTCTCGAGCGGCAACAAGCCCGATGAGCTGAACCTTTTCTCAAAGGGAGAAGGTGACTTCGACGAGTTCCAATCCGGAAATTATCAGCACATCATTTTCAATCAGGGCCTGCAAGAGGGCTGGGATGATCCTGCTTGCTATTTGGGCTACATCGACAAAACGATGGGATCCCAGATCAAAGTGGAGCAGATCATCGGCCGGGTGCTTAGGCAATACGATGCCCGCCATTACGACTCCCCTTTACTCAACAGCGCCCACTTCTTCTTGCGCGTTGATCGAAAGAAGGTGTTTGCCGAGTCAATTGAAGCTGTAAAGGCGAAGCTGCAAGTTGCCGGAGGCGGCGTTGAAATCATCCCTAACTACGCCGGAGGAGACAGCGCTTCTCAAGATCTGCTTCCTAAGGTAGGAGCGAATGTGACACTACATCGGGTCTACCCGGACGCAGATGATGCGATTGAGGAGATCCGAGATCTACTGGCAAAGTTCCCCGTATTTGAGGAGAACCACGTCAACACGCAGGGGCAGGCCGTTAACAAGGTCGAATTGGTCGAAATTTCCGATTTAGCCAAGTCCCAGAACAGTGACTGGGCCGTGGGCCAGCACGCCAATCGTGTGCGCCTGCGATGGCTGGTGAGTAACGCCATTCGCTCGCGCTCCCGCAGCGCGTTGGCGGTGGTTGACTTGAAAGATAGCAAGTTTGACGTCCGGGTGGGGGCTGGGAGCATTGCGGCTGATAGTTGCGAGGGCCTGGCTGAAAACGTAGTTCGGACGTTCTATCAGCGAACAGAACTTGTCTATGAGTCAAAAAAGAAAGTTGCTTTTTCTGTTATTCGCACACCAAAGTCAGCCCACTCGTTCAAAAATGGCCTTTATGATCGATACGGCGGCCTTAATAAGTTTGAGCTAGCTTTTGCCAACGAGTTAGACAAGTCAGGTCTGACCTGGCACCGCAACCCCGACAACGGTGGATATCGAATTCCGCTCCTTTCGGAAGGCGACAGCCAGTCCTTTTCTCCGGATTTTTTAGTTTGGAAAGGGAAATTTGTCTACTGTCTTGACACTAAGGGTGGACATCTACTCACTGATGCCGTCGCGCGCAAGCTGTTTGATATCCGCGATGAGGGTGTCACTAAGCTCTACACGCGATTTATCACCGAGGGAAAGCAAGTGGCCCTTGGCGGCGGTGTCACTAAGACCGGTTATACGGTATGGAAGATCAAGGGTGGCAACCCCACACCGATTTTTGTGGCCACGCTTGCCCAAGCAGTCAAAGAGTGCTTGAAAGCTTGACCTAAAGGACACCAACTGGTTCATTAGGAGGTGATCCATGGGAGCTAATTGGAGCAATCGCCAAACCCACTGACCTGATTCGTGGGGCAGATGCAAACTGCCCCACGGCGTGACATACGCCGCCAGGAGCGCAGTTGAAGTTTAGCGGCGCCGTGATTTGGCTCGCAGCTTGCGCGTAGCGCGCTCAGGCCTTCGACCTTCTGGTGTTAGCTGCCCTCGCCTCCCGCGCGGCGAGGACGGATGCCCGCTTCAACTGCGGAGCAAATTGCGAAGAGCAATAGGTCGGAAGCACAACGGGAGGCGTAAAGAGCGCCAACGTGTCAACGCGCTCTTGGAGCGTCTCTGGCTCGCAAAAAGCAGGAACTGGCAGACCATCCTTGTCCACATACACCCTGCGCAGCGTCGTCCCGGGCGGCTTGTAGTGACCTGAAATGCGGCCAATCACAGGCTCACGTTGCTCAGGCTTCATCCCGGTTGCGGCCAACGCCCGATCCAGATGGGTGATGAGGTAGTGCCGAAACGCATGAAATCCCATGCCAGGATCAACAATGCCTTGGTCTTTCACATAGGCCGAGAACTGTCGACTGAGCTGCCTGCCCAAGCCAAGCCCTGTGGAGTTGGGCAGATTGGGGAAAAGCCGCTCGTGTCCAGCCGTTCGCACGTCTTCCACATAGGCCATAAAGCCCGCATCCAACAGTGGCTGAGCCAACGGCACAAAGCGACGGCTGTTTTGGTTCTTAACTTTATTGCCCTCGCCTTCCGTCGTGACGACAAAGCCCCAGACGCCTTCAACTGCTTGGATGTCAGCGACCCGAAGCTGCGCCACTTCAGTCACGCGGGCACCACTATAGAGACCGATCATTGGACCGAACCAGCGGTGTGGCCACTTCGACGCCCAGGGCACAAACCCAGTGCCGAACACCGTTTGGAGCTCCGCATGCGAAAAAGGTCGACCCGTTGCCGCCTCGGTCTTCGCCGAAGGGCGAACGATAGCGGCCATCAGATCGCGATCTAGCACTCCGGCAGCATGCAGATGGCGAACGAACACTGCCATTCGGTCCCAGTGCTTACTTAGCGTCCATGCCTTAGGCGGCGGTTCCCCGTTCGCCTTGGAAAGCGCGACCGTCTGCTTGACGCTCAATGTGCGGTATTCGGCGCGCTGCGTCGCGTTCTTGGGCCAGTGCTGCACGCCGTCCAATAGCGCCCTGACATGATCAACATTCAGCCCAGCCGCTGGCAGATCCCCAACGAGTCCCAGCAGGATGCGAAGCGTCTGACGGCTTTCAATGATGGTCTTGGGATCGCGCTTGGCACGTCGCAGATCCTCCAAATGCTGGTCAATGGCTTGAGACAGTGTTGGTCCGCTTTTTGAAGAAGCTACCGCCTGACTCACCTGGCCTTTGATGACCTCGTTACGCCAGCCTGATCCGCCTACTTGATCAGCTGGCTCCGTTTCATTTGACGATGGAGCAGACAATCCCAAGAGGCTGGCAAGCAGCGCCGCATCATGGGGCGTATCGACCTGGGCGCGCCCAATTCTCTCTCCGTTCGGAAGCGAAATGTTCTCCAAGGTGAGCTCCCGCAGCTGCCCCAAGGCGGCTTTACGGAGTAGTTCATCCAGTTCCTTCTTGTCCACGAGTCTTCCTGCACGCATCGCCCTGAACGTATCGGAGAGTGCCACGCTCATGCACGCCGCCGCCAGTCGTGCGCGATCACCGGAGGGCAAACCCAGCGCACGGACGATGAAGCGACAACCCAAGCGGGATCGAAGATCAAGAGGAACAAGGAAGCGGGCGTAAAGCCCTGATGGGCGCGCAAGAAGAAGCGGCTTTGGCATGGAGCGATACCTCAAACGATACCTATGGGAAGGTCGTTTGAAGGCAGCGTTTTTGACTCAGCACCTTTGCATTCATGCACTTAGCTGCATGAGCGGTTGGACTGGAGCGGGTGAAGGGAATCGAACCCTCGTCAGTAGCTTGGGAAGCTCAAGAGCAAACCTTTCCAATCAATTAGTTATCAACCATCTCCGCTCCGCAATCGAGTCCGAAAACAGCGCACTGCCCCCT
>Ga0308157_10003536_pt1 | contig 22509 bp, 25 predicted proteins | sample PhyBR1_FD_201035 | JGI IMG/M metagenome (GOLD analysis project Ga0308157, IMG submission 201035) | Phyllosphere microbial communities from UC Gill Tract Community Farm, Albany, California, United States - DLSLB.R1 | ecosystem: Host-associated > Plants > Phyllosphere > Unclassified | place: USA...
CGGACATCCCGGTAACAGCGGTGAGACGGCCCTTTGGAATCTCGGCCTCGAGCGCGTGGACCGTGTGGATCGGGGCGGTCTTCAGACGGATCACCCCGCGGGAGAACACCGTGTCTTTGCTCGCGCGGTCGCGGATGACCGCCGTCTCGCTGCCAGACAGGAACGGCCCGATGAGTGACGCTGGATTCTCCTGGACGGCGTCGATCGTCCCTTGGGCGAGGATGGTTCCCCCGGAAGAGCCGGAGCCGGGACCGATCTCGATCATCCAATCAGCTTCGCGCAGGACCTGCACATCATGGTCGACGAGTACGACGGAGTTGCCGCCGTCGAGGAGGTCCCGCATGACGCCGATCAGACCGTCAATGTTAGCCGGGTGCAGCCCGATCGATGGCTCGTCGAGCACGTACAGCACGCCGGTGGTCTCGTTGCGGACCGCCCGCGCCAGCTGCACACGCTGCCGTTCTCCGGTCGACAGGGTGGAGCTGGGCCGATAGAGTGTCAGGTAGCCTAGGCCCAGCTCGATCAGGCGGTGGCCCATCTCGGTGAACTGCCGGGCGATCATCTCCGCCATGGGACGCATGTCCGCAGGCAGAGTGGCAGGAATCGCCGGCACCCAGGCCATCGTCTCGGCGAGCGTGAGGGCGGTGGCCTGGGCGAGATTCATGCCGTCGACTCGGGTGCCGCGAGCTGCTTCGGACAGGCGGGTGCCGTGGCAGGAAGGACAGGTGTGCGCGGTGATGAACCGCTGCACGCGAGCCAGGCCTTTCTCACTGGTGGCGTTATTCATTGCTTCCCGCACGGCTTGACGGGCGCTGCGGTAGGTGAAGTTCAGCTCGAACAGCTTCCCGGTCTTCGATGGGACCTCGATCTCGCGCTTCTCAGCGGGCCCGTCGAGCACGATCTCTCGCTCCTGCGGGGTGAGCTCGGCATAGGGGACGTTGATGCGCACACCGAATGCGGCAACGACCTGTGGCATCACCGAGAGCCCGAACATCCCCCAGGGGGCGACGGCGCCTTCGGCGATCGACCGGGATAGGTCAGGGATCAGCGTCGCGTCGTCGATGTCGCGCACCGTACCCGTTCCCGCGCAGTTCGGGCACCCCCCATCGGAGTTGAACGCCAGAGACTCCGCACCTGGTGGATAGAACTCAACGCCACAGATAGGGCAGATCAGGTCCTTGTTTGCGGCTACATCGATCGTCGGAAGCAGACGGTGACCGTTCGGGCACAGATGCGAACCAAGCCGAGAGTACATCACTCGCAGCACGTTCAGCAGCTCCGTCGACGTCCCGAATGTCGACCGCACCCCGGGCACGCCCGGCCGCTGGCGCAACGCCAAGGCTGCCGGGACATGTCGCACCGAGTCGACACTCGCACGAGCAGAGTGGGACATGCGCCGGCGCGTGTAGGTCGACAGAGCCTCGATGTATCGCCTGGACCCCTCGGCGTAGAGCACCCCCATCGCCAGCGACGACTTCCCCGATCCCGACACTCCCGCAATCGCGACCAGCTGCCGCAGTGGAATGTCGACATCGATGTTCCGCAGGTTGTGCACTCGAGCGCCCCGCACGATAGTCATCAATGGGTTTACCATCTCGGAGAGACTGGATTGTTCGCTGTCCACAGGACCTCTAGTTGTTAGGCATCGCGTTCACAGTGCGTTTATATTCCATGTCAACTATATCCGGTCGGTTGGTATCGTCACCGCGTGTCCTGGCTGGAGTTTGGGAGCGAAAAGGTCGATGAGGTTGAGAAGTTTCGCAGCGAGTCGTTCGGCTGGCAGTTCAAGCTCAACGCCGATCTCGAAGGCGTCGACAACCATTCTGTCATTTCCCCGACTTGCCCAGCCTAACCGGGGTGGGTTTTGCTCCTTGCGCGATACCAATGGCGACCACGTTGGTGTGTATTCGATGCACTCGCCACGCTGGTTTGGAATGGGACCGGTATATAAGGCTGTGTGAAGAGAACGTCTACGTATCCATCCAAAGTGCATCCCGCAGCGGGGAGGAAGAATCATTACTAAGTGCCCGCGGTTTTGAAGCGGTGGTGAAAGAAAAGCTGCCGCCGTCCGCCACAGGTGCCTTGCCCGGTTTTCGCAGAGGGGTACTTGCGAGCGCTCTGTTTGCCGGGGGCGCTGTATGTCTTGGGAGCTTTCTAGCGTTTACTCTTGCGGCTCTCAATAAAGACGTTCCAATAGACACAGCTGCAGCACCCTATACGGTTGCCTGTGCCCTCCTTCTAGTGCTTGCCTTCACTGCGCGTGGGTACTGGTATGACAATGTCACTATTCCTGATTTGAGGGGTAGAGGCGTGAAGCGGAGTGAATCGGCCTATCTTTTCCTTCGGAAGCGCCGCAACTACGGGGTCGGAGAATCAAGAGGTTAGGCATCTGCTTGGCTTCTGGTGTGTGTTGCAGCCCGCTGGGGGACATACCATCGGGGCGGGCTGCCGCTGCGCGGCCGCCGGCACCTTTCACAAGGACCCCAGCCCCTGGGGGAGACCAACGGTACGACCCTTGGGTTCCTGCAGTCGATGCCAGAGAAGAGCACACAAGCCATCACTTGCCTGGACTCCGTCCCACGGGAGGTACGTCCTGCCATGGCAACCACTGCACTTTGTTCCCTGGGGCTCGCCGTGTACTGCGACGTCTTATTTTGCACTCAGTGTTCAAGTAAGTGGCGGCTTGTGGGCCGACCGGTCCATCACACGGCCGCCTGGCCGCGGGGAGGAGCCGGTGCCTTTCTGCAGCGAAGCCTCGTCCTTCCTGCATCCGGTACGTCTCTCAGCGCCTCGTGCCATTTGCCCTCCCTGAAAATGCCTTGCTGGCCCGCATGTTTAATTGCTCGCGGGGGTGAGCGAATCATGGCAAGCTGAACCCGTGATTGTGCCACCTGATGATTCAATCCGCGAGTATCCTGAAGGGCGATATCCGTATGCTGAGGTGACACTGCCGTGGGAGCAGTTGTTGCACGCCAGGATCAAAGCATGGGCCGGGGATCTCATTCTGATCGAGTATCCTCCGCTATCGGCAACCGGGACCTTTGAGGGGGACCCGGAACTGTGCTCGATCAACAAGGGTGCAGCGCGTCGCGTGCGTCGAGCGGATGCCTTGTGGGCCCATACGGATGACGGCATGCAGTGGCATGCAGACCAGGACAAGACGATCGACTATCGGGCAGACCCGTGGCTGGTCTACAAGAAACCCGGCGCTTAGAATCATCACATGGCTGGTCTAGTTACTCGTTGACTAGGCTTTATCCTGAATTCCACTTGACGGGTTGCCGCCACCGTGAGGTAAGGGAAACCCCAGCGATGATCACCACCCTGCTTGGGCCTTCGACAGCGCTCGCCGTGGACCCGATACCAGGACCAGATACAGCGAGGCCGTGGTGTCTTCACCGTGGACCGGCATACCCTCAGGCATGGCCCTGGAGTGTAGGCGGCATGATGCGCTGCCAGGCTCAGTGGGGACATACCATTGGCGAGCTGCCTGGCAGCAGATCCGGCCGGCGCCTTTCTTGAGTGGGATCCTGGTCCCGGTCACCGGTTGTAGGTCCGCTGGTTACTTCAGCTACTGATCTCGACGACCAGGGCCTCAACGAGTCTCGTTTGGCCTGTGGCGGTACGTCCCTTGGGCACAGGGTGCTGGATTCCTGTCTTGAGCTCGCCGATCAGCTGGCCCATCGCGCGAGGGTAGGGCAAGCCATCGAATAGTGGCTTAGGTTGGAACATATCAATTGCGAGGCAAAGGGACAGGCACTGATCATGGGTGGTCAAGCAGGTGGCTCATCGAGAAAGAAGACGAAGATCGAGCCGGAACCGGAAGAAGAGCACGCGAGGATCTTGCTTGAATGCCAGCTCGGCCTGCCCTTCCGGCATCACGATGATGGCTCTAAAAACAGCATGCCTGATCTTCTTTCAGCAGATGAGAACCATGTCGCTGAAGTAATCACTACAGTGCATCCCTTGATCAGGGAAACAGAAAACAGCCTGAAACCAATGCCCATCCCGGCATTACCCCATTGCGTATGGGCCACTGTTCCCTACACGCTTCTAGGCGAGGCCAGCAAAAAGGCCCGCAACAGCATCAAGTCAGAAATCCTGCGCTGGACAGATAACGAACGATGCAAGAACCACTGGCCATCGCATAGCATGCAACCCCTGACCGCAGCCAAAGACACCATGCCTTTTCTCCCTTTGAGCCCTCCGGACAGTGATTTTCAGGCCCTCTGCACACAGGACTGCCAGCATTCTGGGAATGAACCTCATCAAATTAAATGGACGATCGTGCACGAGCCTACTGCTGTTGATCCGTGGCAGCTGATCGACCAAGCACTGCATCATGTAGACACTCACCAGCACGGAGGTGTTCCGGCCTTGACTGAGAAGCTCGACGGGTATCCGAACAAACACCTGGTGATGTACCCGTTCGGCCCTCCCGGGAACGTAACAGCAGCCATGAGCAGCTACAAGCCACCTGCAGATCTGAGCAGGTTCCTCCCGCCACAGCTGGCTCCGCCCTTGGGAGACATCCATTTGTGGCTCCCCTACCGATACGAGCTTCAGGGGCCGGTGGAAGGCCTGCATATCTGTACTGGGCGGTGGGAAAGATTCGGGACAGAGATCCCGAAAACAGATGACCTGCTTTCCACGCAGGGCTTGCACTACCGAAAGTAGCCGAGCGCATCATGCAGAGTAGATGAGAGCCAGATCCTGGTAGGTGCGGTGGGGACATACCGTTACGCGGCGCTGCGAAGAGTGGATCCACTCATCGCAGCGCCATCAACGAACCAGGTCTTCGCTCGACCAGGTCCGGCTACTCATCGACGGTAGGTCTCATCCTGGGCCCTGACCCTGGGGCCGGTCTCAGGCATCCACCCCGAGAACTCGGCAAGCTAACCCGCTGCCAGGCATGGCGGGGACATACCACCACACGGCCGCCTGGCAGCGAGGACCGGCCAGCGCCTCTCATCAGTGAGGTCCTTATCCCCTGGAGGGTGCGTCCTTGGCCCTCTTTCAACAGCAGAACCCTCGACGACCACTCCAAGCCCCTCTGCGCCCGGGCGTCATTTCACTCCTCCTTGGGCGTTCATCTCCACGGAATACGTCTCCAGCTTGGGACCCGTCTTACGGGCGGTACGTCCCGCTACCGCAGCCATTGCTCCTTGTTCCTCGGCGCTCGCCGGAGCGAGTTCGCCCCCAGGGGCGGCTACGGAGCGACCGCCAGTTTCCCGTCATCATGGTGCAGGTCAGGAGCTTGAAAGTAAGATAACAGTACTTATTTTGGTGGTAAATCAGTGGTAAGGTTGTGTTTCCGGAGAGATCCCGGTGTAAAAGGCAAGAGGCCTACGTTCAGAAGCACAGAGGTGCAAGGAAAAGGATCTACAGATGGGAATCACGCCGACTATAGGAACGGTTCATGCGGAAACTTCCCGCATGGACTTCCGTGAGATCGTGCGGAGGCTGAATGCGTCCCTCGGGGCTGCAATGGTTTCCGCGTTAGCAGGCGCCAAGGACCCCAAGGCAAGCTACCGCTGGCAAAAGGAGAATGGAACGGTCCCTTCGGATGCGTCCCAGGCTCGCATTCTGCTGGCCCACCGTGCGTGGATGATGGTCTCTGATGTTGACGGAGAACAGGTGGCTCGCCAGTGGTTCCTTGGTGCTAACCCCTGGCTCGACGAAATTTCACCCGTCGAAGCCATTCACCAAGATCGGTTCAAGGCTGTGATCGACGCAGCCAGGGCCATGTCCTCAGGAGGTTACAACGGATAATGAGCAGCGCATTGGAAGAAGCGGACGGCCAGCCAAGCATCGTGCGAGCACCACTGGCTGGCTTTCGCATCGCAGCTGAAAGCTACGGTGCGCTTAATCCCCCGGAACGGGGCTACTTCTTCCCTGATGACGTCGGAGTGTGGAACAGGTATGACACCACTGGCCGTACACTCTATGCAGCGTCCACGCGCCTCGGCGCGTTTACCGAATGCCTCTACGGGTACCGAATAGACAGGGGAGCTCGCACAGCCATCGACTTCATGGCTGAGCAGTTCGGCATTACCCGGGAGGAAGCCCACACCCTCTATATCGAGGAACAGCGAGAGCTCGGGCACGAAGAACCAGGAACGTTTCCCAAAAACTGGCGTGAAGGACGACGGATCTACGAACTGACCAGCAAGGAAGACCTTGTCTGGTTCGACCTGGGCACAGCTCATTCGCTGGCCTATATCGACCGGAACTTTGGCCCCGAAATCGCCAAAACCTGCGGTGTGAAAGCCGTGGACCTATCCCACCTGCTCGGAGCAGATCGTAAACTGACCACCTTGATTTCCACGAGATTGCGCAACCTGCGGCTCGATGATGGTGGCTTCGCTGACGGGATCTGGTTCACTTCCCGACACGGCATTGGCACTTGCTGGGCGTTTTGGATGCGACGCACCGATGACGGGCTGGGCAACGACCTGATTTTCGCTGGCGAGGGCCTGGAAATACAAGCAGATGATCCAGATCTGCTGGATGTTTCCCAACGGTTCAACATCCGCTTCAACTAGATTTTCCGGAACCTATCCGGCACGGCCCGACTAAGGCAGAACTGCAGGATAGGTTCTTCAGCGCATCCGTGGTTTTCCTAGCCAGGATCCCTGCAGCCCAGACGCTTCCGTCCGGGGACGTACCACCAAGCAGGCCATCTGCAGTGCGGGTGCCGGCGCTTTCGTCTCCCTTGGGCCCGGGAGTTTTTACTGGGTGAGCTCTTAACTTCAAGGCGGGTACCTGGGCATCGTCAGCTGGTGGTACGTCCCTGGGTTTCCTGCGTCGCTGGGCGTCCTTCAATGGCTGCTCTCGAAGGCCAGAACCTGGCTGCTACCGGGATCCGTTGGCTCTTGGGGCCCGTCCCCGTCCTGGGCGCGGCCGCGATGGTATGTCCCCTGGGTGGCTCACCTGGTGAGGGTATCCCTTCTTCGACCTGGCTAACGCCCAGGGCCCAGAGTTCTCCAGTGCGGATCATGCGCGCGGCACCTTGCACCCACCGCGTTACATGGGCAGACAGCGGGGCTGTTTGCCTCTCGGCTAGAGAACCTGCCTTCTCGCTGTGGTGCTCGCTGTGCACATCGTGTGTCAGCATTTGCCGGGATTCAACTGGTGGATCATCGGTTCTGCAGTCGGCCTTCTGGGCTGGGCGGGGTCGGGAGAGTGATTCCGACGCGGCTCTGGTCTTATGGTCCGGGCAGGGGTGCTGGATCCACGTTTCTGTGGGGGATGGCTGGTAGGTTTTGATATCAAACCCTCCGAGAAAGGCACATGAAAGGAGCCTGTGATGCGCTGGGCCTTATTCGACGGTACCCAACAGATCGACGCAACGGAACTGCGTGAGCAAGACCGTGGGGACTACCGGGACCATTTGAGCTGCCTTGACCAGGAGTGCGCCGCACCGATGCACTGGCGTAAGCGCTCCAAGGACGGCAAAGCCGCGACGTTTTTCGGGCATCACGCAGCGGGTTGCGAGTATGGTTCGAAGAGCGATGAGCAGGTTGAACTGCAACGGGCTGTCGAAGAATTCAACGCGATCGCCAACACCGCGGACGAGCTGGTCATCCGTCTTGATCCTCTGCCCCAGAACCGGCCGGTCACCGAGGACACTCCCGGCGCCACTGGCACACCGGGGCGGGTCCACCGGCATCAAGGCGCTGACAGGCAACGGCATGCAGGGTCAGTGGGCTACCGGCCTTTGCTGGGCAAGCTGATCACCGATCCGGACTTCCGTCGCAGCAGGAGGGCTTTGACGCTGAGCGATCGAACCCGCACGACGATTGCCGATGGTTGCGTTCACGTCGATGACTTCACCCTGAGGAGCACCACGATGATCCTCTGGGGACAGGTTGGAAATGTGCGAGGGAGCTTCCTCAATACTGGCTATATGGGGGAGAAGAAGCCGGCTGTTCTCCTGCACAAGGAGGCGGCTTCCGCAGTGAAGGATTCCTTGAATCTGACGGAGCTCAGCGAGCTGAATGGATGGCATTTCCTGGTTGAGGGTCGTTTCCAGGAAAGCTCCAATGGTGGGCCCTATGTGTCTCTCGACAATGCCCGGATGATCGCTTTCCTTCCGCCCAGGAACCCAGCAAGCTAAGTCGCTAGAGGCTGGGGGACATACCGTACTGTGGTCGCCGGGCCGGCCGCAGATCCGGCCGGTACCAGGTCCTTCGATGGAGCAGGGCCTGGCCTCGGTCGTTGGTGGCACGTCCTTGGGTTTCCTCCAGCTGCTGATCTCGAAGACCAGGACTTGGCTGGTTCCGATCCACACGGCGAGGGTATGTCCCCTCCTGGTGCGCTCCAGGTGCCTGTCCCGGCTCTCGAATCCATATCGCATCTGCATGTAGATCCCGGCCCCCAGATGCTTGAAGCGCTCGCCGTTTGTTGCATCTAGCGCTCTTTGCCTGTTGGTTGAGCGCGATTCTGTTCGTTAGCCCTCTTTCTCGGCAGCGGGTTCGACAATGGTCTGGAGGTAAGTGATGCCTCCTTGGTTCACGCTGTCTTCCGCCAGCCTGTACACCTCCTGGTGGAAGGCATCGTCGTCCCCGGCAGCGTTGAGGCTCGTGCGAACTGGGGCAAACTTCCGCAGGGGACTGGATACTCCGTCATAGGGGAAGCCCATGCCGTCGACGGTCAGTATTTGCAGCGGCTGCGTCCCGGTCCACTCGATACCGACGCGAACTTCATACTCGTCGAGGTGCCGTGTTTCGGCTACGGCCCGGATGAGCGCAGTGAAGTCGGAAATACAGCATTCGATACCCCGGCTTTCAACTTCCCACCCTTCGAAAGCCTCGTCAAAACTTTTACGGTGAGCTCCGACGGCGGCCGCGAGAGTTACTGATCCATCGTGGTGGGCTTCTGCCCACGCCTCACGCCATAGTTGTCGTTCGGAGGTTGCTGTGTTGACCGCGATCCAGCGCCGCAGCCCCGGCCGCGGGTTGAGCCTGTCCACATTTTCGAGCGGGTGAATGCCCTTGCTGGTGGAGTAGCTGAGTGTCACAGCTTCAGCGCGTTTGAAGATTGCTCGCGCTTCATCTCGTCCTGAACGGATTGAAAGGGCAGGGATACGCGGGCGGGCGACTGCGATGAACCATGCGCGCTGGTCCGTGTCACGTCCCATGGCGGCTTCATCGTAAAGAGAATCGATGGCTTCGGAAGATCGCCGACGCTCGTCGAATCGCGCCCGGTACATGGCTTCGATCTGCCGTTCTCGCATCCAGACGGTATCTGCGTCATTGCGTATGGGAGCGCCGAAATAGTCGTTCCTGTAGATGAGATGTGGACCGTCGACACTGGCAGGAATAACGACCGCCAGGGCACGGGAGTCTGTGCCCAGGCGATAGATGTCCAAGCCGAATACTGGTGGGGAGATCGCGCTGACTGCGGCGCTGCGGTAGGCCCGTTCGTGTCCTTCGGTGAACTCGCCGGTATCTTTGCGCCCGGTCGCTGCTTTCTGCGACTCCTCGACGCCGTAGATGATCATCCCTCCGCCAGCGTTGGCCATCGCGGCGATGTCCTTGGGAACATCCGACTGAGGCAAGCCCTTAATCGGTGGCAGTTCTGACTTCCAGTCCAGATCATCAGTTTCCCGAACGCCGGCATTGACCGCGGCATCCAGTAATTCGTTAGTGAGCGGGCTTGGCGCATAACCGAGCGCGCGATGCAGTGGGGTGAATTCCATGAGGGAAACTATAGATGGCTGCAGGCCGGGGGACATACCACCGGGCGGTCTGCCGCAGCGCGGCTGCCGGCGCCTTTCGTGAGCGGGCACCTGGCCCCTCGGGGAGAAAAGGGTACGTCCCAGGGTTTCTTCAGTCGCAACAAGAGAAGGCAATGCAAACCATCACTTGGCTGGACTCAGTCCCGCTGGCGGTATGTCCCGCCATGACAACCACTGCACCTTGTTCCGTGGGCGCTCGCCGTGAGGTGCGGTCGTGGTGGTCGTGGTCGTGGTGATGGTGGTGGCGGTGTTCGTGCTGGCCCAGTCCGGACCAGGGGGTGCTTTCACTTGCCCGGGTCTTTTCTCTTGCATCATCAAGGGCGAGGTTCTAACCTGCGCTACAGCCCGGGTGTTGTGGCTTCGAAAAGGCCTGGATGATGCCGCAGCGGCCGGGGTGGTGCTACAAAACGTCTACAGATAAACTTATCTGTAGACGTTTTGTTGCGTGAGGAGGGTTGAAGATGAGTGAGCGAAAGATCGGTGCGCCTATTGCCTTGCCTTCTGCGCTTGAAGGGCTTTCTCGTAGCGCGTTATCCCGCGGCGCGAAGGCGGGGCGTTGGGAGCGGATCGCCCGCGGTATTTACCTGCCTTCTGACGCGCCGCCAATGGATTGGGACCAGTTGGAGGCTGCTACGCGCCGTCCTGATGCCACGATCTGCCTGGTTTCGGCGTTGGCCCATTACGACCTCACTGACGAGGTCCCCGACGCGCTGGATATGGCCATACCTCGGGGTGCCCGTACGCCCCAAACGCAGGGGGCGATCCGCTGGCACCATTTCGACAAGGAAACTTTTGATCTGGGCCGCGAAGAGATCATGATCCCGGGGAGCTCGCAATTGATCGGGATTTATAGTCCTGAACGCACGATCGTCGATTGCTTCCGTCTACGCTCGTCCATTGGCTATGAGATTGCCCGGGACGCGACCAGGGAATGGCTGCGCCGCGGCGGCAAGCCAGCCCAGCTGATGCAGGTTGCCACGCGCCTGCCTCGGACCAAATCATTAGTCCTCAAGACCTTGGAGCTGCTGTCATGAGCGCTGATGAGATCTACCGGAAGATCCAGAAGGCATCCCGCGCCGCCGCAACAAAGCACGGGATCCCTGTGCCAACGCAGGAGTACCTGACGCGGCACGCTCTGGAATCCTTTCTGGATCGGTTGAACCGCACACCGCACCGCCACGATTTTGTGCTGAAAGGCGGTCTGTTGCTTGGAGCGTATGGCGTACGCCGCCCAACGAAGGACGCTGACTCCAACGCGATCAGCGCAGATGTCACCCCGGAGCATTTGAAGCAAGTCGTCCGAGACGCAGCAGATGTTGAAGCCGAAGACGGGGTGGTGTTTGACCGCGACAGCATCACGGTGGATGAGATCCGCGATGACGCTGAATACCCAGGGATGCGCCTGCGCGTGAATGTCTCCATCTCCACCTGGAATGGCGTGGTCTCCTGGGATGTCTCCACCGGTGACCCGATCATTCCTGCACCAAGGAAGGTAACCCTTGACCGTGTTCTTGGAGAACCTCTTACCTTGATTGGTTATGCGCCGGAATCAACCGTGGCGGAAAAGGGCGTCACAATCCTTGAACGAGGAATCACCAGTACTCGGTGGCGTGACTACGTCGACATCGTCACCCTCGGAGAGGCAGGCCTTGACCGTGAGGAATTGCTTCGGGCGGTGCATGCTGTTGCTGAGTACCTAGGTGTTGAACTGCAGCCGATCGGCTCCGTGCTGGAAGGCTATGGATCGGTCGGCCAAGCTAAGTGGGCTGCCTGGAGACGCAAGCAAGGTTTGGCTGGCGTCTGCGAGGCGAACTTGGATGATCAAATGCTCCGCGTTGCGGCAATCCTCGACCCTATATTCACCGCGCAACAAGACTGACATCACGCATGGTAGGAAGCCCGGGGACATACCATCGTTCGCGATTCCTGCAGCAGATCTGCCCTCGCCTCACAGCGGCCTGCGCCATTAAAAGCAGTGGCCCCCGTTCCACCGGGGGCCACTGGCCACACGATACGTCCAGCTGCTCTGAGAGCGGAGCCCATAGCTAGCCCAGACGACTAGCCGGTCCTCACTGACAACCCCGTCTGTACCAGTAGTTCTGGGGCGTACCGTGTTACAAGCTAAAGAAATTGGACAATTCAATGGGCCACCTAAGCCCAGGGTTTACTGGTCCCGAGTGCTTAGTTCCTGCTGAACAGTGAAATCTTTTCAACCTGATGAAATCAGACTAGCACATCATTTTAGGCAAAATATCAGGTCAGAAAGGTACAAATTACGTTAGTTGATGAGTTGTAGCTACGTTAGAATTATATTGGAACGTACGCTAGCTAACCATATGCTTAGTTCTTGACCATAGAAGAATGTAGGACATTATGAGTACCAGGCAGGCCCAAAAAGGCTCAGGCTCATCAACAAGCGAAAAAGTCGCAGATGCAGACGCTGGGAAAACTTCTGAACTCACCCCAGAACAGAAGCTGGAAGCCTTAAAACTTGAACGTCGACTTACCCTGTCTAAAGCGCTGGCGAAAGAACTCGATAAGAGTGTGGGCGCTCGCCGTACTGCAGCACTTGTGCGTAAGTCCTTTGTTCGCAATGACGATCCGGACATCAAACCCCCTTTGCAGCAACTGGTCGCTAAAGCGGGAGGACGAGGAGCAACTGTCCCGGTCCTGCTTTACATCGCATTGCTCTGGAAATGTGCAGCCAAGCCCTATGATGTCCAATTACCTGCTCGCAAGTGGGCTGAGCTACTAGCATTGCCCGATCCTTCAACTAAAGGCGCTCGGCGAATTACCAATGCCTTGGAAGTCCTCGCAACTCTGAAACTAGTTACGCTTGAAAAAGCTCATGGGGAAGCGACCCGAGTGATTTTGAATGATGAATCAGGTGAAGGCCGAAAGTACGAGAACCCTTCAACCGCCTATTCGTTGAAAAGCAACAAGCGCGATCTCTATTTCAAAGTTTCAAGCCGGTTGTGGACTTCCGGGCAGATTCAACAATTGAAAGCGCCAGAACTCGCCATGCTCTTGATCCTTCTGCAAGAAGGAGGCCATCGGCGCGATACTGACGCCCTGGCAAACTTCTTGCACAAAAGCGGCCACCTACTAGGGGTTGAAGTATGGTTCACTACTGAGAATTTCCCTGCCCGCTATGGGATTAGCCCGTCTATGCGATCGCGGGGTACTAAAGGATTATGTGAGGCCGGCCTGCTCGAAACTGAGCGCCGTCCAGTTGGTCCTCCGGGCAAACCCATTAGTTTCTCTTCTGAGAAGTTGCGCAAGATTTACCGGCTCCAAGGTGCTGCAGTGATAGCTGAATCACCGGTAAAGGAGCAGAAGAAAGCTAAAAATAGGGCTTAGCCGTTGATGGACACGCTCCAGGCCTGAGAGCACTGGATCCAGGCTTCCCTGCTGGGGCTGACGGCTCACCATCGTCTTTTATTTCGGCTAGGAAGTAGGCCGCTTGATGTGCTGCCAGGCGCTTTGGGGAACATACCATCACGCGGCCACCCAACAGCGTGGGCAGGCTGTCGTCTTGCCGTAGATAGGTCCTGTCTTTCCTATGGGCAGTATGTCTCTCAGCATCCAGTGCCGCGGGCTACATGCACCGGAACCCATCGTGAAACAGCAGAACCCAGTTACGAACCGATGCAAGGAACAGGCGCATGAGGCCCTCTTGCGAGACAAAGTACGGCCTAGAGAAGACTCTTCGTTTCCATCTTTTAGAAGCCAACAGGAAGAGTCCTTTTGCGTACGGATTCAGTGTCTGAAACTACTAATGGGCCACATCTTCGCTCGACCAGATCCCGTTGCTTGCGGACGATACGTTGTTCCTCCCGGACAGACAAGACTATTTCGCCGCCACGTGGCCGCAGTGGGATCCAAATGTCCCACAGCCTGCGGGACATTTGCCCTGGTGTCATATCCGAGTTCTGCACGAGGAACACCTCAAGGGAAGAAGCCGCCGCGGCACTGGGCTGACGCCGGCGGGGACATACCATCAGGCAGGCTAGCAGCAGATCCGATGACCGCCTCCAGCCTTGAATCAGATACCACTTTCATGCTCGTCGGCGGTAGGCCCCGGCCCCGCAGCTCCAAGAAACAGAACCAACACGAAGCCGCCTGAAGACAGTACGTCCCCACCTGCCCTGCCTCATTTGCGCTCGCCATATGGTTGAGCCTGTGTCAAAGCACAGTAGGAGAGAACGGGGAGGTTATGGGGAAATACGACTTGGAGACTTTGCTCCCACTAATTTCGGATTGCGTTTCCACTACTAAGAGAGAGTGGGTACTTGTTCGGGACATTGCTCCGGTTGGCTTGAGTCGCCGCAGCCTCCAATTCAGCGTGGCGATTTGCACATCATTCTGAAGCACGCTGTGTCGACCTCGACGGTGTACGCCTGACGGCGAGCCGTAAGCAAGATGGAGCCTGTCGGTTCCGAATGACACAATGGCAGTGTGACAAAGAGTCAATTCGACCTGCCGGCGACACTGTGGTCCATCCCGGATGGCCCATGGCCGAACCCTCCAGTACAGACCAGGCAGGCGTTACTGCCTGTTGGAGAGCTGACGCCGGAGAACGCGGAACGCCTCTTCACTCGTCTGTTGGAGACCGAAGCACACATCGAGCACGCGAGCCTGTACGGGTTGCCCGGGCAGGCCCAAGCAGGTATTGATGTATACGCACGAACTACGCACTCTCTGGACGTCGCGGCCACGATGGAGAGAAACTTCGTGGCTCTGCAATCGCGCCGGGTGAAACACCTCACCGCCGTGTCAATCACCTCAGCGGTCACTGACTTCCTCGACGGTGAGTGGGCGGAGAGATGCTCCCGGTTCTACTACGCCACAAGTTCGTCACTCCGCGATACGAAGCTGGATTCCGCCGTCCGGTCTGCCCACGATGCGCTCGCCGAGCAGGGCATCGAGTTCGTGGCGTGGGGAGCTGAGGAGGTCACAGACCGGCTCCGCGATCACCCCCGCCTGGTGGATGACTTTTTCGGACGGGCGTGGGTGACCGCGTTCTGCGGAGAGGACCGCGCCAAGGAGCTTCGCCGGCGAATTACTCCCGAGCAGGCCCGAGCGGCTCGCGATGCCCTCGGAGAGCTCTACCGAGCCGCGTTCCGAGCGCAGGGTGCTTCGCCGACGGTTACCGGCACGCACAGTCAGGGCATGCCATATTTGATCCTCGATACCCAACCAGCATCCGAGAACACCCCGTCACGGGTCGCCGCTTTGGAGCCGGAACAACCGGAATTGATTCAGCCGCAGGATGAGTATGCAGGAACTCCTCGGAAGATGCGCCGTCACGTCCGCCGACGGGTGCGGCGAGATCCGGTCCGATCCGCGGACACGGATCGGGCGCGCACTCGTGTCGACGAATGGGCCGAGTCCGCGCGACTGCGGCTCCTGATCGGCGCGCCCGGGTCGGGCAAGTCTAGCTTCTTGATGTTCGCCGCCGTGGATATCCTTGCTTCGCAACCGCGGTCCGCGGCACTGCAACGGGCCCATGGCGGCGACTTGCCTTTGTGGCTGCCGTTCGGTTTCCTGTGCCGCCACCTTCATGGATCCACCACGAACTCGGTTGTCTCAGCCATTCAGGCCTGGGTCACCCAGCAGGGTGGGCCTTCGGCATGGGATCTCACCCAGCCAGCTCTCGACGATGAACGGGCGATCCTGCTTGTCGACGGCATCGATGAGTGGAGCGACCCCGCTTCTGCCGAGTATGCGCTCGGGCTCATCGAGTCGTTCGTATCCCAACGCCGTATCGGCGCGATCCTCACCGCCCGCCCGTACGCGGTGGATCGGCTGAACTGGGTGGAGCCATGGGCGAAAGCGATCCTCGCGCCACTCACTCACACGCAACAAGTCGACCTGATCACCCGGGTGTTGTCCGAGTCCGACACAACCGGTATGGATAGACCGTCTAGCGCGTACGCGGAGTCGTTCCTCGCAGAACTCAGCCAGATACCGGCGTTGAGTGCGCTTCTGGGTACTCCGCTTTTCCTCGGGTTGCTGGCAAGGTCATGGCGAGGTGAGTCGCTTCCGCCACAACGATTCCACCTGTTTTCCGCGCTCGTCCAGCTTCTGGTGGATAAGCATCCACAGATGCGCCGTCGTGCCACCTCCGCGGCAGGATCGGAGTTCTCCACCGGCGACATGCTCACCGTGCTTCGTGGCGTCGCCTACCGGGTTCGGGCAGAGGGCGGCTCAGCAATCCTGCCACGGCAGGAAATGGAGCGACGGTTCCGGGAGGAGCTTCGCCGCGACGACGGGCTGGCGTACCCGCCGGCGGATGCGGCTCGGGTTGCGACGGCGGTGCTGGCACAGGCGGAGGACGAATACGGTCTGCTGGTCCCGCAAGGCGTCAGCATGGTTGGGTTCTTGCATCGGATTCTACTCGATCAGCTTGCCGGCGAGCACCTGGCCACCCTCTCGCCCGATGAACAGGAAAGCGTCCTGACCGCCCGGGCCGGTGACCGCACCTGGCGCGATGTGCTCATCGCCGGACTCGCCATGCAGCCTAACGCGCACGTGAACGCATCCCTGCTCACCCAACTCAGCGAGCACCCCGAGGTAGACCCGGTAGACAAGTACGAGCTAATCGCCGACGCCATCGCCGCTGACGTTGCGATCACCACGCCGAAGCAGTCGCAGTGGGTATCCGAGATCATCGACCGAGTCAACGAGCACGCGAACACTGACCACCGCGCAATTCTGATAGCTGCGCTGGTTTCGATGACAAAACATGCATCACTGCGACCGCTGCTGCTCACAACCTTCAATCGATGGCTCAACGCCGCGCACCCCGAACCGATGTCCCCGCTGTGGATGCTCCGCGATGACTCGGTCGCGGAAGCAGGGGTCCTGCCGGCGCTGCTGTGGGGATTGCGGCACGAGGAGGAGGCCGTCCAGCTGAACGCAGCCCATGCTATCGCCATCCGATACTCTGGCGACGCGACAATCGGCATACGCATCGAGACGAGCGTACGCGACGGTGCGACAGCCATCGATCAGGCGTTCGCACTGCTGTGCCTGGGAACGGGGTGGCTGGACTGGCCGCAGTTGCCCAATCTCCTGGAGTGGGCACGAGCGCAGATCACCCCTGAATTGCGGGTGTGCGCTCTGCACCTGCTGCGCGAAGCCGCGGGAGGGAAGTTTGATCACCTCACTGCTGCAGAGAAACAGTGGTTCGGAGGGCTCCTGCGTTACGAAGGGTTGCGTCCTCGGGAGCATTGGAAGGACCTCGCTGTCCCGTTCGTGCAGCATGTGATGTCCGAACAGCCGGAAGCGGCTCGGTTCGTGCTGGAAACCCTATCCGGCAATGGAGAGAATGGCGGCGACCGGTCGATGGCGTGGTTGCTGGCGTGCACCACATTCAGCGACGACGACGCGATCAAGAACTGGGTGGCGAGCGAATTGGAGCACCCTGAGCGCCACGGACTTGTGCTGCATAACCTCGCACTCATCCCCGAGTCGTGGCTCGCAGATCCTGTTTTCGCGCGCAGCGCCGCGGTCACCATCCGTGAGGAAGCCCCGAATCCTCCGTTCAACGGGGGCATCGCTCTCGTTGAATCGTTGCCTGACGACGAGGCGCTCGATGTTCTCCTGCCTGCTTTGGACGCGTGGCGTCCCGTCCGTGGCGGGGCAGCGCTTTTACGACGATTTGGGGAGCGTCCCGAGGTGCGTGCGGTATTCGAGGAGCGCTTACATGGGCCTCTCGAATCGGCGGCGCCGCTCGGTCCGCTAGCGCTGGAGGCGCTCGGTGCCGCGGAAGGATTCCGCGTGCTCGTCGCGTTGTTGCGATCCTCGGAGAATGAGGGCGACGGCGAAGCCAGGGTCATGGTGGCGATGGCCGTCGCCGAAGCCTGGGCCCAGTTTGCCACCACCCCGGAGGATCCTGAGTATGTCGCGATCTTGCGGGAGTATGATCCGGACGAACTTGCGACACGCTGCACCGCCGTCGGGACGGGACACCTCACCTGGCATGTCGACGCGATCATTGCCGCGTGGCCTGCGCACGAGTCGGTCGTCGCTTTCGCGTTGCGGGCGCTGCAGCATCCCCGGTACCTCAGCAGTGGTATCCACGATCCGGCACCCGCGGCGATTGTGCGCGCGTACGGTGCCCGCACCGACGCCACCGCTAACAAGATGATGGATGCGGTTCTTGATCAGCTCGGCTACCTGCCACCGCAACTACGAGAGGTGCTCGTTGATGCGCTGACCCGCTCTGATCTGACTCCAGCCACGTTGCGCGATCTCCTAAAGTACTGGGGTGAGGATCCGGACGTGTGGGTACAGCGCGCGGCACTGACCGGTCTGATCCGTCGTGTGGAGAGGTACCGGATCTCACCGAACGCTGAGCATGCACAGACCGAAGAGACCATCGACTGGCTGCAAGCACAGGTACAAGCCGAACTTTGCGGGTACGGTCCGGCTCTGGAAGTCCGCCGACAGACCGGGTGGGTGGGAATGTTGCTCCTCGGTGACCTAGGACTACATGATGGTCTTTTGGAGACCATCGGGGAAGCCACCCGCCCCGGCGTGCGTCTTCGAGACATGTTTGGAGGAGTCGACCGTGAACTGATCGACCTTCTCAACGCCAACTGGGGCAAGATATCTACCCATTTTGGTGATGACTTGTTCACTCTGTTGTCGGCCTCTAACGCGCGGAATGTCAGCGAGGACGCACGGGCAAGCGTGCTCGGTCAGCTCAGCACGAGCTCCTCACCCCATCCATCCATCAACGAGCTCATCCGAGCGGAAGCGGACACGAACCTTCAGTTCCGCAATAGCGCCGAGCATTTGCTCTGGCTGCATCGAGGTGGGCGCCGTGATCTCGACCTCTTTATTGCGTGCCTGACAAACGCGAGCTCCGTCACCTTACGCCGGGGCGAGGCGAACGAGGTCTATGACCTGTTGGTCGACCCAGACGAGTGGCAGATCCCCTCCGGTACGCTCCGCGACGCGCTGCTGCAGCAGCCCGGTTTCGACAGCGTGCCGGAACTGCGGGCATTGTTCTGTGAACTGTTGCCGACCGACGAGCGCAGCCGTACGATGTTCGCCGATCTGGAGGCTTGGTTCCGCGAAGACGGTCCACGGGAACCTCGCGAGTGGGTCGACTCGCTGGCTGTCGCCGTGCGGTCCTGCCTGCCCCGCATGTTGCCCGTGATCGTTGAACGGGCACACCACCAGATCATGCTCCGGGACGCCGTCGAGCTATTTCCTCTGCTGACGGGTCCGCTGCTGCGCCGACTCCGCCGCGACCCTGACGCTGTCACTGCACTTCGAGCCGCGATTCTAGACCCCGCCTCCGCGGATTCCTGCACGCCGATCTGGGCGCCGTCACCTGCGGTTGAGCAGCCCCATGGCCCGGCGTTCGATACGCATCGGTCCTACCTGCTGGCGACCATCCTCGACCACACCGGATTGCTCGATGAGAGCACCGCGGCGATAGCTCAGCAGATGCTCACGGTCATCAACCCTGATGTAGTTGTCCAAGATCCGTTTACGGGTGCCGAACGTCCCGCGCGCGCGGCAGCGGCCACACTCACTAGGCACGTGCCGATCCGGCGCTGACACCTATCTGAGTCGGCGTGCGATGCTGTGCGCTGAGCGCTCGATTTAGATGGGAGCCTAGTCCACCTCGCCTCTGTGAGGAGTGTCAGATCTTATCGTGGACTGGACCGAACCTGAAGAAGAATAACGCTCCATGTTCCTGGGCCACGGCTACTGCAGCGACCCAGGAGGGTGACATACCATCGGGCAGGCTTGCAGCGGATCCGACGAGCGTCTCCAGCACTGACCCAAGGAGCGCACCTGCTCCCGCTGACGGTACGGCCAGGCCCCCGCAGCTCCAAGAAGCAGACCCCACCCGAATCCATCTGAAGACAGTACGTCCCGCCCTCAAACCGCCTCGTCTCATCTGCGCTCGCCGTAGGCTGGATGTGTAGCTCCAGAACACCGGGGAAGGGGAGTGCCTGTTGGGAAAGCTTGTGTACACGGTCGAAGCTGAGCCAGATGGCCGCTGGTGGTCCTTGCAGTGCGTGCAGGTCCCGGCCTCGATCAGCCAGGTCGCAGAGCTGAACCAGGCAGCCGAAACGATCCGGGAGGCCATCGCCTGGATCGAAGGCATCGACCCGGGGTCCTTCGATGCCCGGGCTCGTCGAGAAAGGCGCCGGCGGCAGCCAGCAGGACGGTATGTCCCCTTGAAGGAAGCCAGGCGCATCGTCCCTCAGGGGAGCACAGCCTCAGAGAACCCAAAGGGGGCAGGACTTCAGCGGCCGGTATGTTTAAGCTGCTTCAGCTTGCGGAGTGCTGGTTCAACGTACTGCCGTTGCTCATCGATCTCGACACTCGCAATGCCTAGTTTCAGGCTTCTTCCGGCTGCAGCTTCCTTTTGTGTTAAAGGTGAATGTTTGGCAGGCAAGAGCTGGTCCAGGTTCCTAGAAATTTTCTCTACCTTGATGCTTTAGTTTTCCCTATTGAAGACATGAAAATTGCGTAACAGAGGTGAATAAAAGAAAAAGTTGGTCGGTTTATGAGAAGTGACTGCACCTAAAGAGTCGTCCTTCGAATACCCGCTATTCAGCTAAAAGATTCACGCTCGTTGGAAAGTTCGGTGAAAACACGCGGAGCAATTTCTGAAAACTTGAACCGTAAACATTTAACTTTTGATCGACTTAGAGGATCTAAGTAAACCTTGTCAATCATACTTTTGTCTTACTCTTTGATTTCGAAGCAACTGATACTTTCTAACCAGACCAATAAGTAAAGTTGGAGGGAAAATGAAAATTTCAGCAAAGAAGATCTCAGCGACAGTGGCCAGTTGCGCGCTAACAGCAGGCCTGATGTTCACTATGTCTCCTGCATCAGCCGCCACGATCTCAACGCAACCAGCACAAACAAACAGCGCAGAAGTGCAATCGAAGTTTGAAGCTGATGACCTCGCCTACATCAAAAGTTCCTTCAAGAACTTGCAGATCCCAGCCGATAAACAAGAAGCCCTCCTGCAAAAAATCGCAACAGGAAAACAGCTCGATTCTGACACCGGCAAGAAGCCGGTAAGAATCGACACAACGACAAATACTGACGGCTCACAAACCGTAACGAGCCGCTGGGCTGACGGATCCGCAACCAGTACCAGCGAATTCCCCGACAAGGGGCCATTAGCGCCCTCGTCGATCGGTGGCTTCCCTGTTGCCTCCCCTGCCTCTGTCACCGGCTGCACCAATAAGTACGAGGTCGGAATGACCCATAAAAACGGATGCAAGATCTGGCATCAAGCAGTCACCTGGTCGGCAGGATTTACCTCAAGTTTCCGATACAGCTTGAGCAACGGAAACTACATTAAGAGCATCTCCAACCCCATGACCGGTGGCATCGGCATGGGCTCAGGAAAATTGAGCTACATTAAGCGATCCGCGCTCTCTAGCCAGACGGCAAAAGCACAGCTGAAAGCCCGCCAAAAAGTGAATATTGGGCCTATCCCAACCAGCCGCGACGTCGGAGTCGTTCTCAGCGTAAGTCGCGCAGGTGGCTCTACATCTTCTTTCGGTGCATAATTGCATCATATTGAACAAAGGAATTTGAAATGCAGTTATGGCAGATTGTAGTTGCAGTCGTCGCGATCTTGATCGTGGCACTCATTGTTTTCACGGTTCGACAATTCATTGTGGGATTCTCAGCACGTAAGGCTACCCAACCGAACCTTACGCAGGAGAACCACCAAGAATAAAACTGCATCTCAAATTTCATAGCAAAGTCAGCAGCGCTCATTGAAGATGAGTGCTGCTAACTTTGCTATGAAACGAACACGCAGCACTAATAGTTTCGTAGAGGGCACTCGTCCCGCTCGGCGAAGTCCGTCAGCGTAGTCTGCGACCGTACCTCGTAACTCTGATATTGCAATGAATTATTGCATTCATGACATATTGAGGGGACATACCGCCCCTGTGGGATCCCTGCAGCAGATCCGGCCGCGGGCACCATCCCTCAACCAGGCCCACAGTCATCGACTGATACCGCGGTACGTCCTGCGCCTCACCGCCCAGGCCTACCAGGAAGACACCATCCTCCCCAGGCCCGGCCGCCAACGGTACGTCTCCCACCACACCGACCTTCCACTCCGGCACCTCGACCACCTGGTACCCAAGACCTACCACTTCGACGGCGCTCGCCGAGGTAGCCAGCGCCCTGGTACCTGGTCGCTGCACGCCGGCGCCTTCCCATCATGGATGGTATGTCCCAGGCTTCGGGCAGCCAGGTGCATCACCGAGCAAATGGGCCATCAGACAGGTCGCACCCAAGGAAATCACCAGATGGTGAACCATGAAAACCCTGAAAAACCAGTAAATCTACCCCAAGATTCTAGATTTAAAATCTAACAATCCAGTACGCCAAACAAAGTCCGGCCCACCCCACGAGCGATACCCCGCACACCAGGCAGAGGTACCCAAGACATACCGCCACGGCACGCAGGCACCGCACCTGCAGCAGATCTCCGCCCTGGCCACCCTCTGGGGGACATACCGCCCGGCGACCTCGCTGCAGCAGACAGCAAGAACCAAGACCCGACCCACCGCACACACCCGCAAGGCCACAGAACACTCACAGAGCTTCGCTCGCGCTCGCCGGTAGGTGCTTGGTGCTGTGGGCATGGCTAAGGCCGGGAAACGGTGGTTTCCCGGCCTTGTGTGTTGTGTTTAGGCGTTGGCGAGGGCGAATGCTTGGTGCTTGAGGTTGACGGAGTTCTTGCCGAGGCTGGA